>OGMW01000583.1_pt1 | contig 38280 bp, 33 predicted proteins | sample 1573281 | NCBI WGS metagenome assembly OGMW01 (sample SAMEA2581907, study PRJEB24529) | metagenome | biome: Human gut stool | place: China | collected 2011 | reverse complement strand
GCAATAAAAAAAGGGCAGCTACAAATCTCTCGACTTATAACTGCCCTGACGCTGTTAAATTAAATAATTTATTTCATATTAAGAACAAGAAGTTGCATATACTCCTCATTTATAAACAATCCTTTTTACTAAAAAATATTATAAAAATTTGTCTCTCCTGTTGGTGTCATAAACTTAACAAGCCCCATCGAAATACCTTTATCATTACATTCTAATTGAAATCCTATATATGAACCTTTAATACTGTTAAGTTTGTATATTTCTCTGTTAATTTTTGTCATTTCATCTATAGCTGCATATGGTCTCCTCGTACAATTTAATAGTTCGAGAGAACAATATCCCTTTCCATGAAATTCAAATGCTATATTTGCACTACATGTGCTGTATATATTAAAAATATCTTTATCATCTGTAATTTTCGGTTCCAACGTCCCCGGAATCATATCTGTTATTTCAAAAAAACCTATTTTCTCCATCCAACCATTTTTTAGGATTATTTCTAAACTTCGGATATTAAAATATTCTTCTGCCTTTGTTGGATGCGGTATTATATCTACAAAATACACATCATTCAGATTTATTATGCACAGTAATTGTGTATCACTTCTGTTATTCTTCATTTGTTCTTTATTTTCAACAAATTTACCACTCATGTGCAAATGATATAGATGCCATGTATATCGTAAAAAATCTGTTTCCCTTGACTTTTTTGTGTTATTAGAAAGAAAGATATTCATGTCCTCTCCCGTTGAAAATGCATCTTCATACATTTTTAGGATTTTTATATGTTCTTCTGGTAAATCATTTGAGTTGATTCTACTTAATAATTCCTCAGAATAATGTACCTTACGTTTAATCACAGGAATCAACCGATAAAGATACGCAAAAAAATCTATTATTGTGTCTTTTGGTTCTTCTTTATCTTTGTATTCTATTTCTTCACTATCATAGTATTTGCGAATTTCAGACTGAATATCTTCATATATTTTATTTTCTAATTCAGTCTTTTCTCTCTTAATAATACCCACACTTTTCACCAAAACCTTTCCCTTAACATAATTAATAGCAGTACATCCTTTGCTCTTATTAATCGAAAAATATAGATTATTCCTTACTTTGTTAATTTTGTACTCATATCTTCGTTAACCCTATTTAGTAAGTCTAAATTGAATCTCAGCTTTTTTTGTGCCTCATCTAAATTCAATACATGCTTATTAAAGTAATCACGTACAACAATCGCCGCAAAACATTGTGCTTGGACTGTTTTTGATTTTTCTAATTCATAATGAATATTGCCATAACTATGTGCAGATGGATTTCTCATATCAAAAAACAGCTCATAATAAAAATCCAAATATGATATGCCTGCTTTTTCAAAAATACTATCCGGATTAATGCCTGTGAGTTCTATCCATTTTTCTTTATGTTTAAATACTGCTGTCTGCTTTTTTGAGTTAGGAGGTTCTCCTAATATTCCTTCCACGCTTCTACATGCTTGAACTATCGCAGTTTCCATATTAGGAATTATTGATGCATGTTCCCATATTTCTGGTTCTTCAGATAAATGATCATGATAGGGATGGCTACTTAACTCACAAATCAAGCAAATATAATGTTGTAAAAATGAGTTGCATAACATACTAAGTGCAGTGTATGCTTTATCATCACGCAGCATTAATTCTATTTCGGGTGCAAGCTTTCCGATATCTGTTGCTTTTATGACTATTCCACTCTTTAGATATATTTCATCAAATTGTTCAAGATTGTTAAACACCTGTTCAGACAAGCTTTTTCCTGGTTCAAAGTAATAAATCCACCTGTACTCAAAACAATCAGATGAAATTCCTTCAAAAGCATTAGCATACTGTATTGCAAGCCAAATAATACTACATATATTTTTCCAAAATGGTATATCTTTAACTGTAGAATCTACGTTTATTACAATTGCCGAATTCTCATCTTTATCATGTGTCCATACTGACAACTTTTCATACTCTGTTTCAAATAATTCATTCAGCTCTCCAACTTTGGGATTGAAGCTATTTTCAATCAATATGCCCTTAACTAAAGCATCTTTACATACATCATTAGGCGGATTAGGTGGATACTTCTTTTCTAATTCAGCTTGTCTCTCATTCTGATAATCAATCCAATCTTTTATTGACTTCTTTAATTCATCTTCCATCTTCATTCTCCTCGAATCCATTATCTTCCTTGATGACTTGTCAACTATACACATCAACTGAAGATTCACAAATGAAGGCTGAAACATGGACTGACTACAAGATTGAAAAAAACTATTTAACATTATTTATCCAATAAACAACAAGTGTAAAACTCCGCATACATCTTTCCATCTTCCAGCTTCATATCATCAAGTAACAACCCTTGAAACAAAACATCCCCAACATTCTCCAGTCTTACCATTCCATACTCTTTCTCTGTAAAACCATCAATCTGCACTCCTTGCATGGCAGCTTCTTTTCTTGCCACCAGACAATGCGTATATAGTGCCATGATATATTTATCCGACATCAGAAAGGCGTATGTTTCGTTCCCCTGATATGTATATCGGCACTTTTCCAGATTTTCTTGCGGTATATCAAAATAACATCTGACCGTTTCCAAATATACATCTCCATTATACTGCGGCTTTAGCTTCTTTGCATACCTTCTGATTGTTGCAAATATATTATTTCTTTCCATAGCTGTCTTGGTTCTCTTAAATACGGGCTTTTTCCCTCGCAAGTCCATATAAACATTATTAAGGATAGTCTTTCCGGCATACTGCTTGTAATCACCTATCCGTAACAAATACGATAATACCTCCAGCAGTTTCTCCTTTGATGTTATCTCCTGATACGAATAATCTCCAAATTCAATATGATCCAGCTTCAAAGGGCAGCTCCCCTTCGCTATCTCACGCTCCATTACCCTGTTAATATCTCTCATTGATTCCATCTATATATCTCTCCTTCCCGCTTCTGGACATCGTGTCCAAAAGCACAAAAAAAGCAGCTACAAGTATTTCACTCATAACTGCCCTAACGCTGTTACCTGATTATTCTATTCCTGCCGTTTTTGCAAATCCGGCTTTTCTATTCATAAGTTCCTCTTGTTTCTCCTTTGGCAGACACTGGAATATCTCATTATATCCCATTCCTGCCATTGGTGTTCCTTTTGCCAGAAGGAACAGCTGCGTGTCAAACCATTCCTCCCACAAGTTTTCAAACATGCTCCGGCTATCCGTAAAGGTAATTGCATCTTCAAAACCTTGCGGTGGTCTATAATACTGTAACTTGACAAAACCATATCTTCCAGCATCCACAACAAGTATATTTTCAATCTCATACAGCTCTGCAAAAGCATCTGCAACTTTTCTGCATTTCTCCCTTTCATCGTCTGTAATGTATTTTTCTTTCACGATTAACCATCCTCCTGTTTCAAAACCACACTACCTGCATCTATATCCTCATTCTTCTGAAATAATCATTATCGTTTTTACCATTTGCATATTTTATGGTGCATACACGCACCATATTATTATAAGTTTCCTGCCATTAAAATACAAGGTAGGAAAGGAGTTGCCTATATGATTAAATACGATCCCCTTTGGCAAACGCTCAAGGCTAAAAACATCAGTCAGTACCAACTCATTAAAGATTATGGCATTGACAAAGCACAGCTTCAGCGGCTCCGGCAAAATATGGTAGTAAAGACCATTATTCTGAACAGGCTATGTCAGATACTTGACTGCCGGATTGAAGATATTATGGAATATGTTCCAGATGACAAGTAGAGGTATTGTTTATGATTGATTGACAATGCCTTTTTTGTTGCTCTTTTTTCTTTTACACCTTTGGACATTGTGTCCAGAAGTGTCCTGCTATTACTTTTATTATCTCCGTAAATATAACGATAATCCTCACAAGAACAATAATACCACCAATCAGACCTCCAACGATACAATTCAGTGCCAGTATTCCCATACTTCCTGCAATACCAAAATTCTTCGGCACAAGGAACATGCACATTTTTCTGATACCATAGGGACATCCTACCAAAATCCAATAAAGGAAATAATCAAACCCTTCTGCTTTATTGCAAACCTGATAACAGGTAATCATCCACAGAACAAGAACGCATACCGGAAGAATTATTTTAAACAATGCCTTTTTCATGCCAGCCACCTCCGTACATATCGTGCTGCACTTCCTGCTGATAATAATGGTTTATCGTTGAGGGTGCATTATAAAGAGCAGTAACCATATATGCCTTGATATTGGTTATTTTCGTATTTGTATCATGCATACAGCCAATCACATACTCCAGATGTCCACTGTTCAGCTTCAGGAATTTAGATTTTACAAGCTCATAAGGATAATCCTCCCCTGCAATCCGGATTGTTGTACGCTTTACGCATACAACCTCACAGATAACCTCAAAAAGCTCCTCATACAAAGCCTTGTTCTGCCAGTCATCGTACTTCATGTGATGCTCATATTCGATGTTATCCTTAATCCATACTAACCGATTATTCATCGCTTACCTTTCAACATTAGCTGTAAGAGGAAAGTTTCTCTAGTGCCATTATTTTTATAATATATTTTCAGGCTTATACATGCGTCCTGTCCAACCCATTCCACTTGCCCAGTCTCTTATTTCATCTCTTTCTTCCTGATTTCCCAGTCTGCTTGTCATTAAGAAATCAATATACCCGTGTACTCCACCGACATCATCCATAACAGGGAGGCCATCTGCAAATATGCATATTGGTTTTCCTTTTATCTCCACTGTTTGAATAATCTTTGATAACAGTTCATCTTGGAGATGATCACTCATATCATACGCTCTGGCTTTCTCTATAAGACCTTCCTCATTAGGAACTACTACAAAGCCGTCTACATTTCCCTCAAATGCTGTGTCTAAACGATTCTTTGTATAATATTTTTCCTCCATGACAATATCAACTTCCCATCCATCTCCATAATCATAATTATATTTTAGAGATTTTGTAATTGGTGTTACTTCGATTTCCTCGTTCACCTTTGCTAGTCTTTTTGCAACAAACTGTACTGCTGCTCTAATATCATCTGGAACTTTTTCATCTTTAGCAGCCAAGACCTCAGTTACCTTCAATCGCTCCAGAAGTTCGTCCATTCTGCTCTCAAATCCCAGTCCAACCTGTTCAATCGTTGCATCCGTCACAGGAATCATTTTATCTTTCTGCTTAGAAACATAAATTCCATTCTTTTTCATTTCCATCCATTCATCAAAAGATGGAGTAACTCTAATTACCGGATTTTCTGTAATTAAACTTTTTGCTGTAGCATTTGCAAATGCATAATGTTCCCACTTACCACCGTAGGAATAAGGTGCTGTATATTTCTTGCGAAACCATGTCTTGATACTGACTCCTTGCTTATAATCATCATCCCAATAGATATCTTCATAATCATCGCATGGAAAGCGAAAATACACACCACACAAATCTATCCAATCCGTTAGTTTCCCATCATATAGAGTTCTTCCATATTCATCCGGTCTATTCTTTCCACCAGTCATCTTCTGAAAAACTTCTTCTGGCAAAAGATACTGATGTAGATGACTGTTCTGCCATCCAAAAGCACGCTGAATCACATAATGCAGTGCATGTAATGTAATATCAGCCGGGACAAGTATCTCCCTAATAATACCTTGCTTTACTTTTCCATATCTATTAAGAACAACTCTGTCTTTAACATCTGTTTCCTCCAGATTCAGGGAAAGACATAATTTTAATACAGAATACTTCTGATCTGACATTTCTTCACTCTCCTTTTTCTTTATTCTTTCTCCATCTAATTTCTTTTGCACCTGTAAAAGTTCATGCTCTGTCATAACCCTTATTGTCCCAGCAGGCTCATCATGCTGTTTACTCTGTCTGACTATTTCATCGAATTTATTGGAAACTTGACTGTCTGCCGCTATATACATACGTCTTCGATAATCTTCACTTTTTTTTGAATTATATGACCGACATTCTCCATAACCAGTTTCCGTTCGTGTATATGGCAGATATGCTTGGACTGTTTTCTCTGATATCACTAACTGCTTTGCAATCTCTGATGTAGTCATCCCTTTCCGAAATAGTTCTCCGACTTGTTCAGATGTATGACTACTCCATAGTCCCTCAGTTATCAGTATCCTCTGAGCTCTTACAAGCGAAGTCCCCACATTTTGTGCGGTTTTCTTTACAGAATTGGTAATCCTATAGTCTGCAATTACTTTTTGATATAATTTTTCATCTTGAACCATATGAGCACCTCCATATCTTAGATATAGTATATATGCGGTTCTTTTTAGTGTCAACCTAGTATTTGTGTTTTAAATTTTGGGCATATACTACTAAATAAAGTCTATGCCCATTCGCTCACATTACCAAATCAATATCAATTACATCATTTGCAATAATTATTTTGTGCCATCTCAATAGTAACATCGGTTAAATCTCAGTTAGAGTCTCGGTTAAAAACAATTTTCAACCGAGATCAAACCAAGAGGTCATCCTAATTTCTTTTTAATTTAGGTTTTTCTTGGTTAATCTTGGTTAAATTACATCCAAACTAAACCGAGCTCTACTTTAATACCCAGTTTGATTTCTGTTGATTGTCGCTGTCTTTTTCGATAATATTTTTGTTTTTCATTGATGTAAGCAAATTATGAATCTTATTCTTCTTCTGAACCTCTGACAACGAGTCTGGCAACTTGTCCCATAATAATCTATCAATTTCTTTTCTGTTTGCCTTTGTATATTGTTTTAGATACTCAATAATCAATGTCTTATAATACTGATCATCTAATCCTTTGTTTTTAATATAACCTGCTTGATCCTCTATGCTTTTTGCAGCTGATGCAGACAAATATAAGCTTCCAAGTCTGCCCTCTACAAGCTTTAATGCTCGTAACCTATCAGCATCTTTCTTCTCAATCTGAATACCTTTTTGCACTTTATCAAGTAAAAATGCATCTTGCAAATTCAGTTCTGGATGATCATATAAAATATGCATATAATTATCATCCAAAGTCTTGCCATAAACTGTTACATCCACTTGAACACCAGATGAAAAATCATAGTCTGGCATCGGAAAATACTTCGCCTTCTGAATATTGTAAGCTCGTCTAATTCCAAGTGTAGCAGTATCAATCATATGAAAAGCTACCATTGCTTCTGCCAGCAACTGATTACGATAAAACGGTGGATTGTAGCTAACTTCCAAAACATTCTCTATTCTCTGTGGAATAAAATCTCCCGGATTAGTAATCTTAATTTTGTCATCAAATTCGTTTACATAAATTCTACCGCCTAATTGGTAATTTGAATGAGCAATACTGTTATTTAAAAGCTCTCTCATCAACCAACTATCATACTGTTCTGTTTCCATAGGAAATAATGTCATTTGATTTGGCATATACCGATATGTCAGATTTCTTACCTTTGCAAATACCTTATCAACAACATTGATAAACGGAATCTTAAAAATAGCATAATCCTTGTCTGTTCCATCCGCACCATAGAGACGCCACATAATACTTGGAGCGGCTGTGAATAAATAGTCAAAATCAGAATTTCCCAACAAAAGCATTGCAGCATTTGTAACCTTGCCACCTATTAACAGCTTCATCTTCGTCAAAAACTGTTCATCTGACATACCGTCAACTTCTTTAGAAATTGGTTCTTGTGCCATCTTTTCCTTGTACTTTTCACGAGCCAACAGAATCGCACCTTGGTCCAGATTATCGATAGTTGCACCTTCTATAATCTGTTTAGACCAGTCTTTTCTTTCTTGCGACCTGATTGCATCAATCTTATACTGCTTTAGAGGTACAAGACTTTCTCCAGATCTTTCGTAGTAATTTGTCTTCCAATCTGTTGGGATACCTGTTGCTGCAGCAGGTATCTTAAACATCAACACACGCAGTTCTTTTCCATTTACAATTGGCAACAACTCAATAATATCGTAGAATGTCATACCATTAGTTGTGTCTCTTGCAATTTCATATTTGAATTTTTCAAGAATACTTTTATCACCTTTCTTATAAGCAGTTCCTACAACATGTTTAACCTTATCCTTTTCACTTACGCCAAATACAAGCCAGCCATACTGCTGATTTCTAAGATTCGCTTCATTGCTAATTGCCGAAAAGTAACGTCCAATTTTATCTGTATCATAGCCACCTTTTGCCTCTTTGAATTCTACAATTTCATGCTCCCAGCGCTCCATTAAATCCTCTAATATCTCATAGTATTCAACATTATTTATATTTTTATCATAGTCAAAAAATTTCACTTGCTCACCTTCCTTCAAATTTATACTGTCAGCCTGCAAATAGTTTTTATTATATACATCTTATTGCTCCTCTTCTAAAGCCTGCCAGGGTTCCAGTCCCATTTCGTGCCATGCTACTCCATATGGTGCTCCACCAGAAGTATATCCTGCAATATAGAAAAATGTGTCATCCTGACAAGTATTATTTTCTACTGCATGTTTCTTCATAGACTGCCTTTTTGCTCTCCGCTGTTTTCTTTTCATTTTCAAAACAGCTTCCTTGGTTTCCTCTGGGGTTTTCTTTCTCTTTTTCATATTCAGTTTTTCAAGAGTAATACCATTCTGAATATCCCGTAATATACGCTCCTCATAGCCTGCTTCTCGCTTATCTACAATTCTGCAAAATTCTTCATACTCTGTTTTAGGAGCAAGTGCTTGTACTGTTGCATATAGTTTTCTGCAAATACTGCTCTTTTCGAAAGCATTTGGCATTCTATGATTCTCAAGATAAAATCTTATATACATGCTATAAGTTTTATCAGCGATAGCACTCTTCTGTTTTTGCTTTAAATCTTGATAGCTTCTATCTATTCTGCCCATTGAAATATCCTCACGCAACCATAAATAATAAACAGCATTTTATATCACAATACCATTACAATGGTCAATCTCATGCTGAATTATCTGTGCCGTCCAGCCGGAATATTTCCCATGCTGCTTTTTAAAGCTCTGATCAAGGTAATCCACCTCAATCTCCTGATATCTGGTGCATGTACGAACGCCTTCCAATGAAAGACAACCTTCCTCTGTCTGATAAGCTCCGGACTTCTTTGTAATCACCGGATTTATCATTGCAAACTGAAATGGTCCTGCTGCCACAACAATAATATTCTTCTTAACACCTATCATGTTTGCAGCCATGCCTACGCAATGGTCAAGATTGGCTCTAAGTGTATCAATCAGATCTGTTACCACCTGCTTATCTGCCTCTGTTGCATCCACCGACTTCTGTGCAAGAAACAATGGATCTTTTACTATTTTCTTTACCATTAGTTCCATCCTTTCCAGATATCCGGCTGATAACCTAATGTCGACTGCTTTCCATTCCTTACTGCCGGAGTTTTAATTACCTGCGGATTCTCAAGCACTTTTTCCAGCTTATCTTCGTCCGTAGTATATTTAATAAGTGCAAGCAAATCCTTGTCTTTGCCATCCCAGTTGATCATATTCTCCAGACCACCATTTACCTGTGCAACAGAGTTAAATTCACCTTTGCTCATTCCTTTTTCTTTCATGTCAATGAACTGATACTTGATGCCACGCTCCTTAAAAAAACGCTCAGCCTTTTTAGTATCATTACATTTCTTAGTGCCAAATATCTGTATATTCATAATCAGTATTCCTTTACTATCTCTTCATCTATTCCATACATAGCCTTAAAACTTTCAAGGTCTGCCGGACTTTTTATCAGCATAACCTCTTCAATCTTACCTGTTTGTATATCCTTAAAACCTGCAACCTGCTCGCCATTACAAATGCTGGCTTTGATTACAGGCTTCTTATTTTCCTTGTCATAAGACTGAACCACACTTTTCTTCTTAAACAGTCCCATCCTGCTCACCTTCTCTCGCCTGTGCCATCAGCACAAGCTTCTCAAATGACTGTGCAAATCGTTCATCATCTTCACTTGTCCGCTTCTTCGGTTTCTTAATATGATTCTTGACTTATTGTTTTCGTCACGATAGACAAAAACAACCTGATTACCTTCTAAATACTGCTGGTATTGTTTTGCACACTTGGTGATGATGGCAATAGCCTGTTTCTTAGTCATAAGCATTAAGTCCCTTATATCTAAATGGTATTTTGGCAAATTTAAAAGGAAGGTTCGTCTGCCGTAGCAGATGACACCTTCCTTTAATGACTGATTTTTCTGTTGTCCGCCAACTGATCGGCACCCGAAGTCCGATAAGCAAACTGGTTTTTCCGTTGCCAGCCAACTGTCCGGCACCCGAAGTCCGAAAAGAATTTCGGATTTTATGTGTCAGTCCACATGATAGGCATATAGCCCATCTACTAACTATAGTATACACAGACGAAGCAAATTATGCAACGAGTTTATAAAGATTTAATCAGAAATTTTCTGAAAGAAAGTGAGAACATTGAAGATAAAAAAAGTGGATGACAAGCCTATGGTCATTCTCACAAAGGAGAAAGCCAAGATTCATTCTCATGAGCCAAAAGGAGCGAGGATAAAGGGCAGTAACATCTATACAGTAGAACGTGGTCCTAAGATTGCTGGAGCAAAAGCAGCAGAAACAACGGGTAAGAAATCATACAGGAAGAGTACAGTCCATCAGGCAATCATTATTTTTCAGATAATCACGCATCATTTCTCTCATTGCTGCTTTTTGTGGGCTGTCTTTTCTTCTTGCCATAAAAATAACCTCCAAACTGAGTAATTTTATCTTACATCAGTTTGGAGGTTTACACAAACTTTGGGATGCTCCCAAATAATCAGAAGCTTCTTTTTAATTTATCATCATAAAATCATCTTTGATATCTGACAGTCTTTCCTGGTTTTGCACCTGTCATTTTTTTGTCATGATATACCACTTCGCCAGCAACAATTACATAATCAATACCATCCGCCAATGCATTGGAATGGATGTAGTCTGCTGTATCGTTAATTGTTTCATAATCAAAAATAACTAAATCGGCATCATATCCATCTCTAACCAATCCCTTTGTTTTCAGGTTGATTTTCTCAGCAGTTAACGATGTCATTTTTCGTATCATCGCTTCCAGTGTCATCAGATGGTTCTCTTTCACAAAATATTTGATCGCACGCGGAAATGTACCAAAAGCTCTTGGATGCGCCTTATCATCCATAGATTTAATAATGCCATCTGTACCTACTACAACCAAATCATCCTGAATGATGCGGAATACATCTTCTTCACTCATAGAAAAGTAAATCGCTGTTACAACACCATTATTTGCAATCATAATATCGCAGAAAGTTTCAAAGGGATCTTGCCCTTTCTCCTTTGCCAATTCCGCAACCCTTTTTCCTTCAGCTTCCGGGTAGCCGGGAGAACAAGAAATAAACACACCCTCCCAACCTCCGGAGTGCAAATAAAAATTATCATACGGAGTATTTGGATCGTTCATTTCATTCTTAATTTTCTCTTTCATTACCGGATCCTTCAGATATTCCAGCATACCAGACAATCCATGTGTAAAATACTTCGGAGGTGTACATACAGACAGATGTGTCATAGACGCTGTATAAGGATATTGATCGCAGGAAACTTCAATTCCTTCATCAATCGCATCATGAATCATTTTTAGCGTTTCCTTAGACATTCCCCAATTTGCTTTCCCTTGAATTTTATGATGAGAAATAATCAATCGAACGCCCGTCTTTCTTGCAATAGAAATTGCCTCTTGAATGGAACGAAAAGAATCTCCAGCCTCATTTCTCATATGTGTCGTATACAGCCCACCATATTCGGCAATAATCTTGCAAAGTTCTACCAGTTCGTCTTCATTTGCATATGCACTAGGTACATAAACCAATCCAGAAGACATCCCTGCAGCCCCATGTTCCATCGCTTCACGAAGCAATGCTTTCATTTGTTCCAGTTCTTCTTTTGTAGGTTCTCTATCTGCATAACCCATAACAGCTACACGAAGAGTCACATGACCAATCAGAAATTGTGTATTTTCCGGACGTCTTACCGTATCTGTATAATTCAGATAAGCCTCACAACTTGTAAATGTACTCATTTCCTCTGGAAATGTATTACTCAAAAGTCCTAAACTTTCCTGTAATAAATTTAAATATTCCGGGTTTACAGGGAACATTGAAAACCCGCACATTCCACCCTGATGTGTTGTGATCCCTTGAGATATTTTAGAGAGAGATGCATACTCCTCTCCCAATGGAATATCTCCATGGGAGTGAGGGTCTATAAATCCAGGGCAAGTATACCGTCCTTTGGCATCAATCACATTTTCTGCATCCACAACAGTATTTGGGGGAAACACAAATAGCTTTCCTTCCTTTGCTGCAACTCCCCCTGCAAATGCCGGTGTACCAGAACCATCAATTATTTTTGTATTTTTAATAAAAAGATCATATTTCATAAGCCGTGTCCTCCTTTATTTAGATAACCATCACATCAACAGATTACCGATTAGGACACCAAAATAGTTTCCGATGATATACCCCAAAAGCCCTACTAAAATAGAAGGAACTACTAGTTCATGCCAACCTTTATTGATTGCAAATGCCGCCGCAGTTGTCGGTCCACCAAATGTCGCATTACAAGCTAAGGAAATTTCCTCATAAGACCATTTGAAAATTTTCCCAATCGCCATTGTTACCAAGAAATTAAAAATCATAATACAAATGATAAACGCAATCACAACTACGCCAATCTGTGCCAATTCTGCCAAGTTTGCTGCACATCCCAAGCCAACAAAAAACAGGATGATTGCAAAGTTACCCAGTTCTTCTGCCCCCTGTAATTTCTCAAAATATTTAGGGAACAATGTAACCAATGTCACAGTGATTAGTGTCATTACTAGATAAATGCTACCCAAAAGCTGTTTGACAATAAAAGGGGCTTCTGTAGCATTTACAAAAGTACAAATAGTCTGACTGACACCGGTAATCACAAAAGTTGTTGCTAAACTAAGAGCAATACTCAATAGGGAGATATTCTTAGGCTTCCAGTAGCTTTCTGCCATAGATTTACCACCATCTGCTGCCCTCTCCATTTCATCAATATAAGGATGCGGATACATCTTTCTAACAAACTTCAAATTTGCAGCACTGCTCAGCATCAGCATATAGAATGCAAGGAAAAGGTTCGCTGCAATTGCACAAGCATTCACATAGTTTGCTTCCATATTAAAAGTTTGCCCCATCGCCACCAGATTTACCGTGCCACCAATATGTGCACCTGTTGTCATAGCAGCAATACCACCAACACCTTCCACATCTTTGAACATCAGCCCACAAACAGCAACACCAATCAATGTCCCTACTGCCGCCACAAAGAAAATCACTGCTAACTTACCAGAATCTCTTATAATTCTTCTCAAATCACATTGAAAAAGCAACAACGGAATGGATAAAGGCAAAATATAGCTGTTAATAACTGTATAAACTTCAGAAGAAACAGGAATCAAACGCACATTTACCAAAATCAGAGCACTAAAAATTGCGATAATAGCACTTCCTATTTTGCCACCCCATTTGAATTTTTGCTCTGCCAGAATAGCAAAAGCACCCAAAGATATAACGACCGCCCAAATTAACCATACTTGATCAGATTGAATGAAAGATGTCATAAGCTCTTTTCGTATAATACCCGTGTATCATACTCTCCTTTCTCCAAATGCTTTAATTTCGTTTCAATTTAAAAATACGTATTTTTATAACAACCGTTGTTTATAATGATTATATCATTCCCGCAAGCTTATCGTTTATCTGCTTTTTCGTCTTACATTAACGAAAACTACGATATCAAAAGCATATTTTAATATATCTTATTTACAGGATTTAAATTATAGCATATAATGAAAATGCTTATATTACAGGATATTTCTTTATATCCGTATTTCTTTTTACCGAATAATTCGTTATATATTAACGAAAATTGCGATAACTAAATATACTTTTTATCCTGTAAAATTAAGGTAAAATATATTGTAATAGATTGGAGGAGTTTTTATGAAAATAGAACAAATACAACAAATTATAGAAGTTGCTCAAGTAGGTTCCATCAATAGAGCTTCTCAAAATCTTTATATTGCACAAAGCACATTAAGCAGTTCTATCAAATGTGTAGAAACAGAACTCCGTCAAAAACTATTCATACGCACACAAAAAGGAATCGAACAAACAGAGTTCGGAAAAATATTTGTTAAATATGGGAAAACTATTTTAGAAGCCTATCAACACATTCAGTCTGCCTCAAATCTACAATACAGAAACGGATCTAATTCTGCCTTTAAAATTTCTATCTACTATTTGCTTTTTGCCAATAGACTTCTCTATCAGATGTTTAATAAGTATTCTGACCAGAATATTAACTTTCACTATATAAACACCCCCAGAGACGGAATTCTCTTTGACGTAGCTCATAATATATCTGAAATCGGCATTATCGCAATGCCATCTCTCATGAAATCGCAGTGGCTAGATTTAATTTATTCTTATGGTCTAGAGTATCATACTTTATCTATCGAACCAACACATATTTTATTTGGTCCTGCCTGTCCTTTATATCAGTCAAACAAAACATCCGTAACAATAAATGAGTTGCATAACTTCAGCCAAATTACAATCAAAGAAAATAATGAACTCATCAAAGCTATCGAAGCAGAAATATCTAAAACCTTCTGTCCTTCGACGACAATTCAACTTAGTGATCGAGATTTACTGATTGGTATGCTTCATGAAACAAATGGTTATTACATTGCTACTATGAATCAGTATGCTTATGTTAAAGAACCCTATGATCCAATTATTAAAAGTCTTCCCGTTGTTGCATGTCCATTTCACTATGAATTTGGTCTAGTAAAGAAGCAGAGAACGGAACTCTCCGCATTGGCCGACGAATTTGTTGCTATGATTCGCAGTGCAATCACCGGAAATAATTCAAAATAATAAAATTTTATCTTCCTCTTAGGGATAGAAAAAGTAGTATGCAGTTTACTTAGCTCTAATAGAGGTGGAGGTGCGGGCATTTTCTTGGACTATCTAGGGAGTATCATAAAAGAATCTTATTTACAGACTTTTTCTCACAGTCTCATATCCACCGTTTTGCAATATAGCATTTGCATTATTGATGGAAATCTCCACGGTTGCCTTGTTAATGGCGTTGATATCATTCTCTTTTTCGCTCTTAAGAACGAGTTCAACTTTACACATATTGTAAAGCAGTCCAACAAGAAGAACCGTGTTTTCTGTAATTTTCTTCTCTTCTGGGGTAAATGTATTCCAATCGGTATGTCCAAGCACGGTAACGATACTCTTCAAACAGTTAAGGCGTCTCTCATAGATACCATTTACCTTAAAAAGAGTTTCGTAATACTTGTTGGAAGTCGAATACAAATCAACAAGGTAATTGCAAATGTTGTTGATTTTTCCTTCAGCCTTTTTCATCTGCGCCCAGGCTTCATCAGCCTTATCTGACAGTTTACCACCTGTGAAACTAAAGATAATACCGCCAACCAACAAACCAACGCCAAGAGTCGCAGCACCCAAAGCGGCAGCACCAGCCGCCATTCCACCGCCACCTGTTGCAAGTGTACCACCACCCAGCAATGCCAAAGTGGCATTGGTCGCAGCGACACCACTCAACGATGCAATAGCAGTTCCAGTAGAAGCTGTACCCAAAGCCATAACAGCAGCTGTAGTTGCACCAGCTGCAGCAAAACCACCAGCAGCACCTAAGCCTGCACCGCCAAGTCCTCCAAGGAGAACGCCTGCACCAACAGATACTTCCTTGATTTTCTCCCCATCATACTTTGGAAGTGAGACACCGTTTTTGGAATATGTCTCAAAAGTAGGTCTGTTTTTGATTTGCTCAAACAAATCCGAGAATTCACTAAAACTATGCAGAATTTCAAGTTCTAACTTTCCGAGCTTGTCCATATTCTTTGTTGTTGTTTCATTCTCTTTCTCGAATCTTGCCATGTTTCTTTCGTGGCGACTTTGGGCAGCTTTCGCAGTGTCGTTTGCATCTTTCATTTTCTTAGCACCATGTGCTGCTACACCTACTCCAGTTGTACCAGCAACAACAGCTGCACCTTTTAATGCTATGGGTATTAACCAAATTGGCAAAGGCATAATCTATTCCCCCATCTCTCTTTTTAATATTTCACAGCATTCCTAATTACCATACAACATTGACCACATTTATCGCACTTAAATATCACTTGAACTCCAATACGGATGAAGCATCATTCATAAAAGCATCAAAATCTCCACTGTACGGAAGGTCGATGCCAAGTGCCTTATATTCGCTTTTCAGCAGAACGTTCAATTCATCTTCACTGTTGGCTTCTTCCATCATGGCGAGCATATGGTTATATTGTTCTGTTTCTTTCTTGAAAAGCTCGAAATCAATTTTTTCAAGCTGTGTCAAATACAATGCTATAGCTTCGTTGATTCTGATATAAGCATCCAACTGTTTCTGCAACGAGAGGCTGATTCCCAAACGAATACATACTTCTCTAAATACCAGAGATACCAGACGATACCACGCAACAATGTTTAATCGCAGAAAGAAGTTTACCCAGTTTTCCCCGGAACGAATTGCCGCATCTGCACCATCCATCAAACACAATGTACCATCTCCGATGATGAGCATGATTCTGAGATCATCATGTCGTTTGGTTGGGATGCACTCGTGTAACGGACGCTTGTGATAGAAGCAATGCTTAATTGCCCAAATCAGCTTGATTGACAAATCGCAAAGGACAACCGGAATTGCCATTGTAAGTCCAAATCTTGCATCATATCCCTCTTGGAATACTTTAGTGGCTACCGTTGCCAACGTATTTCTGTCTTGACCGACTTGAAAACTTCCAAAATTACACAACTGAAACAACTCATAGAACGGAATTACAACACCGCTTCCTCTGCCAGATGCACCAGAACTGCCGGCAGCATCAGACATAATGTGACCAAACCAATTCGCCACTCCGCAAAAGAGCTTTGATATAAAGTCATGTCCCTGTAATTCGTATGTCTCTGTCTGAATTGTAATCAGTTGACCATTATGTAAGAAAGATGATGTTGAAGTAAACTGATTCAGAATAGAGAAGAACAATCCAATAATATCCGGCGAATGAGCCAACGATTTCATGTGATGGTTCTTTGCAGACATAGTAAACAATCCAGCAACATCTCCAGAATGGCGTTGGTCATAGTTCACAGGGAATTTTTTCTCCAAGAAACCAATCGCACTGGCAACGCTTTTTTCTTTCCCTTCTCTGGGTGACCATCCACAAGTTTTGGCAAAAGACATTACTGTTTTATCTACCTGTGCATCTGTCCACCCTTGCAATTTGCTATCAGCGGGGGAGCCAACAAGAAAAATATCAACCAATCCTGCAATAGCGCCACATCCAACAGCACTCAAATAGTCATACTTATCGCACTTATCATTATAAAATACAGGCTTCAAATTTCGATCATTACGAAATATGCTAATATCTACATCGCTCATTGAAAACCTCCAGCTTATTTTAGGGCTTTTTTAATAGAAACTCTTTGGATAATTATATCATGCAATAACAGACTTCTCAATCGCACCTCTAATCAATCTGCTGTGTTCACTTAGATTGTACTGGACGGAACAGGAAAAGGGAAGTTACATTTTTCTGCAATAATAATAATAAATCATAACTATTGCAAGCGGTTGTGCTATCATTAGAATTATCAAACAAATCATTCGCAAAGTCGAAGCTATCATTTGCACTTATCGTTGAAGAAAAACATGTAGTATGATACAATAATAAAAATTGAGAGTATAAGAACGAAAATCAATACTATACTTTCAAAATACAGGAAAACCATAAGTTTTGTATATCGAAGAGGGAATACATATGGCAGTATCATACAATGGATTGTGGAAGCTATTAATTGATAAAAATATGAAGAAAGTGGATATGATGAACCAAGTGGGAATCAGTAGTAGCACCGTGGCAAAAATGACCAATGGTGAGCTGGTTTCCATGAAGATTCTTGAGAAGATTTGCGATAAACTAGATTGTGATTTCGGAGATATTATCCATTATGAAAAAGAAACAAAGGATGGCGGGCAGTAATGGAATACAGTGCAGGACTTACATCAAAATTATTCTGGCTGCAAGAATCCAGAAAAACGGCAGGTTATATTCTGGAAGGACTTAGCAAGACAGATATCCGAAAGATTGTCTGGGAGGAAAATATCTATCAGGTGAAAGCAGAATATCGTGCCTATGAGGTGTTGAACGGAACATACCGAAGGGTATCTGCCTTACCGGAAGTAGTGTTGCAGGCATTTATCACTTGTGATGTGGAAATTGTAAAAATTCTAAATCTAATTGCAATCCTGATGGACAGCAGATTATTTTTTGAGTTTTTACGCGAAGTATACAACGAGAAGATTCGATTAGGTGAAAAAGAGATTACCGATCGTGATCTGAATGTCTTTTTTGCAGATAAGGCAATGCAGAGTGATGTGGTTGCTGGCTGGACGGATACTGCAGTACGGAAGTTGAAACAGTGTTTCACCAGAATGATGTTTGAAGCAGGATTACTGGAAAGTAGTGTAAAACCCAGAACAATCAAGCAAGTTCATATTGATTACCGTACAGAAGAATTACTGACTGCAAATGGGCTTGGTAAATACTTGAAAGCAGTGAAGGGAGTCTAAGGATGGCGAGGTTAAGTTTGGATGAAAGACTGAATCGGATTGAAGATAAGATTTCTGAAAAGTCTTTCCGTGAAAATAAAGGACTTGGAAATGAAGTCGGATATTATGTGTTTGATTATAATCCAAGAGCGGAACTGGAAGTGCGCAGTCATATCGCATATTTAAAGGACCGAATCAACAATAGCAATAAAGACTTTAAAATCATAGAATTTGATCTATTTCATACGATGATTCAGGTGTTAGAGAAAGAAGGATATCTGGAAGCCTTCTTTGATCTGGAAAAAGAGAATGGCTTTTTTGATATGGCAGACAATCTGGTAGAAACATTGGGACTGGATGAAACAAACGAGCTAAACCTGATTATTTCAAAGATTCTACAGGAAGATCTGACAAATAGCGTGATTTTTCTGACAGGAGTCGGAAAATGCCATCCAATCATTGCAAGCCATAATATTTTGAACAATTTGCATCAGGTACTTGATAGTGTGCCGGTTGTGATGTTTTATCCGGGAGAATACAGCGGACAGGATTTAAAATTATTTGGAACGATGGATTCCAGAAATTATTACCGGGCATTCCGGCTTGTGTAAAATAAAGGAGAAGAAAAATGCAGATTAAAGAGATGTTTGAGAAACAGATTGACCGTGATATTAAGGGTGTAATCAAAGTAGGTCAGTCTGATGAAGAAAATGTATATCAGGAATTGGACGAATATGTAGTAACAAAAGAATTGCTAAAACATTTCCATGATTTTTTCGATAACTATGAAAAGGGGATTAATAACAATACTGACAAAATGGGTGTCTGGATCTCCGGTTTCTTTGGAAGTGGTAAATCTCATTTTTTAAAGATTCTTTCCCATCTGTTAAAAAACAGTGTAGTGGAAGGAAAGAGAGCAATCGAATACTTTACAGATGGAAAGAAAATCGATGATCCGATGCTGATTGCCAAAATGACCAATTCCGGGACCATTTCTTCTGATGTCATGCTCTTTAATATTGATTCCAAAGGCTCTGCAAAGGTCGGATCCGGCAAGGAAGCTATTGTGGAAGTCTTTATGAAGGTATTCAATGAAATGCAAGGATATTGCGGTTCCATTCCGTATCTTGCAGAATTTGAACGTCAGTTAGATAACGAAGGAAGATTTGAAGAGTTCAAAAATAAATTTGAAGAGATTGCAGGTACACCGTGGGAGAAGAAGAGACAGGCCTTTGTGGTTATCCAAGATAAAATCGTAAAAACGATTGCTGCAATGGATTTCATGAGTGAAGAGGCTGCCCGCAACTGGTGTAAAAATGCAAAGGGAAACTATGACCTCAGTATTGAAAAGTTCGTATCTCTGGTCAAAGAGTATTGTGAGAAAAAAGGGCCAAATCATCATGTCATTTTCCTTGTGGATGAGATCGGACAGTATATTGCAGATGACACACAGCTTATGCTCAACCTCCAGACAATCGTGGAAGACCTTGGAACAGCCTGCAGAGGTAAGGCATGGGTTATCGTAACAAGTCAGGAGGATATTGACTCTATTACAAAGACAAAGGGAAATGACTTCTCTAAGATTCAGGGACGATTTGATACGAGACTTTCTCTTTCAGCATCAAATGTTGACGAAGTAATTCGTAAGCGTGTGCTTGCAAAGAACGAGACAGCAACACAGACACTCAGCCTTCTCTATGAGCAGAAAGAATCTATTATCAAGAATCTTATTACATTTACTACAGATATCGCAGATAAGAAATTATATACAGACAAGACTGATTTTGCAGACTGTTATCCGTTTATTCCATATCAGTTCAATTTGCTTGGACAGGTATTGACAGCTGTGCGTACTTATGGAGCCAGTGGAAAGCACTTATCTGATCAGTCCCGTTCTATGTTAGCACTGTTCCAAGAGTCGGCAATTCGTTTAAAAGACAGTCAAGAAGGTGTACTGGTACCATTTAGCTATTTCTATGATCCTCTACATAAATTCATTGACCATCAGCACAGCCAGGTAATTACCGATGCCGAAGACAATAGTAGATTGGATGAGTTTGATGTAGAACTGTTGAAAGTGCTGTTTATGATTAAATACGTCAAAGAATTCAAAGCAAAGGTAGATAACCTTACTACGTTAATGATCTCTAATATTGACGATGACCGTATTGAAATCCGTGGAAGGATAGAAGAATCCTTAAAGAAACTGATCCGAGAGACACTGGTACAGAAGAATGGAGAAATCTATAGCTTCCTGACTAATGAAGAACAGGAAATCAATAATGCGATCAATAACGAATCGGTAGAAATGGGTGAGATTATTGGAGAGGCATCTACAGTAATCTTCGAGGATATCTTTACAGATAAGAAATACCGTTACAGCAACCGTTATTTATTTCCGTTTAACCAGAAAGTGGATGGGCGTTATTTCAAGGGGAATCAGTCCAATGATATCGGAGTATCAATCATCACACCCTATGAAGAAGATTATCCGGATTCTGCCCTGCGCATGCTTTCCGTACAAGAACATAGTGTGATTGTAAAATTACCGAACGATAGCACCTTCTTAGATGAGATTACAGACTCCCTCAAGATTTATAAATTCCTAAATACACTAGGTGCAAGAGGAAGCTTTGACAGTATCCGTCGTGCAAAAGAAAATGAACGCCTTGAAAAGAAAGATCGTATCCGTATCTTTATCGAGGATGCTCTGAAACATGCGGATATTTATGTGAATGGTGATAAAGCAAATATCTCAGCCAAAGAGCCGGCAAGCCGTATTAACGAAGCACTTGGCAAGTTAGTAGCTATGCAGTATAACAAGCTGACCTATATGGAAACAGCTCCTGAGCTTTCTGATATTGCTGCGGTATTCAATGGAAGCGATGGACAGCTTTCCTTCCTTGGAACCAGTGATACAACACCGAATAAATTAGCATTGGAAGAAGTCATTCAGGTCATCGGTCTTAACAACGCACGACACATGAAAACTTCTCTGAAATCCCTGCAGGATAAATTTGGGGCTGCTCCGTATGGCTTTGATCCGAAAGACGTGCAGTGGCTGGTTGCCATGCTCTTTAAGATGGGAAGAGTATCCCTGACCTATAACAGCCAGAGTTTATCTATGCTATCCAATACAAAAGAAGAGTTGGTACGCTACCTGACAAAACGTGAATTTGTCGAGAAACTGCTGATTAGTATTAGAGAAAGAGCAACAGATGGACAAATTCGCTCGGCGAAAGAAGTAATAAAAGACTATTTTGGTTTCTCAGTATCCAGTGATGATGACGATATGATTATGAGAACCTTTAAGAAAAAAGCACAGGATAAGCTGGAATTATTCAGCGAAATCATGATTGAATATCGTGTAAATCCAAAGTTGCCATGCAAATCCTTAATGGAACAGGCAAAGAAGAATCTGGAAGAACTTCTGACCATTAAAGAGCCGGCAGAATTCTTTAAAACAGTGGATAAAAAACGAGATGACCTGTTAGACGATGCGGATGATACTGCACCGGTGCTTGACTTCTTTAATGGTGATCAGAAAAAAATTTTTGAAAAAGCACAGGAACAAATTCAGATGTTTGAAAATAGTAAGATTTATGTCAGGGAACAAGAAATTATTGACAACGTAGCCCGGATGGAAGCCATTGTAACTGCAAAGAATCCTTTTAGGCAGATTCAGAAGTTGCCCGATATGTCTATGAGGTTTGTACAGCAGTATGGAGAATTACTGGAAAAAGAAGCAGAAGAAATGCGTCCAATCGTAGAAGATGATCAGAGAAAGGTTTTACATATACTGGATGAAAAAGGGTTTGTATCAGTGTTTAGGGACAGATTCTCAAGTGTTTTTGAAGAATTAAAAGAAAAGCTGGATACTTCTAACGAGATTGCTACGGTAAAAAATATTAGATTAGAAAGTGATACCTTGAAGCTTCGCTGTTTGGATGAGATTACGGAATATGAGGAAGCGCATCGTCCGAAAGTAAATCCGGAACCATCGGTAAATCCAGTAACTCCGCCTACAAGTGAAGACCATGTATCGCCAGTACAGCCAAAACCAAAGAAACGTAAGAATGTATCCATCAGCAATGTGGCAGGTGCAAGAACTTATTCCATTGAAAATGAACAGGATATCGACAATTTCTTGGCAGAGATGAAGGAAAAATTATTAAACGAGCTGGATGAAAATACGATTATCACATTAAGCTAAATATTCCGGTGGGAGGAAGTAGTACATGAACAAGAACACGATAAAAAAATTTGCCATAGAAGCAAGAAAAAAACTGATTGATTCGGTTACGGACAAAGCAGGCATGCTCGGTATCACGGAGAAATCCTGCAGTGAACCGATTACTAAGGGGCCAGACTTTGAAGTATATCAGACCGTTGCGGGAACAGAAGTTACACTAAATAAAAATCAGTGTAAACAAAGGAAGAAACTGGTATCACAGATTGAATCTCGTGGCTTTGAAGCTGTTGTAGAAGAAGTAGCCTATACCTGGTTCAACCGAATCTGTGCAATCCGTTTTATGGAAGTAAATGATTATCTTCCAAACAGAGTTCGTGTACTCTCCTCTGAAAAAGAAGGCAAGATGGAACCGGATCTTGTGACTCGGGCGCCGGATGTAGATTTAAACCTGACTGCACAGGAAAAAGAAGAGATTATCAATTGGAAAATGAGCGGTACATCTGAAGATACGGATAAGCTGTATTGCAAATTGTTCCTGAAACAGTGTCATCAATTGCATGATATTCTGCCGGGATTATTTGAGGCAGACTCTGACTATATGGAATTACTTTTTGGCATCTCTTATACGAATAAAGATGATGTTATCTATATGCTAGTCAATTCAGAGACTGGTATTCCGGAAAATGATTTTAATGTGTCTGCACTGGATGAAGAAGGGAATCCAACCGGACAAGTGGAGATCATTGGATGGCTGTATCAGTATTACAATACAGAATTAAAAGATGATACCTTTGCAAAACTGAAAAAGAATATAAAAATAACAAAAGAAAGAATTCCGGCAGCAACACAGCTTTTCACACCGGACTGGATTGTGCGTTATATGGTGGAAAACTCTTTGGGAAGAATTTGGATTGAGCATTTAAGGGCTGTAGATCCAAGCACAGACGAAAAAGCAGCTGCGGAGAGATTTGGATGGAAATATTATCTTCCAGAGGCAGAGCAGGAAGAAGCTGTTAATGTAAAACTGGCAGAAATCCGTACCTCCTACAAAGAACTGAAGCCTACAGATATTACCTGTATCGATCCATGTATGGGAAGTGGACATATCCTGATTGCAATGTTCGATGTGCTGATGGATATTTATGAAAGTGCAGGATACGATAAGAGGGAAGCAGCGTTTGAAATCGTAGAGCATAATATTTATGGTTTGGATATTGACCGGAGAGCATATCAGCTGGCATATTTTGCAGTGATGATGAAAGGGCGTCAGTATGATCGCCGCTTTTTCAGCCGTGGCATTCAGCCGCATGTGTATGCCATTGCAGAGAGCGGACATACTGATAAGGATGGGAAAAAGCATAAAAATTATGATGAATATGCACTTGAGTATTTCTGTAATGGCGATGCCAAGCGGAAAGCAGCTATGGAAACCATCATCAGTGAACTGCATGATGCAAAGGAATACGGCTCGATTCTGACGGTTACACCGCAGGACTGGTCTGCGCTGTATGACCGCTTTGCGGAAATTGAGGAGGATATTCATATCTCTCGTGAAGCAGCACTGAGAGAATTACTGCCGTTGGTGCAGGTGGCGGAGGCGTTGGCGCAGAGGTATGACGTGGTTGTGACGAATCCGCCGTATATGGGTGCGTCAGGTATGAGTTCAAAGCTGTCGAATTATGTAAAAAAGAATTATCCAGATAGCAAGAGCGACTTATTTGCGGTATTTATTGAACATTGTGGATATATGGCAAAGAAAAATGGATATCAAGCGATGATTACACAACAGGTGTGGATGTTTATTGCAGGATATGAGCGATTGAGAGAAAAACTTTTAAGCTACAGGGTTATTAATATGTTGCATCTTGGAGCAAGAGCTTTCAATGAAATACCAGGAGAGGTAGTTCAAACTGTTTCTTTTATTTTGAATTTATCATACATTTCTGATTATAGTGGAACGTATTGTAAACTTTTGACTGGAAAATCGGAAGCTGAAAAAGAAAAAGATTTTTTTGATGTAAAACAACGCTTTGCTACAAAACAAGCTATTTTTTCTGGAATACCAAGAACAGAGTATATATATTGGGTAAGCGATGCTCTTTTGCATGCGTTTACTCATTATAAAAAAGTAAGAGACTATTTTACAGTTCGTAATGGACTGACTACAGGGGATAATAATCGTTTTTTACGTCTATGGTTTGAAGTTCAAAAAGAAAACATAGGAAGTAAATGGTTTCCTTGTAATAAGGGAGGTACATTTCGACGCTGGTATGGAAATAAAGATTATTTAATAGATTGGGAAAATAATGGATTTGCTCTCAAAAATTTTACAGACATAAAAACTGGTAAGTTAAGGTCAACACTTAGAAATATTGAGTTTAATTTTCTTCCATCAGTTGTTGTTGGACATGTAGCATCTGGAGATTTACCATTTAGATATGTGGAAGGTGGATTTATCTCAGAAAGTGCGGTTAACAGCATATATCCACTGGATAATGAAGTGAGTCTCATATATTTGCTCGGCATACTTAATTCTAAATCTTGTAATTATATTTCAAAAATGTTAAGTCCTACATTGGGTGTGTCGCCTGAAGATATACTTAACATTCCGATTGTGGTAAGAGATGAGTCAATAGTTTCTTCAGTGGTGAAAAATACGCTTGCAATATCGAAAATAGATTGGGATTCTTTTGAAACATCATGGGACTTCCAGTGCCATCCATTGATTCAAAATTGTCACGGTGTAGATAATGAGAAAGGAGAAGAACAGGCATATATTGAAGATGCGTATACTGAGTGGGAGTTTGATTGCAACCGTCGATTTAACCAGCTCAAAGCTAACGAAGAAGAACTGAACCGTATCTTCATCGATATTTATGGCTTGCAGGGTGAGCTGACACCGGAGGTCGAGGATAAGGATGTAACTGTCCGCAAGGCTGACCTTGGCAGAGATATTCGCTCTTTCATTTCCTATGCGGTTGGCTGTATGTTCGGTCGGTATTCGCTGTATAATGAAGGAATTTTATATGCAGGCGGTGCAGGTAGAGATTTTGGAAGCATTGTTGATAAAATACAAGATTGTCTTCATGCTCAAGGAAAATCTCGATTTCCAGAAAACGAATTTTATCCTGACAGAGATAACATAATCCCCATCTGTGACGATGAATACTTCGAGGATGATATTGTCGGTCTGTTCGTGAAATTTGTGAAAACTGTTTACGGCGCAGATACCTTAGAAGAAAATCTTGATTTTATTGCAAGTGCATTAGGAAACAAAGGCGATACTTCCAGAGAAGTCATTCGTAATTATTTCTTGAAAGATTTTTATGCAGACCATCTGAAAGTATATCAGAAGCGTCCTATTTACTGGCTGTTTGATAGTGGAAAACAGAACGGATTTAAGGCTCTGATTTATATGCACCGTTATGATGCTGATACTGTTGGTCGTGTCAGAACGGATTACTTACACCGAGCGCAGAAATATGTTGAAACAGCGATGCAGAGTGCGCAGTATATCATTGAAAATGCAACATCCGCTTCAGAAAAATCAAAGGCAACAAAAGCTGTAACCAAGTATACCAAGCAGCTTGCAGAAATGAAGATTTACGATGAAGCCATTGCACATATTGCAAATAAGAGAATTGAGATCGATCTGGATGATGGTGTGAAAGTAAATTATGAGAAATTCCAGGGAGTGGAAGTTGCCCAGGAGGGCAAGAAAGCATTAAAAGTGGATTTGTTGGCAAACCTGAAATAAAGGAAATAAGGTGACAAATAGATATGAAAATCAAAAAGTTGACATTAAACAATTTTATGGCATTTGGAAATGCAGAAATGAATTGGGCTGATAACATCAATATTATTTGTGGTGAAAATAGTACAGGGAAAACCACACTTTTGAAGGTAATGTATTCTGTAATAAAACCTTTTAGCAATATAAATAGAGAAAATTTAACAAAAGAGATGGAAGAACAACTCTTTGTTAAAAAGCTTCAGGGAGTGTTTCGCCCAGATGAAATGAAGATTGGCAGACTGGTAAGCCGGAAACAAGGAAGTAACAGAACAGAGTTTTCTGTTGATATGGAGAAGCAACAAAAAATTACGGTTGGATTTGGTAACAGGCAGGAGAATCATGCCGATGTTTCTATAGAACAAGGTGAAAAAGCCAGAAAATATGATGTCATTTATATTCCTACAAAAGAAATGATTTCTACGGTAGAACATTTCGTATCATTATATGATGAATATCATATTGATTTTGAGGAAATGTACTATGATCTTGCCAAACTTTTGGATCGTCCTCTTTCAAAAGGTCCTAACACAATAGAGCAAAACCAGGTTTTAAGTAATCTTGAAGACATCATGAAAGGACAAATTGTTCAAAAAAACAAGAAATTTTATTTCAAAATAAAAGGCGAGGGAGAATTTGAAATGGGATTACTTTCTGATGGTTATAGAAAATTATCTATGATTATCTATATGATTCTTTCAGGGAGTTTGAATAAGAATACCATTCTATTTTGGGATGAGCCGGAAACAAATATGAACCCCAAAATGATTCGCCCGATTGTACAGGCAATGGTTGCATTAGCCCAGATGGGAGTACAGATTTTTGTATCAACACACGATTACTTTATTCAACAAGAATTTAACATGATTGCTGCATATCCAGAGTTAAATCCTAAAAAAATGGACATTCGGTTTATTTCATTATTCAGAGATGAGGCTACACATGATGTTCATTATGAAATGAGAAATTTAGCATCTGATTTGGAGCATAATGCAATTATGCAGGAATTTGATGCGATGTACGATAGGGAGCAGAGGATTATTTATGGAGAATAATGTTAGGGAAGAAAGTGGATTAAAGTTTCAGTTTCCAGAAAATGATACCGTGATAAAATTTGATGATACAAAATTCTATAGAGACTATTTTAATAAACTGCCGAATGCAAAGGGTGTAGATTTTATTTCTGTTGATGAATATAAGATCGCTTTTATAGAAGTAAAGAATTGTATTGGTGATGAAGGAAATTGTAGGTGGCGAATTGCACCTAATAATCAGAAACGCAACAAGACACATACTTCTGTCAATGTGGAAGGGCGAGACAGTCTGGATATTGAAATGGCACAGAAAGTAGCAATGACGATAGCAGCTTTGATTGGCGCAAAATCCTTTGGGGATACAAAAGAATGTTTGTGTGAGTTAAGGGAATATATTCAGTTCTTGTCGAAAGATGCATTTTCAGATAATTCAAAAAAGAAATATGTGATTTTGTTTTTAGAAGGTGATTTTGGCGGAAAAACCCGATCAAAAAAGATGATTATGAAGGCATTACAAAATAGCATAAATAAAAAACTAAAGTGGATTAATTGCAGAGTATCTGTGGTTGATTCCGATACATATAATACGAAATTATTTCAGATTGTGAGGTAAAAAAGCATATTGTACATATTGCAAATGAGAGAATTGAGATTGATCTGGATGATGGTGTGAAAGTAAATTATGCGAAATTCCAGGGAGTGGAAGTTGCCCAGGAGGGCAAGAAAGCATTAAAAGTAGATTTGTTGGCAAAGATTAAGTAAGAAAGATGAGAGAGATTCTTTTATGAGTAAATTTGAGGAAAAAGACACTTCCGATATTATTGTTAATTCTGTAGAAGAAGTATATGCTGTGATCGACAAATATAATCAAGAATTTCATTTACCAAGAAAAGGTGGCAATACGGAAACACGAGCATTTTATCGTGGACAGTCCAATTTTGCATGGAAGATAGAGCCAAGTATTTTACGATGTTCGGAAGATGAAGGTGTATTATATAGAAAAAATCAGTCGAATTTAGAAGGGAAAGATTTATTTGCTCAATTTGCGTTCTTACAACATTATGGGACAGGAACAAGAATGATTGATTTTACAACAAATCCAGAAGTTGCCATGTATTTTGCATGTGAGAAAGATCCTTTGTTAGATGCTGCACTTTACTTGTATACATATAATGCCCATAAAGCAGAATGGATTGATACGCTTATGTTCACAGAACTTATGCAGATGAAAGGGTATAACACTATAAAAATAAATTCTTTTTCAGAACAACTGTTAAAGAAGTATCCGATTTTATCGCAAAGATTTGTAAGAACAGCAGAATTAAATATGTTTCTTATGGCATATTTAGATCATGGATATATGGTTTTGCCAACTGAGGATGTAAAAATACACAATATACGGATAAGGAATCAAGAAGGTGTGTTTTTTATTTGTGGAGTAGAGTTTACAAAAGATATAACAACACAAATGAGATTTGAATCACAAGCCGGTTTTAATGAATTTATTAGCCATTCTATTAATATTCCAGATTCGTTAAAAGCGGGTAGCGTTTGCTGGAAAATTCATATAAATAAGAGCTTAAAACCGCAGATTTTAAGCCATTTGGCGAAAAAAGGAATAACACGTGAGTATTTATTTCCGGATATTAATGTGAGCAATAATTATAGTGTACGATAGAGAAATGTGATTTGAGTAAAATGGCATTTAACTATATGGAGAGGATGTAAACGTAGATGGATTTATTGAATATACAAGAACAGTTAAACACAGAGTTTTGCAAGGAAGAGACTCGTGTTATATTCTGGTTTGATGATAAAGGGGAATACGAAGACGAGGTATCTGAGTTACAGTTGGATCATGCAAAATTACATATTTTGGATGGAACGAACTGGCTTTACTCCAAATGGTTATTAAATGAATCAGATACAGAGAGCAAGTATCTTGTATATGCACCATTTCCAAAACCAAGTGATGCAGAAAATCCATTAGCAGATATGTATTATTACTCGGTTCCGTACTATACGGACCGAGTATCACAGATGGCACAGGAAATAGGAATTGATAATCGATTTAAAGAACATCTGGCGCAGTACAGTAACTTCTGGAAAAATAAGAATCGTATTGAAAAGTTCAAAGAGCTTGGCATAGACCATTTCAATGTGGAAAGCATTGATATTGGTCTTATTGCCGTGCTTACAGATGTGAAGACGCCGAATTTTGAAGAGATTACAAGACATTTAGTATTAAACAACAGCGAAGCATACATAAAATCCTTAGCGGATTACGGGCTTTTAGAAAAGTTCTGGAAATTATGTGAGAAGTATTTCGGATATCAGTCTGAAAATCCGAATGTAGATGATATGGCAGTATGTATGCTCTTGACTTATGCATCCGTGGCGTTGAAAGATACATTGCCGGATGTTTTGAGATCTTATGTATTGAAAAAGAAAAATGATGTCGTTGTATTTGTCCGAAATATGATGGACAATGTATTCTATCAAGATGCGTTTGATGCTCTATCAGAAAAAGTGGACAAAACGTTACGAGTAGTGAGCAAAATCCGGGATGAGTTGAAAAAGGATGCAGGCAAGGCAAGAAATCAATCTGCACAGCTTCTGGATATTGTAAGTTGTGATGCATTCAAAGAACTGGATAATATCTTAATTGACTGGGCATTAGATCAGTTGAATGACGAAATTCTGGATGCTCAGATTGATGGCATGAACCTTGCTCAAATCGCAGAGCAGCGAACAGCAAAGTCCTGTCATTTTGGAAATGTATATAAAAACGAATATCATGCAATCAAATATGCTTATCAGATGATGAAGGCAGTCTCTGTTTTAGAAGTAACCAGTGATATCAAGGCTATGGTAGCAGATTATCAGAAACAAACATATTTGGTTGATTCTTATTATAGATGGTTTTACAGTGCCTATGACTGTATAGAAGATGCAGAGAGGTTTTCAAAGGTAAGAGAGCGCATTGAGAATATGTATTCCTTTACTTATCTGCAGAAAGTGACACCGAAGTGGAATCAGGAACTGACGAATAATCTGATGGCAGATACCGGATTAAAACGTCAGGAGGACTTCTATCGGAACTACCTGAAGGCGTATGAAGGAAAGAATCGTGTCATCGTTATTATTTCTGATGCTTTTCGGTATGAATGTGCAAAAGAATTAATGGAACGATTGGAACTGGATGAAAAATGTACTCCTAAATTAGAGTGTATGATAAGCAGCCTTCCTTCGGTGACATCAGTAGGAATGGCAAGCCTTTTACCGCACAACGAGTTACAGGTAGATGATAAATTGAACGTTACAGTAGATGGGCATAGCTGTAGTGATCTAACATCCAGAGATAAAATTTTAAAAGCACAAAAAGAAAATAATATAGCTTTAGCGTTTGATGAAGTGGCAAGTGCCAACAAAGAGAAAATTCGTGAATTGCTGCAGAAGAAGAATATTGTATATATATATCATAATCAGGTGGATGCACGTGGGGATAAGCCTGCCAGTGAGAATGAAGTGTTTACAGCGTGTTCCGAAGCAATTGAAGAGATTCATAAGTTGATCAAGAAATTGACCGGCTATATATCAGCACCAAAATTCTTTATTACAGCAGATCATGGCTTTCTGTACAAGAGAGACAAGTTGCAAGAATTTGATAAAGTATCCTATGATCGTGAAATCTGTACTTATTCTAACAAACGTTTCTTGCTTACTACAAAGGAAGTAAGAGAACCTGGTATGAAGTCCAGATTAATGACTTATATGAACAATTTATATGTAACAACACCGATTGGAGCAGATATTTTTAAGGTGGCCGGTGGCGGACAGAACTATGTGCATGGTGGTTCTTCACTTCAGGAAATGCTGATTCCGGTAATTGAGCTGACAATGAATACAAGAGCTGTTGCTTATGATTATGTGGATGTGATTCTGACCTCCGTAAACCGAAAAGTGACAAACCTGATTACTTACTTTGATTTTATCCAGACAGAGAAAGTGACAGATACTATGAAAGCGAGAAGTCTGGTGGCATATTTTACAACAGAAGATGGCGAGAAGATATCTTTTGATGTACCGATTGTGGCAAACAGCAGAGAAAATGCACCGGAGAGGAGAACATTCCATGAGAAGTTCACATTGAAGTCCAGAGAATATAAGTACGGAGACAAGTATTATCTGGTGCTGACAGATGCAAATGATGAGAAGAATATTCTGCAGCAGTATGAATTTATGATTGATATTGCGTTCGTGGATGATTTTGGATTCTAGGAGGAACGATATGAACACAAATGAAATTATAGATATCCTATTTGACCGAAGCAAAGGACATCATAGAACGTCGAAAGGTTTTAAATGTTACTTTAACTTATATAGGTGCAATTTAAGCAGAGATGATGTACATAATTTGTTTGAGTTTGAAATCGATAAATCATTATCTGTTTTTAATCCAAGTATTTTAATTAGTATACCAGAAGGTGAAGTCGGTGAAATTTATAGCCATGATGAGAAATATAATTATGATAAATTGAATTACATGATGCAAATTTTCCCCGAAGATATTTTAAAAGAATATGGGAAGGAGTTAACATACGTTGTATTTTCCATATTACATGAGGTAGGGCATTGGGAATATATTTGCGACAATAACTATTCACCGCAAGAATATGAAGAAAATGACTTTGTGGAACGAAAATTATTTTATGAAAACCATAAGGGAAATGATTCAGAAGAAACATTTTGGGAATATAGAGAAATAACGAGTGAAAAAAAAGCAGATAAATACGCTATCTCAGAACTCAATAACGCTTTAAAATCTATTACCAATAGTAAGAAGGACGAATATGAACATGAACGAGAATAGAGAATATATAGAGGATATGAGTGAAGATAAACGAGAAGAAATCAAGCAAAAGCTTCGTCAATACTATGACGGTCGTATAGTACGGAAGGATTTAACAAAATCCATCCGTGAGGGTGCCAATGTTCCGGTTTATGTACTGGAATATCTCCTTGGACAGTACTGTAATTCTGATGATGAAGAGATCATTGAAGAGGGTGTAGAGAACGTAAAGCGTATTTTAAGAGATAACTATGTGCGTCCGGATGAGGCACAGAAGATTCTCTCTCTTTTGCGTGAAAGAGGTAGCTATACCGTGATTGACCGTATTACTGTTGTCTTAAATACAAAGGAAGACCGCTATGAAGCTACATTCTCTAATCTGGGTGTAAAAGGGATTCCAATTCATCCGGATTATGTGAAAGATTATGACCGACTACTCTGTGGTGGTATTTGGTGTATCCTGCAGATGGAGTATGAGTTTATAGAAGAAGATAAGAAAAATACACAGCCAATACGAATTAGAAAGCTTACACCTATTCAGATGCCACATGTGGATATGGATGAAGTTCGAAATGGAAGAAAAGCATTTACAAAGAATGAATGGATGGATATCCTGCTTCGTTCGACAGGTATGGAGCCGGAAAGTTTCAGCGAGAGAGAAAAATGGTTGTTGATCGCCCGTATGATTCCGCTGGTAGAGAATAACTTCAATCTCTGTGAGCTTGGACCACGTTCTACTGGTAAGTCATACATATATGAGCAGATTTCACCAAACAGTATTCTTGTTGCTGGAGGACAGACAACCGTAGCCAATCTCTTTTACAACATGTCCAATCATACCGTAGGTCTTGTAGGTATGTGGGACTGTGTGGCTTTTGATGAGGTTGCCGGTATTAAGTTCAAAGATAAAGACGGCATCCAGATTATGAAAGGATACATGGCTTCCGGAGCATTTTCCCGTGGTAAGGCAGAGATTCAAGCAAAGGCTTCTATGGTATTTGTAGGAAATATCAACCAGAGTGTTGATACTCTTTTGAAGACATCCAACCTATTTGACCCATTCCCGCCGGAAATGGGAACAGATACAGCGTTCCTGGATCGTATGCATTGTTATATTTCTGGATGGGAGATTCCGAAATATAGACCGGATTCCTTTACCAATGATTATGGATTTATCACAGATTATCTGTCAGAGTTCATGCGTGAACTTCGTAAGGACAGCTATAGTGACCTAATGGACAAGTATTTCCATCTGGGCAAAAACTTGAACCAGCGAGATACAATTGCAGTTCGTAAGATGATTTCCGGATTTACAAAACTGTTATATCCGGATGGAGAAGTAACAAAAGAAGAATTACGTGAGATTGTGGAAATTTCTCTGGAACTCCGCCGCAGAGTAAAAGAACAGTTAAAGAAGATTGGCGGCATGGAGTTCTATGATGTGAATTTCTCTTATACAGATAATGACAGCTTTGAGGAGCATTATATTTCAGTTCCGGAGCAGGGCGGTGGCAAGCTAATCCCAGATGGAATGGGAAAGCCGGGATCTGTTTATACTGTTTCCAAATCAAAAACAGGGATGATAGGCTGCTATATGCTGGAAGCACAGATGATGCCAGGCACCGGAAAGCTGGCCTGCACAGGTATTGGATCAGGAAAAGAGCCGAAAGAAGCAACGAATACAGCGTTTCATTATCTGAAAGCAAATGGAAACCGTATTTCTGGTCGGATTAGTACTACAACAAAGGATTATATTATCAACTATCAGGATATGCAGGGCATTGGGATGACAGGAACCCTAGCATTACCAACACTGATTGCTATATGTTCTGCAGCACTTGGAAAGACACCTCTAAACAGCTTGGCAATTTTAGGTGAAATCAGTATTGGTGGCACTCTGATTAAGGTAGATGAGTTGGCAAGCACCTTGCAGGTATGTCTGGACAGCGGAGCAAAGAAAGTTTTATTGCCAATTACTTCAGCAGGAGATATAGGAACTGTACCATCTGATCTGGTTGGCGCATTTAGCCTGATTTTCTATTCTTCCGCAGAAGAAGCAGTATTCAAGGCTCTTGGTGTGGAATAGGACTTGATCACAGTATAATAGCAGACAACGCCCGTATTATATCAAGGCTCTTGGCAGAGATGGCGTTGTATATGTCCGTATTGCCGGAATCACTCGCCTTGCTAACGAGTACATGGTAAAAGAGCTATTGTTTGAGGGCAGCAACCTTTACTATTTTACTACTGTTTCGAAGTCAGTTCCGTTATTCCGCAGAGTTTCACCGAGCCTGTAGGAATCGCTTTCTATATCAAGCAGATAACACAAAGACCTTTTTCAATGAGCCATATGACATAAATTTAGATTAGCATAAACAGGTGCAGATTATCTATAATGGGGCTACATCGTTTTTTATTCATTTGCATTCTATGGCTTTTACCGATATAATATCAAAAAAATGATTGTATTCGTTTCTAAGTGTGCCAAAAAATTGGATTTGAGGTGACAAACAAAATGAACGAAGTAGGGGAAATGATACGTCAATACAGAATGAAATTGGGTTATTCCCAGAAATATTTGTCTGAAAAAGTGGGTATCACGTCAGTAGCATTATCTGCCATTGAACGAGGTGTTCGACTTCCGGGTGATGAAATGATTTATAAATTTTCCAAAGCTCTTGGGATATCGGTTGGGCAAAGGGTAAAGATATACCGCTGTAAACGAGGTCTATCACAGTCAGAGCTTGCGAAAAGAATAGAGATATATCCATCAGGGCTGTCTCGTATAGAATCGGGCAAAGAACCAATGAGTAAGGCTGTTCTGGAGCGTATCTGTCAAGTGCTGGAGATCTCTCCGGATAAATTAAAACCTCTTTTGATGCCACAAAAGAAGGAGAAAAAGAAGCTGCAGCAGCTAACCGAAAATGATCTTATGAATAAATTTAATGCGTATCATCCGATTTTAGTTCGGATATTAAAAACGGATAACGAGGATGATTATGAGGAGTTGTTCCCGGCGGTGCTGGATGCCATATATTCAACATCGGAAAAGGGCGTATCCGGCGAATTGGTTGCCATTTTTCGCCATGGAACCCAAGGAGTTCTGAAGCTTAAAGATTATAGAATAAAATGGATTGCGTACTCCTATGATGAGGAGCTGTTGGATAACGAAAAAAGGGAAATGTAGCAAAAATAGCTTTGGAATTTGAATCCAAAGCTATTTTGATGTTTCTGGCAAGCATAAAAATAACTTAATAATTTGACTTTTAACATTTATTAAGTTAAATAAAATAAATTAAGTTAAAAAGGTGGAGAGAAATGTGCTTACAAGTATATTCGGGATTTGGGAGCATCCCAGAGTTTGTGTAAACCTCCAAACTGATGTAAGATAAAATTACTCAGTTTGGAGGTTATTTTTATGGCAAGAAGAAAAGACAGCCCACAAAAAGCAGCAATGCGAGAAATGATGCGTGATTATCTGAAGAATAATGATATCAGCATCAAAGACGGCGCCGATGTAAACAGTATCATGCGTGACATGATGTCTGTTCTTTTGGAAGGTACTTTGGATGAAGAACTGGATGAGGAATTAGGTTATTCCAAGTATGACTATCGAAACAAAGAAACAGATAACAGTCGAAATGGGCATTCCAGCAAAACCATGCACACAAGCTATGGAGATATGAATGTAGCTATTCCAAGAGATCGTAACGGTGAGTATGAGCCTCAGCTAATCAAAAAATATCAGAATACTGTGACGCAGGACATGGAAGAAAAAATCCTTTCCATGTATGCAAAGGGAATGACTACCGGAGATATCGAAGCTCACATGCGGGAACTGTACGATATTGATATTTCTGACAGTACCATCAGCCGGATTACGGATAAAATCCTTCCAATTGTAAAAGAATGGCAGGAACGTCCGTTGGAAGAAGTGTATGCTGTCGTATTTATGGATGCTATCCACTATCATGTCCGAAGCGAAGGACGCATTGTAAAACGTGCAGTTTACATTGCTCTTGGCATCGATATGAACGGAAAAAAGGACATTCTTGGTATGTATGTTGGAGAAAATGAAAGTCCCAAGTTCTGGCTCTCCATCATGAATGGACTAAAGAACCGCGGAGTTGAAGATATCCTGATAGCATGTGTGGATGGACTAAATGGATTTCCACAGGCAATTGAAGCTGTTTATCCAAAAACAGAAATCCAGCAGTGTATTATTCATCAGATCCGTAATTCAACGAAGTTTGTTTCATACAAAGACATCAAAAAACTGATGGCTGATCTGAAGCTTGTATATGCAGCTCCAACGGAAGAAACAGCTTTAAATGAGTTAGAATTGTTCAAAGATAAATGGGATTCCAAGTATCCAAAGATTTATAAATCATGGCATGACAACTGGGCTACGTTATCCACTTATTTCAAGTATCCGGAGGCGGTACGTCGACTGATTTACACCACGAATGCCATTGAGGGGTTCAACCGCCAGCTCCGGAAAGTAACCAAAAGCAAGACCGTTTTCCCATCGGATGACAGCCTTTTAAAAATGCTGTATCTTGCGACTATGGATATTACTAAGAAATGGACAGGACACCGGCAGGACTGGGGGCAGATCCATTCCCAGCTGGAAATCTATTTTGAAGAACGTCTAATCAGACGCAACCTGTAAAAACAGCTTGTTTTAGGCAGGTTTTATTGACATGCCCAAAAACTCCTGTATAATGCAGATATGGGCAGAATCCGGAAAATCGGCTCTGCCCATTTGTAACTATTCACAAATCTTATATCAGTTTTTAGCGTTTACACAAAACTTGAAACGGTCTCTCGGATTTTCTGTAAAATAACAGATAATACATAGTCAACTACCCACGACCTAAAGGTCATGGGCTTGTAACTGCCCAGTCGTACTAACAGCTTACGCCTCCGACCTTTCATCTCAATAGATATCGCTATCTAAAGTGGCGTTACATCGCAGGGTGGTTGACAGCACCCTTTGCAACAAAGTTTACTCTGTTGCAACTGTATAAGAATCGTTAGATTCTTTGGTACTCTGGCTATCAGAAAGATAGTTTATTCCCATACGATACAGATTCATAGCTCCGATACGGTCATCATTGGACTGATAGCCACAGTTTTTACAAGTAAACAAATGTATTTTCTTGTTACGGTTAGACTTTTCCGTATGCCCACAAACAGGACAACATTGACTTGTATAACGAGGGTCTACCTTAATTACAGAAGATTGATTCTGCTTTGCCTTATAAATTAGTTTCTGTTCTAAATCATAGAACGACCACGACACAGAAACATAACGGTCTTTTGTTTTGACACGCTCTGTAGCATTACGAATACCCGATAAATCTTCTAATACAAAGAGTGTGTGCTTCGGGTTATTCTCAACAAGTGCCTTTGATACACAATGGTTCACATCTTGCATCCAACGGTTTTCTCGATGACCGATAGCTTTTAATCTTCGCCTTGAAGATGGAGTTTGTCGCATTTGGAGTTCTTTACGAAGTTTGGAATAATTAGCACGTTTCTGCTTGATAGCTTTTCCACTAACAAATCCAGACTTGTGATGACTGTCATAGGTTGCAACAACGAAGTTAATTCCTCTGTCAATGCCTACGACATTACAAATGTCAGAAATATTACTTTTTTCGACATCATAAGTTACGG
>OGMW01000574.1_pt1 | contig 38706 bp, 35 predicted proteins | sample 1573281 | NCBI WGS metagenome assembly OGMW01 (sample SAMEA2581907, study PRJEB24529) | metagenome | biome: Human gut stool | place: China | collected 2011 | reverse complement strand
AATGCATAGAATTTTCCTTCAATACAAAATTCTCTCCCAATTCTGGTACGCTGAGCCATATTTATCATATGATAAGCGAATTCTTCAAAGACATGCCAGTCTCTATAAGAGTTGCATTTGGAAAGAATAGAACGGTTTACCCCATATTTACCGAAACCGAGATGAAAAGACTTTTCTTTATGCGCCATGGCTATGTCCGTCAGTTCACGGAGACTACGGCAGCCATCAAGTTGCCCGAACATAAGAACGAGCAATTGATTCCAATAAGACAGTTGCCATCCCAATGTTGGGTCTGTAACTTTGTTTTTTATGCGACTGGACATGATTCTTTCAAATTTTCGTTTTGGCAAAAAGTCAGTTATTTGGCTGAAAATATATCTTCCTGTATTCATGTGAAGGCAAATATGAGGGCGAGCCCAAATATAGCCAATTCAAAAGTGCGACAGGGTATCGGATACCTAAATGTCGCATAATCAGGGAGAACAATTCAATAATAACAAATTTTAAGAGACACTAGTGAGATGGTAACACAACTAAAAATAATCTTTATACATAAATTGTTTAATGTTAAATTAGTGTTAAATAATTTATATCCTGAAATCTTAGGACTTTTGTTGATATAATTCTTTTCTGTTTGTGTCACTAAATCAATCTATAAAATGGCAAGAAGAAAGATTTTGAAAAAATACCTTATGAATAAAAGGAATGCTCCATGGAGCAAACTACAGTCATCTCTATATCAGGTAATTGATTCGAAAACTGGGTTTCAAATTCATTGTTGTGCCTACAATATTGGAGAATGTCTTCCACTTCCACGTTATTGGATTACCATCGGAAAAAAAATCGTATGGGACTTTCCCCAAAATGTAATGTGGGATAATAGTGGATGGTACTTTCTTGATGAAGCAAAAGCCATCTCACGTTTGATAAAGTCTTATATAGATTGTCCTATAGATGAATTATTGTCCTGTTCATTTTACGACAGATGGAAAATGTTATCATTTCTTCAAGCGTGTGACAAACGTATCGGAAAAAGAAGGTTAGAAAAAATGTTGGAACAGGAGAAGTTTACTTGCGTTGACTGGATAATCCGAAAACGATTGGAATTTAAATAATTGATAAAATAATTATCAAATCAGCATACAATGGATTATATTTGAATTGTAAAAGAAGTATCTATGAAAATAAACGATAGAATTTTATATGCACATGGGCTTTCTTCGTCCGGAGCTTCATCAACGGCAAGAAACCTTCAAAGCCTTCTTCCGGAATGCAAAGTTATTTCTCCAGACCTACCTGTCGAGCCTCAGGATGCTTTGGATATGTTAAGAATGTTGTGTAAAGATGAATCACCGCGACTTATAATAGGAACGTCCATGGGAGGAATGTTTGCCCAGCAACTTAGAGGATATAATAAGATATTGGTAAACCCTGCTTTTCATGTTTCCGAGTTTATGCGTACACAAATAGGGATACATGAGTTTCTAAATCCTCGCCAGAACGGAGAGACTCATTATGAAATAACCGCCTCATTATGCGATAAATACCAGATAATTGAAAAGAACCAGTTTGACGGTATAACAGCATTTGATATAGAAAACACATACGCTTTGTTCGGAACAAAAGACACTTTGGTGCATGGGTATGATGAATACACAGCTCATTATCGGAATGCTGCTTGGTTTGAAGGTGAACATAGACTAAACATCGAGATTATAAAAGAAATTCTTGTACCTTTGATAAAACGGATTATTAAATGAACAGCATAGTACATTTACTCGACAGCATTTGCCAAATAGCTGCAACTTACAAGAAGATTGAAGCGACAAAAGGCGAGAAATATAATATTTTTAGAGTCATTGATATGACTTCTAATGAAACAAGTGTGCATTCTGCCTTTCTTGCAGATTTATTAAACCCCAATGGCTTGCATCAAATGGGGGATGTATTCTTGAAACTTTTTATAAACCGTTTTTTTAATGATGCAGATTTTAAAACTGAAAATGCTAAAGTAGAACGGGAAAAATATATCGGTTCCGTTACGAGAAATACCGGAGGGCGTCTGGATATTATAATAACAGATTCTACAGGGAAAGCCATTATCATAGAGAATAAGATATATGCTTCCGATCAAGAAAATCAGTTAATCCGTTATTATAACTATGCACAAAACTTGCACTCCCGGTACAAATTGTTTTATCTCTCATTAGATGGCATTGTACACAATGAGGAAAAAACATTAAAAGATAGCGATATACATCTGTATAAAGATAAGGATTTTTATAGCATATCGTATGAATCGGATATTTTGGGATGGCTGGAAGACTGCCGGGAAAAAACAGCAGACAAGCCATTGATAAGAGAAGGTATCAGCCATTATATCAATTTAATCAAATATCTAACCAATCAAACTATAAATAAAGAGATGGAAAAGGAACTAATGGGACTAATATTAGATAATCCTAAATACATAAAAAATCTTGGGATTATCAAGCGTGCAATAGCTATGAGTGAAATTGAACTACAGACAAGATTCTGGACTTCTCTTGAACAGGAGATGAAAGGAAAAGGGTATTCTATTATTAAAGATGGCACTTATAAGTATGTATTTGATGAAAAAGAGGATAGGATAAGTGGATATTATAAAGGAAAACCTAATAATCGGAGATATGGACTTGAATTTATGGTGGGTTCATATTTAGATGCCGAGATAAGATATGCTATCAGAATAGACGAACCAATGGTTTGTGGTTTCTTCGTTACAGAGAATAACGGAAAAACAAGACAAATATCAAAAGATAAGACATATAGATTGCTAAAAGATAAAATTACCGAAGAACTCAGTGAATATAAGCCTGATGATGCAGGTTTCTATTTAGGTGTAAAAAACTTAAATCCAAACTTACTATTTAAAACAATGAATCCTGAGACATTGGAACATCTTGCAGATATGGATAACACGGTTTCCTTAATAGCGGAATCAATCTACGATGCTATAGAAAAAATAAAAATACAGATTGATAGATAATGCATTAATCTTTATTAACATTTAAACTGAAAGTTTCCTCTTCCGTGGAGTATAATTCATTAAAGTTTTGTGACAAGCGGTCTATAAATGAATCAGACCGTTTTTCCGTTACAAAATAAAATTTAATCACATGCCTTATATTGGCATATTAGAGCCGATAATTTTGCAAAAAAAGAATTATATGACACAGATGTTTGAACTTGCAACAGAAAGACTGGTTATCAGAACCCCACAAGTGGAAGATACCAAAGACCTCTTCACCTTAATGAATGATGAAGATACAGCATTGAATACCGGTTTTCGCCGTATGGAAAGTTCCAGCGAAGCGGAAGGTAAAATACGCAGAGGCATAACCAATCAAAATATATTTTCCATCACATTGAAAGAAAATCCGACACGCACAATCGGTATTTTCGAGTTTATTACGAACACAATAAGTACTATTTCAGGGAAGAAGAAGGAATGTGAAATCTGTTATTTCCTGCATAAAGATTTTCGTGGCAAGGGCTACATGACTGAGGCAGTAGGAACTATGAAAAAGTATCTGTTTATTGAAAAACATTTTGATACGCTCCTAATATCAGTATTTCCACGAAACGATTCATCCCGAAGAGTAGCCATAAAGAATGGTTTCACATTTAATGGTCTTAAAAAGAAATGTGGTGTTACCGGCTGTGGAGAAGTAGCCGACTTAGAGTTCTATGTTCTTGACAAAGAGGATTTCTTAAATCCGGGCAATAATAACAGTAAAAAGGATATTCAGATTATGGAAAAGCAGAAATGGGTAAATGAAGGAGGTATTCTTTATCCAATACCCGGTTCTGCCGCCTTATTGTCAAATCCGGGAAGTGGAATATTCAGAATTTACGAAGATGCACATTACAAAAGACTCGGTCTAGAAAAAATTGATGAAACATTTTCTTTCAATTTTAAGTTATACGACCTTGATTGTGAAGATGTCATTCTGCGGATTATCAAGACATGGACATCAAAGCTTTTTACCGATACCAATAAAAATTTGGGAGTTATATTCAACGGGTTAAAGGGTACGGGCAAAACTATAGCTGCAAAACTTCTCAGTAACCGTATAGGAATGCCTGTTATCATTATTTCAAAGCCAATAGACGGGATGTTGGAATTTATCCAGTCATTGTGTTTTGAGAGCGTCATTCTTATTGACGAAGCCGAAAAGACATTCAATGAAGAACGTGAAGTTCTGCTAAAAATGATAGACGGAGTTTATAACTGCAAACGTAAACTGTATATACTCACTACAAATAAACTGACCGTGGATGAGAATCTTTTAGGCCGTCCCGGTCGCATCCGTTATATAAAGGAGTTCGGTAATCTTTCAACCAAGGCGATTAACGATGTAATAGATGACAACCTATTAGATGCTTCATTGAAATCCAACATAATAAAACTGGTTGATACACTTGAAATTTCAACCATAGATATTTTGAAGAGCATTATTGATGAGTGCAATATCATGGGTGAGGTACCTACTGATTCAATGTTGAATATCCCTAAGGCCAAATATAAACTGAGAGTCATATCTTTTGATCGCTTGGATAACTGTTATCATCAAGAAGTAAAAGACATGATAAAAAATCGGTTAGGAATAAATGAAACAGTGGAAGAATGGCTGATGAAAACAGATGAGGAAACCGGTAAAAAGAATAAGAATATCATAGAAGAAAAGTATGATTTCAGTATTGATATTCAGTCTATGCCATCCGTATCTCAAATACCTTATACCGGACAGCGTATGAATTATGGAACCGTAACCAGTGAACCGGATATGCTGGGCTTTTTTACCATCGAATCTGATTGGGATGGTACTGACCTGTATTGTGTAAGTGGAAATTGTAATATCCCATCCCTTTACAGAGGACTTTTGAATTAAAAATAGATTAAACCACAAATTCCATTTTAAGGGTTGTAGAATACTAGCGTGTTTAATACCGGTACTCTACAACCTTATAACCTATAAACAAAACAATTGTATGGATATAAATTTAACTCCAGCGCAAATTCTATGCTTGCAACTCATGGGATATAGTCCCAAAGAAATATTAAAAGTGAACAACTCTTTTTTTACAGAGATTATCAAAGAAAAAGAGAATGCAGAAGAACTTTTGGAAAAATCCATTCTTTTATTGAAGAAACAGGAAAAATTGGGTATCAGAACAATACCTTATTCTGATTCAGAATTTCCTGATGCCTTAAAAGCAATCGGGTATGATTGCCCTTCCTTGATTCATCTGCGCGGAAATGTTTCATTACTGTACAAAGATTCTGTAGCCATTATCGGAGCAAGGCAAGCGGATAAAAAAGGATGTGAAACGGCTTATACGCTTGGAGCCAAATATGCAAAGGAGGGATATGTTGTTGTCAGTGGACTGGCTTTGGGATGTGATGCGGCAGCCCACCAAGGCTGTCTTGCAGTAAAAGGGGATACTATTGCAGTTGTGGCGACCGGACTGGATATTACACACCCTAAAGAGAATAAACCTCTGCAAGATTTAATTCTCGCTAATGGAGGGCTACTTTTGTCAGAACAGGTTATTGGGGTAAAAGCAAACCCTACTCGCTTGGTTGCCAGAAACCGTTTACAGGCAGCTTTGTCGCAAAAGGTCATTGTAGCACAATGTCCGACCGAAAGCGGCACAATGCATACAGTCAGGTTTGCGCAGAAATATAAGAAAGAAATTTACGCTTCCACATACAAAAGATACGATGCTAACAGTTCCGGAAATAAGTTTCTTATAGAGGGAGGTGTTGCTAGTCCATTGTAAATGGAATGATATCAGATTGTAAAAAGAAGTGTCTGTCAGAAAAATATTTATACAATGATAAAAAAGAAATGAAAGACTTTAGAGCACAATATTTAAAAGAAATTCAAAGGATAAAATCGGGGTTCTTTGAATTGGATAAAATGACACAAGGCTGGAGAAATGGAGATTTAATAACCATTGGAGGTCGTCCTGCTGTGGGTAAGACAGCCTTCGGAATATCATTACTAAGGAATGTAGCAATCATAAACAGAATGCCTACAGCTTTCTTTTCTTTAGAACTCTCGAAAGAACAATTATCAGACCGACTTATTTCATCGTTAAGTTTGGTCGAAATAGAAAAAGCTTGTAATTTTCGGAATGGTAATATTTCAGATTTAAGTGAAGCAGAGATACGTAGGATTGAAGATGCAAAAAGGCAAATTGAAATTTCATCCGTTTACTTCGATGATACTCCATCATTATCAATGCGGGAATTATATCCAAGGGCAGCTTATTTGATCAATAGCTTTCAAATAAAGCTGATTATTATTGATTATCTTCAACTGTTGAATAGTTCAGGATTATTCTCAAAAAGGTCTGAAGAAGTAGCTTATATCGCACGTAAGCTAAAAACTATGGCTAAAGACTTGAATATTCCAATCGTAGCACTCAGCCAATTGAACCGTGGCGAAAGAATAGGCGATAAACGCCCTATACTTAGTAACTTTCGTGAATCCGAAACCATCGGGCAAGAATCGGACATAGTATATCTGATTCATCGTCCAGAATACTATGGAATCTATACAGATGAAGAGGGTAATGATTTGCATGGAATTGCAGAAATTATTATTGCCAAAAACATAAATGGGAATATAGGAAAAGTGCTTTTGAAATTTAACGGAGAATACGCACATTTTTAGGAAGAAAGGAGTGATGAATCTAATATTCTACCATTCCTTTTTGACATTTACTTTAGCAATGCCGTATTATTTTCATTTTTTTGCTGCTCAGTAATAAAAAATGGTTCAAGTTGTTTCAGCCTGGTTATCATTTCTTCTTTAAATCGTAATTCGCAATACTCATCTTCCGTCCATGTGAGCCATGAGAAATAATCCCACGAATTGTTGGGATTGAGCGTAAATCCATCTATCTCTAATTGATTAACATCGCGTCCATAAATATATGTGCAAACGGCATATACATTATCGCGAAAATAGAATCCTGCCCCTACGATGTATCCGTTTTTACGGGTTTCGATACTGTATTTTCGGCTGTAATCCCATTTGGGTTCACTGAACTCAAACCGGGGAAATTCAGATTGTATTTCATTCAGGCAATGCTTCATGCTTTCCCAATTCAGTTTTTCCAAGTCTTTTGGAGGAAACCGCTTCAGGGCTTTTTCTCTACGGGTGTTTTTTATCGCAGTTGGTATATAGACCAAAAAGGTAATGCCAATGATTATTAGAACTAAAAGCATCGGTAAATAAGGGAATAATACAAACTTCCATGGCATGACAATCAGATTGTTATAGCGTAGAAACATTAAGGGAAATGTAAGAAAATACGGCAAGGAAGATATATAACTTTCACCATCAAATATTTTATCTACAGAAGTATCTCTTGAAGTTAATACATCACGGATAAATATAAAAAGACTTGTAATTATAAAATATGCAGGTATTGCACACCATATAGGGATAAATACCTCCCACCATTCCCTTTGTATGGCACCATCCAGTTTTTGAGTTACTAAAAAAGCGCTTAAACGTCCTGCACTGGCTACAATAAATTTATAAAATTTGCTCATGCTTTCATCTTATTTATATTACATTGAATACCCTCTACAATGCTTTCTATAGTTTTCTTCATCTGACTTAAACTCTGTGAGCTGTTTCCATCATTAAGATTTCGGAAATTGATAGTCGGATGAGTATATTCCCACAACAGCCAGTATTCGCTTGAATGATATTTGTCGGGAGAATCTGCAATCAGTTTATTTATCAAGGTGATGACTTTTTGCACTTCCTCATCCTTTATTCTTTTGGCAATTTCGGGCTTGAGCATTCTTCCGTCTTTATCTCTCAATAGCATACCGCTATACGTACGCTAGTCTATTTGAATAGCATACATCAGTCGATACTCACCGATTGTCTTCAGCTCAAATTCAAGGAACTGGTATTTACTATTATTGTTTTCATAGTATTTACGTATATAATTTTTATTTTTGTCAAGCGCATATTTATAGTAGGCAAAAGATTTTTTTATGACCGTATAGCCTTTTGATTCGATAGCTGTTTCCAGTTGATTCCAAAAGTCAGTTTGCAAACCAATTTCGACTTCTTGTATGGCATCCTTATATTGAGATATGTAGTTAATATACTTTGGATTACTCTTAATTAGCGTGATTAAATCATTCTTTTCATTATCCATTTGGTGTGTCAATATTTTAATTAAGTTCAGATAGTGTGCTATTCCTTCCCGTATCAGAGGCTTGTCTATTGCCTTGTGACGGCAATAAGTCAGCCAATTTAATATAAAATCAGCATAAGATATGGTGTAGAAAGTTATTTCTTCACCACCTGTGGTCTTATCCATATCGTGTACCTCACCGTCTAGAGACAAGTATAACAGCAGTGTTTTATTCTTTGGATATCGTCTTAAAAAATTGTGATACCGTAAAAGCTGATTTTCTTGGTCAGTTGCATAGATTTTATTTTCAATTATGACATGGTATGTTCCATCGGTGAGGTAAATGTCGAGCCTTCCTCCAAATGTTTCTGTTTTAGAACCGATATATTTCTCACACTCTACTTTGGTATTATCGTATGTAAAAGATACATTGAGGTGTAATTGTTCATTTAAGCGGTCGATGAATAATTGGAGAAACACAGTTCCCATTGATGTCGGCCATTCGGATTAAGCAAGTCCGCAATTATGGACGAATGTACCCTTGTTTCATCATTCGTCATGTTGATTATTTGATACAAATTGTAATTCTCTCCTTTTTCTTTTCGTACCTGCTCATGTTTTTCCAAGAGCAAGTGGATTTCATTGAATAATTATATCAGTTCATTCATTGCCTTTAACTTATATAATTCGAATTAGATATATCATGTACCCCAAATAGAAGATTATAATTATACCTCAATCTAATCCGTCAGAGATAAAATAACTACATTTGAAATATTGGAATAATACGCAAATATGAAACTTATATCTATTTTGTTAATAAAAATTAACACTATTCTAAAACTAGATATATACCTATTACAAAATAATTTATCGTAAAGATAAAAGTTTATATCGCAAAGATAAGCATTATATGGATGATTGTTTTATGTTATAGGATTTTATTCAAGGTAAAAGGAAACTTTATATTAAATAAGAAGATTTCTTATATGTTGTTGCAAATAGTATTTATATATGCCTATATTTGGCATATATAGGTATGCAACTTTGCGACATAATTGATAGTTATAATGGAAAAGACATTGATACAGTTCATTAAAACCGCTGCTGCAAAATTGCATGACAGTAAGCTGAAACGGTTAGGTGGTAAAGAAATAACACTTGCTCTAGAAGGAGTAGTACAGGCTTTGGGTTTGGACAATAAAGATGAAGCAATTCTTTTTACCGCACTGTTTGACAGGAGTTGCTCAGGATATAGTTGTGACCTTGGAGATATGGCTTCATATTTCGGATGTACTCAACTGGATATAATGGAGTATGTATCTTCTCTTAAATCACTAATGAAGAAAGGGCTTGTCGTCCAAACAGATTTAAGTGAATGCCGAATGACACGGCAGAACTTTATAGCAAGCAATTACGCCATAAACTGTATTCTTGAAAACAAGAAGCCTGAATTTCGTAAGGCGCGTATATTGGAAAAAGAGTTCGACCGATATGATTTCTGTAAGTTGGTTGACGCACAAATTCAAGACAACAATGTGACGGCGGAATCTCTTTTTCAGTTCATTGAACAGGCGGAAGAAGAGAACTTAACAATGCCTTTTGTTAAGGACTTGAAAACCATAATAACAAGTATTCCGGCACGTGCCTTATTTTATGAGGTATGTTATGATTTTTTTGACCGTAACGGTGACGGACGTTCTGACTTAACTCGCACGTTAAGTGATATGTATGAAGCATACGGTGTCCGCTTTATGGAAAGAAAAGCATTGTTGGATGGGAGCCATCCGCTAATACAGACAGATTTGGTTGAAATGTCAGGGGATAAGGAGGATATTCTTTTGACTGATACCGGAAAGCAGCTTTTCCTTGGTGAAGATTTCGGGGCGTTTGGAAAACAATATTCAGGCCTTAATCGATACTCATTCGCACGAGAAGTTAAAGAGTATGTTCATAGCAAAGAACATGACGTGGAGAATTCACGCGCAAAGATGCGTCTTGCAGCCAAAATCCGCCAGATAGAGGATTCTAACCGTAATATCACTTGTCTGCAAAAAGTAAGGGATATACTGTCGGAAGAAGATTTTCGTGCTTTGTTTTATATTGTCTGTGATGCTTGTGCCAATGGTGATATGATAAGTATATCGAGAGAGTTGAATGAACTGTATTCGATTAAAGAAAGAAATACCAATCTGAAACTCTTTAAGGATGAGATACACAAGATGCAGCGGCTTGATCTTGTGGAAATGGTAACAGAAACCAGTTTCTTCGGGCAATACACAGTGCTTCAGCTCACTGATAAGGGAAAAGAACTCTATTTTGAAGAAGATGCGCAGCTCTTTATTGAGAAAGCCGACAAGAAGGAGCTTATTGTATCAGCGGACATTAAGGAGAAGCGGTTGTTCTTCAGCAAAAAAGAGCAGGAACAGCTTAAACTTATTGGAGATATGTTACAGGAAAAGAATTATCAGTCACTTGTATCACGGCTTGAGTCCAAAGGACTTACCAAGGGAATCGCTGTTCTCTTGTATGGTGCACCGGGTACAGGAAAGACAGAATCAGTTATGCAATGGGCAAAACAAAGTGGACGAGACATCATCCATGTGGATATAAGTGCGTCAAAGAGTATGTGGTATGGCGAGAGCGAGAAGATAGTAAAAGACATTTTTACGCGTTACAAGCGGATATGCAAACGCTCATCTGTCAAGCCTATATTGCTTTTCAATGAGGCGGATGCCATCTTCTCGAAACGGCGTGACATGGATGGCGGACGAAGTACCGACCAGACAGAGAACACCATTCAGAACATTATTTTGGAAGAAATGGAAAAGTTGGATGGCATATTGATAGCCACGACTAACCTTGCAGATAATCTTGACAAGGCATTTGAACGGAGATTCCTTTTTAAAGTGCGGTTTGAACGGCCTTCTTTGGAAGCAAAGCGCAATATCTGGTTGGATAAATTGCCCGGATTGAGTACGAAGGATGCTTCTTGTCTTGCTTCGGACTATGATTTCAGCGGAGGTGAAATAGACAATATCGTCCGTAAGGTAACAATGATGGAAGTGATAGACGGAGTATGCCCTTCAATTGACATTATTAACAAGCTTTGCAGTGAAGAAAAGATAGCCCAACCTTATGCCAAGATAGGTTTTAGCCGTTAAAAGCATAGATTGTATAATAACCAATTGGTTCCTTTTGTTTTATGTAATTAATTCTTAGATTTGTAGTAATTAAAAGCTAAAAACTATGGCAGCAAATAAATTTGGCCGTTATGTATGGCTAATAGACCTAATCAGAAGCCACCCTTACATCACTTTTAAAGAAATAAGCGAGAGGTGGGAAGATTCTGGACTGGGGGATGGGAAGCCCCTGCCGTGGCGGACTTTTATGCATCACAAGGAGGCTGTGGAGTCCATTTTCGATGTAATCATTGAATGTGATAAAAGAGGATATGGATATTATATCGAAGATGAAGAACTTTTAAAGGGTGGCGGTCTCCGGTCATGGCTGATAGACTCATACGCCACTTTGAACCAAGTGCAGGCAGATACAAAATTGAACAGAAGGATTTCTTTTGAAAAAATACCTTCGGGTAATAAATATCTTCAGCTTATACTTCAGGCTATGCGTCAGAACAGAGTAATAGAAATGACGCATCAAGGATTCGGTCGTGAATACCCTACCACCTTTGAGGTGGAACCTTATCACCTGAAAGTGGTAAGCCGCCGGTGGTATCTTATCGGGAGATCTCCTTATTATGATGAAGTAAGAACATACGCCTTAGACAGGATGCAGCATGTAAATGTAACGGAAAAGACATTCAAGTTGCCTGAATCTTTTGACATCAACAAATATTTTGAAGGATGCGTAGGTATCATAGCGGACAAGGAATATGACATTGAACGGGTTGTAATCAAGGCATATCATTGGGCGATAAAGTATCTTTCCACACTTCCTATTCACGAGAGCCAAAAAGAAATAGCTCACGATGAAAATTCCGTTACCTTGGAGTTTCATGTACGTCCGACATACGATTTCTTTCAGGCACTTCTTCAGCAGGGAGACCAGATAGAGATAATCGAACCGCAGTGGGTAAAGGAAGGAATGTGCCATATTGCAGAAAACATTTTGTCTTACTATAAAAAGGAAGAGAAATGATTTCCGATTTGAACTTTATAGCCATAGACTTTGAAACGGCCACATCAAAAATGTCATCCGTTTGTGAGGTGGGAATATGTGTGGTACGGAACTGAGCAGTCGCCGAGACACGTTCATGGCTTGTACGTCCGGAAGATAACCTTTACCAGTATTGGAACATGAAAATCCACGGTATTCGTCCGCAAGATACAGAAGATGCTCCTGACTTCCGGCAGGTGTGGGAGGAGATAGAACGAACCTATCTTTATGAATTTGACACATTTGTAGCTCACAACGTACCGTTTGACAGAAACTGCTTGATCCGTTCAGCAGAACTGTACCATATTCATTTGCCTGAGCTGAAATGGAAATGCTCATTACAGACCGTACGAAGTATTTACTCTTTTAGCAGCAACTCTTTGGAATATCTTTGTGAACAGTTGGACATACCACAAGGCGCACATCATCGTGCCGGTGATGATGCGGAGATGTGTGCAAGGTTGTATTTGAGAGAAATTAATGATATGGCCAATAATCAAAATAATAGGAAACTTTAATAGATATGACTATGAACCAAACATTTGAGCGAAATGATTGCAGTGACAACAGGATTGAGCTAAAAACTGTTACTGAACTTTGTGGAATGAATTTTTATATTCCTAATTACCAGCGAGGCTATCGTTGGACGAAACAGCAAGTCAAAGATTTGTTGAATGACATCGATGAGTTCAATGACAAGAATGGCTTTTATTGCTTACAGCCTTTGGTCGTAAAACAGCGTGAAAAGAATGTATTTAAAAAGATAAAAGAAGAAGCCAAGGATCTCAACGATGTCTATGATTATCTTAAAGGAACATGGGAAGTAATAGACGGGCAGCAAAGGTTGACCACTATTTTTATTCTAATGAGATGTTTGGGGATAACAGACATGCATTATACGTTGAAATATGAAACAAGGAGCGGCAGTGAACAATTTTTGAGTGGAAATTTGGACATGAATGAGGAGAATATCGATTATTTTCATATTTTCAGTGCAAAACAGGTCATCAGTGAATGGTTAAAGGATAAAGATTGTTTCTCCATAAAAGACTTTAAGGAGAAGTTGTTTGAGAAAGTGAATTTTATATGGTATGAATCCGTTGATGAAGATCCAATCAAGGTCTTTACCCGACTGAATATAGGTAAAATATCACTTACAAATTCTGAACTTATCAAAGCTTTGTTCTTGAACCGATCAAATTTTGATATGAACGACAATGGGCATATAAAGCTACGCCAACAGGAAATCGCTTCGGAATGGGATAAGATTGAATATTCATTACAGAATGATGAGTTTTGGCTTTTCCTGCATGAGAAAGGTTATGACCGTCCTACTCGGATAGACTTTATATTTGATTTGATCTGCGAAGCTAATGATTTGCACTTAAATGACTATAAAGAAAAAATCGGAACAGATGAGTATAAGACCTTCCGATACTTTTATGAATATTTCAGGTCGGATGGCTTGTCTGTGGAAAGCAGTGATTCAAAAGTTATCAGGTGCTGGAAGATTGTGAAAAAGTATTATCAGACATTTGAAGAATGGTATAATGATTTGGAGTTGTTTCATTATATTGGTTTTCTCATTGATTGCAAAGGGAATGCCTTTATTAAAAGTCTTTTATGCAAGTGGGGGCAGCAGGCCAATAAGGAGTCATTTCTTCAATATCTGAAGAATGAGGTTAAAAAGGTACTTAATGCTTGCCCGTCATCAGTCTCTCAATACAAGGAAGATGGTGGTGATAAGAAAGATATTTATCCTCAATTGAAATTTCAATATAAAGAAGATGGCAGTAATAAAAGGGAATGTAAACCAATTTTATTGTTTCACAATATTCAGACAGTAATCAATCAGAATCAGTCGCAGCGAAATAATGGAAAATATGAAATGGGAACATTTTATAAGTTTCCGTTCCATCTTTATAAGTTAGAAAGCTGGGATGTTGAACACATCAACTCAAATACGACAAATCCGGAAGAAGATGTTGAATCTCAAAGAGAGTGGTTATTGAACATTTATTTAAGCGTAAATAAGAAGTTACAAGAGAAAATAAAAGAGTATTTCAATTCTTCATCAGAGGATAATAAAACCTTGTTTGAGGAAATAAAGAAAGAAGTTGCTTTTAGTAATGTAGAGTGGACTCAAGAAGAGAAAAATCGGATTTGGAATTATGCTCTGCTTGATTCTTCTACCAACCGAAGTTATGGTAACTCTATCTTTTCTGGGAAACGTAGGATAATTATTGGAAAAGATAAAGGAAAACTGATAGCGATCCCCAAATTATCGAAAGATGGCAAACTGGTAATGACAGACGAACAGAATAGCCTTTCATCATTTGTTCCACCGTGTACCAAACAAATCTTTCTAAAATATTATTCTGCAACCGCCGGGAACAATAACTACTGGACAATAGAGGATGCGCAGAACTATTTGAGCGACATAGATTCTTGTATTAAAAAATTGGAGGAATAATTATGACAGGAAATAAGATAACATTTTGGAGTTTCATACAGAAAAACAAAATAGAGATTCCTATTATACAACGTGATTACGCACAGGGAAGATTAGGTAAAGAATACTTGCGCCAAGGTTTTCTAACGAATCTGAAAGAAGCCTTAGACGAAGAAGATGATGAGAAGGAATTAAAACTTGATTTTGTATATGGTTCTGTCGAAAACGGAAAACTGCAACCTTTGGACGGTCAGCAACGATTAACCACGTTGTGGCTATTACACTGGTACATAGCACTAAGATCAGGAAAGTTAGGAGAAGCCAGTTGTATTTTAAAGAACTTTACTTACGAAACAAGGGTCTCGTCCCGTGAGTTTTGTGAACATTTATGTGACGAAAGCAATTTCAGTTCTTTCATTTGTACAGATGACAAGGAGTATGGTAGATGCTCTCAAATGAGTATTGTTGAATTTATTATCGGTCAAACGTGGTTCTATTCTGCATGGAAACAAGATCCTACCATCCAGTCTATGCTGAGAATGTTGGGAGGAACAAAAATAAATAACAAAAAAGGTGAGGACATTATTGATGGTATAGAGGAATTGTTTAGCAATGCAAGTTTTGAAGAAATGGAATCCTATTGGCAGAAATTGACAAATAACTCTCCCATTGTTTTTTATTATTTGCCGTTGAAAGAATTTGGACTTTCAGATGACCTCTATATCAAAATGAATGCCCGTGGCAAGCAACTGACCATGTTTGAGAACTTTAAGGCTGATTTAATCGGGTTTATTCAGGAACAGGCAGAAAGTGAACAGGATAACAGTAAATGGAAAAGCCTGTCAAATGAAGCCAATGGTATTGCAATAAAAATGGATACCACATGGACTGACATATTTTGGAGAAATAGATCCGAATCAAAGCGAATAGATGAAATATATTTTGCTTTCATAAACCGATATATATTGAACAGTCTGATCTTAGGATTAAATTCTGCGGATGAAGCTGAAGGGAACAAGAACTTTTGTTATTTGTATGGGAATAAAGGAAATGATACGGCACTCCAATATACAAGTTTTGAATTTTATAAGATTCCGTCATTAGGAGTGGCATCGGAGAAGTTACAAACGACATTGGAGAATTTTCATTCTTTTATCTCCGATAGAAAAGAAGAAGCTTTAAAAGATATTCAAAAGGAGTTTCTTCCTTTATGGGATGAACAAGATGGTTTCCGTTTTATCCCAGAATATAAGGATAACTCTATAACTGCTGTAACTCAACCTCAAAGAGTTGTCTTCCATGCAATTTGCAGGTATTTTGAATTAGGGAAATATGAAAAAGAAAGTTTCAATCGTTGGATGCGTGTCGTTTGGAATCTCGTTGAAAATGGGAACGTCAACAGCATCGAATCTATGATTGGTAGCTTAAGGCTTATTGATGAATTGGGCTTGCATAGCCATGACATTTATGGATTTTTGATTTCTGATAAAACTATAAAATCAAATGTTGCGTCAGAGCAACAAAGCGAAGAACGGGAAAAAGCCAAGAAGATTATCGAGGACATTAATTGGGAAGAAAGAATTGTTTCAGCAGAGAAATATGCCTTCTTCAAAGGAGCGGTACGTTTCTTGTTCCGTAATGAAAATGGCGAATGGGATTGGGATAATTTTAATAAGAAATGGAACAATGCACAGAGGTTCTTTGATAAGGAGGGAGCGTATCAAAAAGATACCATGCTATTGCGTTACTTCATTAGCAAGTTTACGGATTGGTCTTTATTTGAGGGTATGACTTTTGATAATACTGGTAGCTCTTGGAGAACTGTCTTGTTGGATAAAAAATGGATGAAACCTATCCATGAGATTTCAATTTCGGATAATATTGAAATAGAAGATAATTATCAATCAGTTTTGATGAGTTCTGATAATATTCAAAAAAGATTGCAAGAAGACCTCGTTTCCACAAACTTATTGGATTATATAGTAAGTGATTGTCTTCTTCATAATAATGTCTTATATCCAAGTAACGCCAAAGCTGATTGGAAAAAATATGTAATAGCAAATAAGCGGAATGAAATATTATCTTCGTTATATGGAGGTAAAATTTTAGATAATGATAAACAGGAAGGGAAAATATATACCAATCAAAAAATTGAGATAAATTGTGATTTCTTTTGGGGATGGAATATACAGTTTGAATATGTATATGAATCCGTTTCATATAAATTCCGTTGGCAATCGTGGGGATGGATTGACATGTATGAAGGAGATATTCGTCTTATTGATAAGAAAACTCCTTTTACAGATAAATTGGTAATAGACGCTTGTCTAATAAATACTACAGAGGATTTAACAAGAGAATTAGAACGGTGTATTAACGATTACATGGAATACAAAAAAGTTTTTGGTTGATAATGCAATACCTTGACTTATCATATAGGGAAGATTTTGTTGTAATATGTGGCGACATTCATGGCGAGTTTGAAACGCTCGCCTTTAATGTCGTGCAGAAAAGAATAGAGAATGCGATTGTCATTGTTGCCGGAGATTGTGGATTCGGGTTCAATAAACTGGCATACTATGATGACCTGTATAAACGAAAACTGCATAGGAAGTTGGAAAAACAAAACGTACTGTTGCTCATGGTGCGTGGCAATCATGATGACCCTTTGTTCTTTGATAAGGAACTGATTGATTATCCGTATATGAAAACCTTGCCGGATTATACCATTGTACATACGAAAGGTCACAATATCCTATGCGTGGGTGGTGCCGTTTCCATTGACAGACAATTAAGACTTTCGCAAATGGACTACAACCGGATACTTGGTAAAAAGCTGTTGCCTTTATATTGGAAAAACGAATCTTTCAGGTATGATGAGGAAGAGTTGCGGATTCTTCAGATTGAAAATATAAAGATTGATACGGTAATCACTCATTCAGCACCGGATTTCTGTCCTCCGCTAACCAAGGGAGATGTGGAACATTTTTGTGCCAATGATGACGAATTGGCTTCCGACTTGGATAAGGAACGGAAAGATTTTACCAGGTTATATGAATGGCTCATAGAAAACGGACATCCTCTTTCCAACTGGTTCTACGGTCATTTTCATGCTTCTGTTGAGAGTTTGGATGAGATAACGGGAACTAAATTCCGTCTGCTTGATATTCAAGAACTGGCAATGTTGAAATAATCCCGGAAGGATGAAGTTGGCGTATAGCAAATCGGCTTCATCCTTTTAATTTTCAAATCCATAAGTTCCGGTAGTAATCAATAAACAGCTGCATTCCCTCTCTGATGCGCTCACGTTTTTCTTCGTCGATATCGTATTTGTCATTCCGCTGGTATTCTTCAAAAGCATAAATCATTTTGCGGATTGTATTCAACCATACATCGTGACATTTTTCTGAGCCATATTTTTCATAAAAGACACCCAGACATCCGCCACAAGGTCCTTTTTCTACTTTCAAGAAAGCACGAAGATGATTAGCTATGATACGTGCCAATGTCATATCCAGACACCATGTATCCTCATAGCTGACATCGGCATAACCCTCTTTGCTCTTTTTGTAATTAACCTTGTGCTGCCATTTGTTTTTCTCTTTCATAAATACGATATAAAATTGGGTTGAATCAAGTTTTGTTTAACATTAACATCACTTCTATTTCTTTAGAATCATCGGTTGTCTTTATGTTACCCCAAAGAATATTCTTATATCCTAACAGTTGCTGTACATTGCTCTTGAAAGAATCCATTTCCGTTTCATCAACCGGATATTCGGATGGCATACTGATGAAAACAATAGCACTGTCATAACGGCTCAAATCAAGTTGTTGATATTTCTTTATGGATTCGAAGATATAGTTCAACCGACTTCCATTTTCGTTAGCCACAGAATTATAACAGTACCGACATCCATATTTTATATTGAATATAAATTCTACATCTCTATATGAAAAACTACTACCCGGAGCGGAAAGGATGGAAATCAACCTTTCACGTGCAGACATTATTTTGAGATATTTCTCTCGTTTATCCTGACGGTATTCACGTTTTCTTTTAGAACGGTTCATTTTTCTGTCAAATCTGAATTTACGTGAGGAATTACAGATTATCAGTCTTCTTCCATTCTCATCCTTATGTCGCAGTCTGCGAGGTGTCTGATGTTTCCATATACTTTCCTCCAATTTGTCAAGGGCAATCTCGTAACGCCCCATCGGTTTACGTCTGTTGAACATTCTATCAAAAGTATTATTTCTGGCAGTCGGAGAAAAGCCATAGAATGTAAGTTCCCATAAGCAAAGCATGGCAACTTCACGCATATTCGGTTTGACATCTCCTTCGAATATGATTTCTTTTGCCAGTTCATTTTCCCAAACATCATCATCCAAAAAGAAAACTCTTCTGATATAATGATCCGATTCTGCATTACATGTTATCGTTACTTTATTCTGATAATTTTTATTAGGTTACATATTGCGCAGAATATCATAGGCCTCTCGGAAAGCATAAATATTGTCAAGATGTTTTGTCTCGTACTCTTTTAAAAACGGTAGAAGTTCATCAAAACTGACACTCATAAAAAGTTCTTTTACTGTCATATATAAATCGATTTATCTGTTACACTGCAAATTTATAAGGCCACATATGCCAAACTGAGGCATTGAAAATTAAAATATATTCGATGCCTTAGTTTGGCATATATAGAGTAACGACTTTGCATTGACAATAAAATCAAAACCATGTATTTCAACTATAAAGGACAACGCATTCTTGCATTCTCGGATACGCACGGAATGCACAGAGATTTGAATATACCCTCAAATACCGACATACTAATTTGTGCAGGAGATGCTATCTCAAACTTTTCAGAGGAAGACCTGAAAGATTTTCTGAACTGGTATTCAAAGATACCAGCCCGGTTGCACATATTTGTTCCGGGCAACCATGAGATTCTGTTTGATTATTATCCGGAGAAACTCAAGTTGCTGTTTCCGGACAATATCGTATGTCTATACGATAGCGGAATGGAATATGAAGGAATATCTTTCTATTCTATAAGTTGCAGGACCTTGCGTAGTAACCTTTATTTGGATACTCAATCTCCTGTTCCTGCATATACCGATATACTTATTACACACTTTCCTCCAAAAAGTATGCTTGATGAAGATGACGGTAACGAAAGACTGAAAGATTGGGTGGAAAAATCAAGGCCTGCTTATCATCTGTTCGGGTATGTTCATTCACAAGGAGGGAAAAACTTGGATTTGTTGTCGACTCATTATTTTAACGTATCATATTTCATGAGACTAAAAGATGAAAAAAACTCTTCTTTCGGGGTTGTCTGGAAAAGCCACGCGACTTTGACCCTTTTGGCCAAACAGGATTGTCCCCTTTGGCTACAATATGATTGACCCTTCTGGCCAAAATAGTATTGACCACTTAGCTCACCTATTGTTATAGATTTTTTGTGTAGATTTGAGTACCCGAGTCCTGGTGTAACGGGGATAATGATAAAATCTATACAAATGGATAAACGAATCAAAAACATTTTAAGATGTTATGCGGCCGGCATGGGAATCAAGGAAACGGCTTCCACGTTTCATACTTCCCGTAATACTGTCCGCAAGTATGTCCGCCTGTTCCTTTCAAGCGGCAAGAGTATTGAACAGCTTCTTTCCCTGTCCGACGGGCAGTTGGATGAGTTGTTCGGCTGTACGGCATCCCGGCATCGGGAGCCTTCTTCCAGGAGGATTGAACTGGAGGCCCTGCTTCCCGGCTATGTATCCCGCCTGTCACGCAAAGGCATGAGTGTCCGAAAACTGTTCAAGGAATACCATGCCGAATATCCTGATGGCTATCAGTTGTCTTCCTTCAAACGAGCTGTCCGTCAGTACAAGTTTCACGTCAAGGTCGTCGGTCATGTCGAGCACTATGCCGCCGACCAGATGTATATTGACTTTGCCGGTGACAGGCTTGAAGTCGTTGATGAAATGACGGGCGAGACGAAGAAAGCCGAGGTGTTTGTCGCCATCCTTCCGTTCAGTCATTATACCTACTGCGAAGCCGTGTGGTCTCAACGCAAGGAAGACCTGATAAAAGCATGTGAGAATGCCATGCAATATTTTGAAGGCGTTCCTGCGGCTATCGTCCCCGACAACCTGAAGGCTGCCGTCACACGAAGCGACCGCAACGAGCCTGTCATCAATGATGATTTCTCCGCTTTTGCCGAATATTACGGTTGTGCGGTCTATCCCGCCCGTGTGCGTCACCCCAAGGACAAGGCTTTGGTAGAAAATGCCGTGAAGCTCCTCTACCGTTCCATTTACCTTGAAATAGAGGGAATGACATTCTCCAGCCTGGAGGAACTCAATACCGCCATCCATGTCTCCCTGCTTGATTTCAATGAAAAGGTGATGGCCGGACGGGAGATGTCACGCAAGGAAATATTCCTTCAGGGAGAGAAGGACTACCTTCGACCGCTTCCTGTAAAACGTTACGTGGTGAAAGAAAGGAAGCTGATGACTGTCGGGAAGAACTCTTACGTCTCGTTGTTCAAGCACCATTACAGCGTTCCAAAGGAGTATGTAGGCAGGCGCATGACGATTCTCTATGATGCCGATACAGTGGAAATCTACTGTGGCATGAACCTTGTTGCCACCCATGACCGCTGTGACATTCCCTACGCTTATTCCTGGAAAAAGGAGCACAACCTGCCGGGACACTATGGCCCCTATGACAAGGACCTGGAGGAACTCTTCCAACGTGCCTCGGAAATAGACAATATCGTATTGAACTATCTCCGTGAAGTGGAGCGTGCCATGCAATATCCGCCAAAAGCGTTCAGGTCCTGTCGGGGTATCTTGACGTTGGAGAAAAAATACGGTCGCGACCGTCTGGTTGCGGCTTGCGCATGTGCGGACCAGAAGCTGCAATACGGGTATCAGGCCTTGCGCGAGGTGCTTGAACTGGGAGAAGACGCGGATTTTCTTCCCGATGAGGACGGGAAGGTACAGCCCGACATGACTTCCCCGGCTCCATTGACCCACAAAAACATACGTGGACGTGAATATTACAGAAAGGACAAACAATAAAACCCATATGTATGGAAGTAAACAATAAAACAGCTCCCGTTACGGGACAACAGGACCAGAATACCATATCGCTGGATTTAATGAACCGTATGAAATTGCATGGCATGGCAGAGGCTTTCAGGGAAAGTCTTGCCGGCACCACTCCGCAATCCATGACTGCGGACACGTTCCTTTCCATGCTCCTTGCACGCGAATGGGACTATCGTGCGCAGGCTGCCATTGCACGGCTTACCAAGAATGCGGCATTCCGTTACAAGGCCTATATTGAACAGATCGACTATGCCACGAACCGGGGGCTGGATCGCAACCAGATGGAACGTCTCGCCACCCTTGATTTTGTGCATAAGGCACAGAACCTTTTCATTACCGGTTCTTCAGGAACGGGGAAAAGCTATCTGGCCTGCGCCCTCGGCCACGAAGCATGCAAAAGGGGATTCCGTACCTTAAATGCCAATGCCCCGAAACTGCTCGGAGCGCTGAAAGTCGCCAAAGTCAAAGGTACACTTGAAACGGAACTCAAGAAGATTGAGCGATGCCAGTTACTCATCCTTGACGACCTGTTCATCGTGCCTCTCGACGCCAAGGAGCGTCCCATACTGCTTGACATCATCGAGGACAGACATGAACGGAAATCCATCATCATCACATCGCAGTACCCGTCCTCCAACTGGTACGACATGGTAGGTGACCCGACAATAGCCGATGCAATCCTTGACCGCATCATACATACGGCTCATACCATAGAGTTATATGGTGAAAGTATGCGAAAGTTAAGGTCTAAGAAAAACGGGAAATTTTAAAAGTGTAAAATAAAATTAACCCCCAACACCAGGACTTTAAAGGGTCAATCATATTGTAGCCAAAGGTGGGCAAATCCTGTTTGGCCAAAAGGGTCAAAGTCGCGTGGCTTTTCCAGACATTTTTATTTTATCGGCTGAAAAACAGCCGATAAAATTGTCATGGCGGAAAATAGAATGGTTACCATATATTTGGACACCTGTAAAAAGCATTCTATATGGAATATATAACTATATACCCAATTTATTTACAATTTTTGTTATTTGTCTTGCTATAAAATATCTGGTCAGACTATTCCGTTATCTGGCAACAGAAATACAGGCTGAACGACTTAAGTTGAATGGCTTTTATCCAGACTGGGCCATGCCAACCTATCATATTATCCGTTTTCTGCTTTACGCTTTTATGATAGCCATGATTTATCCTTATCTGCCTGGATCCAATTCCGGAGTATTTCAAGGTATTTCTGTATTTGTTGGTTTAATAGTTTCTTTAGGATCTAGTACTGTTATAGGTAACATCATAGCAGGTTTGGTCATTACATACATGCGGCCTTTTAAAATAGGTGATCGAATAAAACTGAATGATACAACAGGTAATGTAGTCGAAAAAACACCATTGGTAACTCGAATCCGTACTCCTAAAAACGAAATAGTCACTATTCCCAATTCCTTCGTCATGTCCACTCATACCGTCAATTTCAGTCAGTCTGCACGCGAGTATGGACTGATCATACACTCCGAAATCAGTATTGGCTATGATGTCCCCTGGCGAAAAATAAACCAGTTATTGATAGAAGCAGCATTAAACACACCAGGTGTAACAGACGATCCACGTCCTTTTGTACTTTCAACTTCTCTTAACGACTGGTATCCCGTATATCAAGTTAATGCTTATATCAAAGAAGCCGACCGTCTGGCAGAAATTTATTCCAACCTTCATCAAAACATTCAAGATCGTTTTAACGAAGAAGGAATAGAAATCATGTCACCACATTATATGGCTGTAAGAGACGGCAATGCACCAGCCATGCCACCTAAAGAAAAAGAATGCGATCTCTAAATTTACTCTAAAAAACAAATAGATTCCGCTGGATATCTACAAATAAAACAATAAAAAGAATCTGAGATAAGAACCGACAGAAAATCATTTCGGCCATCTATTTTTATATGGACAATTAAGAATAAATTTGAAAAACCGATATGATAATTATTCTGCTTGTAACAATGCCGGAATTCACTTTTACACAGTGTAATTCCGGCCTGTTTTATAATAATATTTAATCTTTCAAAATATCCAGAACCTTAGAATAATCGGGTTCTGTAGTAATTTCCTGAACCAATTCCTTATAAACAACCATTCCCTTTTCGTCAATTAATAACACTGCACGTGCAGTTAATCCTGCTAAAGGTCCGTCTGCCAATATCAAACCATAAGAAGCTGGAAAATCATGACTACGGAAAAGTGAAACCGGAATTACATTTTTAATACCTTCTGTTGTACAGAAACGTTCCTGTGCAAAAGGCAAATCCATGGAAATAGCCAAAATAACAGTATTATCCAAAGAAGCTGCAGCTTCATTAAACTTACGGACTGACATGGCACATACTGGAGTATCCAAACTAGGAAATATATTCAATATCACCTTTTTTCCACGAAAGTCACTTAATTTGATCTCTGTTAAGTCACCTTTGACTACAGTAAAATCTGGTGCTTGTATTCCTATTTCCGGCATATTGCCTTGAGTATGTACCTCGGTACCTAAAAAAGTTACTTTTTCCATTGTATTTTCTTACTTTAAAATGTTTGCAACAAAAATAGAAAAAAATTGTAATCAATACAAATTTTTATTTTTTTATTCCAATCTATTAATGATAATACACGTTCTTTAATAAAGATTCTAGTGATATAAAAAAAAGTATAACTATATTTGCAATTAAGAAATGACCTGAACAGACGATTGTTCATCTTTTAACTTAAATCGTTTACGTATGAAAAGACTTTTATTAACGCTATACAGCCTGCTTATCTGCTCATTTTGCTTACCACAGAAACCTTCAAAAAATACCGTTTCCATAGTTCCATTGGATTCTATTGTACTCAGTGATCCCTGTATTTTACCCGATCCTCAAACACACCTCTATTATATGACCGGAACCGGAGGTAAGCTATGGAAGAGCAAAGATCTTAAATATTGGGAAGGACCTTTCACCGTAGCCGAAACGGACAGCAAATCGTGGATGGGTGAACAACCGATGATATGGGCTGCAGAGTTGCATTATTATCATGACAAATATTACTATTTTGCAACTTTTACCAATAAGAATACACTTATTGACCATTACCGGGGCAATAATATAGAACGAAGAGCCTGTCACGTATTGGTCAGCGATAAGGCAGAAGGACCTTATCGCCCTATGGCAGACCCAAAATATTTACCTGCTGAAAAGGCTACTCTTGACGGTACCTTATGGATTGACACCAATGACAAACCTTATATGGTATATTGCCATGAATGGTTGCAAAACTGGAACGGAACTATTGAAAAGATAGAACTTAAACCAGATTTGAGTGGTACTTTAGGTGAAGGCAAGATACTATTCCGTGCCAGCGATTCACCATGGAGTCGCGAACGACTTAACGGTAAAATTGTGCCTAACCGTGTTACGGATGGACCTTATCTTTTCAAAACACAAACCGGCAAACTTGGCATGATATGGACTAGCTGGATTTATGATGTTTATACACAAGGCGTTGCTTATTCGGAAAGCGGTACACTGGATGGACCATGGATACAAGAAAAGAACCCCATTACTCCTCCAAATTTCGGACATGGCATGCTTTTCCGCACTTTTGAAGGTAAATTATTGATGTCAGTACATAGTCATCAGGATATTAATGGCCATTATCATCGTGTTCCTCATTTGTTCGAAGTTGATGATTCCGGTGATAAAATCATAGTAGGCAAGGAATATAAACCCTGACATATCCCCCACCCGATTAACGGCCTTTCACTATCCGTTTAATATCATTGAGTTTATTTAATGCTTCTAACGGAGTGAGATTATTCACATCTATATTCAATATTTCATCTCTAACCTGACATAAGACTGGATCATCCAACTGAAAGAAATTCAGCTGATAACCTTCCTCTTTGCTTTCCGGTTTACCGGAAGGTATAAAATCCGTTGTCATTCCCTTGCTGTTGGCAGATTCCAAATCCTTGAGAATCTCCCCAGCACGGAAAACAATACTTTTAGGCATACCGGCCAGACGGGCTACATGTATACCAAAAGAATGCTCGCTTCCACCTCTTTCCAGTTTTCTCAGAAAAATAACCTTTTGTCCTACTTCACGTACAGATACATTATAATTTTTAATACGTGAAAATAGTTTTTCCATCTCATTCAATTCATGATAATGAGTAGCAAAAAGAGTACGGGCTCTCCCCTTTTTATTTTCATGGATATACTCCACAATAGCCCATGCAATACTGATACCGTCATACGTAGACGTACCACGTCCTAATTCATCAAAAAGAACCAGGCTTCTGGAAGATATGTTATTCAATATACTGGCAGCTTCAGTCATTTCTACCATAAATGTACTTTCACCCACTGATATATTGTCACTTGCCCCTACCCTTGTAAATATCTTATCCACAATACCTACATGAGCCGATTCTGCCGGTACAAAACTTCCAATCTGAGCCATCAGAGTTATCAATGCTGTTTGGCGTAACAAAGCCGACTTACCGGCCATATTAGGTCCTGTAATAATAATAATCTGCTGATTATCGGTATCCAGATGAACATCATTTGCTACATAATGCTCACCTGCAGGCATCTGCTGTTCTATAACCGGATGCCGCCCTCCTACAATATCCAATGTCTCATCATCGGCAATTTGAGGACGGACATAATGATTTTCATCCGCAGTAGACGCAAAAGAAAGCAAACAGTCCAACTGAGCCAGTAAATGTGCATCTGTTTGTATTGCAGAGGTATAAGAAGCCAAATCATCTACCAGCTCTTCAAAAAGCCTGTTTTCCAGAACCAATATTTTATCCTCTGCACCAAGAATCTTTTCTTCATACTCTTTCAGTTCCTGCGTTATATAACGCTCAGCATTGGCCAATGTCTGTTTTCTTATCCAATCTGCCGGTACTTTTTCTTTGTGGGTATTACGAACTTCCAGATAATATCCAAATACGTTATTATAGGATATTTTCAGGCTGGGTATACCAGTACGTTCCATTTCACGTTGCTGAATATGAAGAAGATAATCTTTTCCTTTATAAGCCACATTTCTCAAATCATCAAGTTCTGCATTTACGCCATCTGCAATCACTCCCCCCTTGTTGACTAAAAAAGGAGCATCATCACGAACTTCATGCTCTATTCTGTCACGTATGGTTTCACATAATTGCATTCGCGCAGCTAACTTCTGCAATCCTTTATGTTTTGCCTTTTCACAGGCATTCTTGATTGGCTCCAAAGCTTTTAAAGCAATTTTCAACTGTACAACATCACGTGGAGATACTCTACGAACAGATACTTTAGATATAATACGCTCAAGATCACCCATTTGCTGTAAACGATCCGAAACCAATTCACGAAAGTCCGGTTTACCAAAAAAATAATCGACTATATCCAACCGATTTTCTATCATAAGCCTGTCCTTAAGAGGAAACATCAGCCAACGACGCAACATACGGGCTCCCATGGGAGTTATTGTTTTATCTATAACGTCAAGTAATGAAATACCTCCGTCATTCAAAGGTTGGATGATTTCGAGATTCCTGACCGTAAATTTATCCAATCTTACATAACGTTCTTCTTCTATTCTGGAGATGGACGTTATATGACCGATCTGCTGGTGCTGGGTAAGTTCCAGATACTGTAAAATCACTCCTGCAGCTACAATTCCGGATTTCAATTGCTCTATACCGAATCCTTTAAGATTATGTACCTCAAAATGTTTCAGCAGCTTCTCATTGGCCGTATGTTCATTAAACGCCCAGTCATCCAGTTCAAATGTAATATATTTTGTACCGAAACATCCTTCAAATCTATTTTTCAGTCCTCTTTCATAAAGAACCTCTTTTGGCATGAAATTTCCTAACAGTTTATCAATATATTCCTCCTGACCTTCTGCAATTAAAAATTCTCCGGTACTGATATCAAGAAATGATATACCACACTGGTTCTTACCAAAATGTATGGCTGCCAAAAAGTTATTTTCTCTATTGTTAAGCACATTGTCACTCATGGCCACCCCGGGGGTCACAAGTTCTGTGATACCACGTTTTACCAGTTTCTTGGTCAGTTTAGGATCTTCAAGCTGGTCACAAATAGCCACCCTCCTACCCGCTCTGATCAGTTTGGGCAAATAAGTATCCAATGCATGATGCGGAAATCCGGCCATCTCTATAGGATCACCATTCTTTCCTCCGTTATTTCGCTTAGTCAGAGTTATTCCCAATATTTCCGAAGCTACTACAGCATCCTGACAGTAGGTTTCATAAAAGTCGCCACATCTGAACAGCATAATAGCATCAGGATGTTTGGCTTTCAAATCAAAAAACTGTTTCATCATTGGGGTTAACCCTTCTTTTGCCATAACTCTTATTCTTTATTTAGTGTATCTAAAACAAAAATACAACTTATTTTTTATTCGAAACAAAAAGGAGACAGCCTTTTTAAAAACAAGAAAGGGGACTTTCCTCATCACTGAGGAGCGACCCCGAAGAACAAATCTTTAATCTCTCAAACTTACTTCTATAACAGAACGAACTATTTTGCTTTTTCTATAATACGTTGTGTATTAATTTCTTTCCTTAAACTTAAACAATCTTTTTTACCTTCTTCTAATACCTTCACATCTCACGATGTTTTTTGAATTTTGTCTTATTGTCTTAACGACGATGCAAAGGTATAACATACTTTTATTTCAAAAAAAAACTTATCGGACATTATCTGTTTTAAGAGCATTTTCTTGATTTAAATCAAGGAATAAGGATTATTTTCCTGTAGAATGTAGATTTTAGCAATGACAATTTAATAAAAAATGAGACTTCGCCTTATTAAATTCATTATCTTTGTAAACTGTTTTATCACGGTTTCCGGCCGTCCCTTTAACAGACGGCCTTACAGGTAGCTAAAAACAAACAAAATCATTCATAACAGACAATGGAATACAAATTCAGAGACATTGAACAAAAATGGCGCCAGTACTGGATTGATCACAAAACTTATAAAACGACAGAAGACGCCGGAAGAAAAAAATTCTATGTATTGAACATGTTCCCTTATCCTAGCGGCGCAGGTTTGCATGTAGGACACCCGCTGGGTTATATAGCCTCAGACATTTACGCCCGTTACAAACGGTTACAGGGATATAATGTTCTCAACCCGATGGGCTACGATGCTTATGGTTTGCCGGCCGAACAATATGCCATACAAACCGGACAACATCCGGCCATCACAACAACTGCCAATATCAAACGTTACCGGGAACAATTGGATAAAATCGGTTTTTCGTTTGATTGGGATAGAGAAATAAGAACTTGTGATCCTGAATATTACCATTGGACACAATGGGCTTTCCAAAAGATGTTCAACAGCTATTATTGTAATGACTGCAATAAAGCCCGACCGATTAACGAACTGATTGCTGCTTTCGAAAAACAAGGTACAGAAGGACTGAATGTAGCTTGCAGCGAAGAATTATCCTTCACGGCAGAAGAATGGAAGGCCATGGACGAACGCAAGCAACAGGAAACTCTTATGAATTACCGTATTGCCTATTTGGGTGAAACCATGGTCAACTGGTGTCCGAAACTTGGTACCGTATTGGCAAATGATGAAGTAGTAGACGGCGTTTCAGAACGTGGAGGATATCCGGTCGTACAGAAAAAAATGCGTCAATGGTGTCTGCGTGTCAGCGCTTATGCACAAAGACTATTGGACGGACTGGACACTATAGACTGGACAGATGCCCTTAAGGAAACCCAACGTAACTGGATCGGACGTTCAGAAGGTACGGAAGTCAATTTCAGAATCAAAGACAGTGACAAGGAATTCACTATTTTCACTACACGTGCGGATACCATGTTTGGTGTGACTTTTATGGTACTTGCTCCAGAAAGTCCGCTGGTGGAAGAAATGACAACAGACGACCGTAGGGTAGAGGTGGAAGCCTATCTTGAAGCTACCAAAAAACGTACCGAACGTGAGCGTATTTCAGACAGACGCGTAACCGGTGTGTTCTCTGGATCTTACGCAATCAATCCTTTTACGGGTGATGCCATACCTGTATGGATCAGTGATTACGTATTGGCAGGTTACGGCACTGGTGCTATTATGGCTGTACCGGCACATGACAGTCGTGACTATGCTTTTGCACGCCACTTTAATCTGCCTATCATTCCACTTGTCGAAGGATGCGATGTCAGTGAAGAAAGTTTCGATGCTAAAGAAGGTATTGTAACCAATTCACCACGTGAAGGCGTAAAACCTTATATCGATTTTTCACTCAACGGACTGACTATTAAAGAAGCCATTGCTGCAACCAAAGAATATGTCAAGACACACCATTTGGGCCGCGTCAAAGTGAATTATCGTTTGCGTGATGCAATCTTCAGTCGTCAGCGTTATTGGGGAGAACCGTTCCCAGTCTATTACAAAGACGGAATGCCTTATATGATTCCTGAAAACTGTCTGCCTCTTGAACTGCCGGAGGTGAGCAAGTTCTTACCGACAGAAACCGGAGAACCACCACTCGGACACGCAACCAAATGGGCTTGGGATACAGTCAACAATTGTATCACTGAAAATTCACGTATTGATAACCAGACTATTTTCCCGCTTGAATTGAATACCATGCCGGGATTTGCAGGAAGTTCTGCTTATTATCTTCGCTATATGGATCCACATAACGACAAAGCCCTTGTAGCTCCTGAAGTTGATGCCTACTGGCAAAATGTAGATCTTTATGTAGGTGGTACAGAACACGCTACCGGTCACCTTATTTACAGCCGTTTCTGGAACAAATTCCTCCACGATTATGGCTATAGCTGTACGGAAGAACCTTTCAAGAAACTGGTTAACCAAGGTATGATTCAGGGTAGAAGCAACTTTGTATATCGTATTAAAGATACCAATACGTTTGTTTCACTTAATCTGAAAGACCAGTATGACACGACTCCATTGCATGTAGATGTGAATATCGTTTCAGGAGATGTTCTTGATATTGAAGCCTTCAAGAACTGGCGTCCTGAATATCAGAATGCTGAATTCATCCTTGAAGACGGTAAATATATCTGCGGTTGGAGCATTGAAAAGATGAGTAAGAGTATGTTCAATGTGGTCAATCCAGACTTGATTGTAGAAAAATTCGGTGCAGATACTCTTCGTCTTTATGAAATGTTCCTTGGACCGGTCGAACAAAGCAAACCATGGGATACTAATGGTATAGATGGCTGTCATCGTTTCCTTAAAAAATTCTGGGCGCTTTACTATAGCCGTGACGGACAGTTCCTTCCGACAGAAAAAGAGGAAGCAGACAAAAAAGCATTGAAGGCATTGCATAAACTGATAAAGAAAGTGACAACAGACATTGAATCTTTCTCTTATAACACAGCAATCAGTGCTTTCATGATTTGTGTCAACGAACTTGGACAACTGAAATGTCATAACAAGGAAATACTTGATACTTTGGTTATTCTGATGGCTCCTTTTGCACCACATATTGCCGAAGAACTTTGGCATGCAGCCGGACACGAAAACAGCGTATGCGATGCTCAATGGCCGGAATGCAATGAAGCTTATCTGACCGAGGACAATGTGACCATGAGTATCTCTTTTAACGGTAAAACCCGTTTTACGATGAATTTCGCTGCCGATGCGGACAATGCAACAATAGAAAAAGCCGTTCTGGCAGACGAACAGACACAAAAATACACTGAAGGGAAAAATATAGTCAAGATTATTATCGTTCCCAAACGTATTGTCAACATCGTACTGAAATGATCAAAGATAAACTTGAACAGTTACAAAAACAAAAATTAAACAAACACACATTGATGACCGAAATGAAAGACTTTCTGGCCATCAATGTGGGTTTAATAAGTTACGCTATCGGATGGGCCGCCTTTTTGCTACCTTATAAAATGACCACAGGCGGACTGACAGGTATGTGTGCCATATTTTACTATCTGACGGATATTCCCATTCAGCTTACATTCTGTATTGTCAACGTTGTACTTATTCTACTGGCTCTACGCGAACTGGGATACCGTTTTGTCATCAAAACGACTTATGCCATTTTTATGCTTTCCTTTTTTCTGGACGTAGCCCAGAACATGATGAAGGATGACAAGGGACAGTTTCTACAAATACTTGGACCTGGACAAGATTCCATGGCCTGTATTTTAGGCGCCATTCTCTGCGGATTCGGCATAGGAATTGTTTTCGTAAGTAACGGTAGTACAGGAGGTACCGATATTATTGCCGCCGTAGTCAACAAACATCGAAATATCAGTCTTGGACGTGTCCTTTTATATATTGATCTGGTCACCATTTCTTCCTGTTATTTTTTCTTCAATGACTGGCGTATGGTCGTCTTCGGTTATGTAGCTCTTGTTGTAATGAATTATACCCTGGATATGGTTGTAAACAGTTCAAGGCAAGATGTGCAATTCATTATTTTCACAAAGAAATACCAGATGCTCAGCGACCGGATCATCAACGAAACCTGCCATTCAGTAACAGTATGGGACAGTGAAGGTTATTATACCCACACACCTATCAAAGTCATGATTACCATCGTACATAAAAATGAAGCCATACATATCTTACGTATGATTCATGAAGTAGACCCGGAAGCCTTCGTATCACAGAGTAGGGCAGAAGGTGTTTATGGCAACGGATTCAACTCTATAAAAATCAAATAATGAAATATTCAAGAAAATACATCTGGCAGGAAAGCAAAGATTATCTTGGCCTGCTTTTAGGCATTACTATTTATGCTGTAGGATTTACATGTTTTGTCTTGCCTTATCAAATCACAACCGGCGGACTTTCAGGTATTGCTGCATTGATTTTCTATGCTACTGGATTTCCCGTACAATACACATACCTTTTGGTCAACTGCGTACTGATTATTGCTGCTATCAAGGAACTGGGATTCAGATTCTGCATAAAAACCATTGTAGGTATTGCTGCATTGACCTTCATGCTGGGATTTCTGCAGGAAGTCATTAAAGACGATCAGGGAAAATTCCCATGCATTCTTGGAGATCAAGCTTTTATGGCTTGTGTATTGGGTGGTTGCATGCAAGGTATCGGACTGGCAATCATATTCCTCAACAACGGTAGTACGGGAGGTACCGATATCATCGCAGCAATTGTCAATAAATACAAGGATATTACTCTTGGACGAATGTTGATGTACTGCGACATCATTATCGTGTCATCCTGTTATTTTGTATTTCACGATCTTCAGAAAGTCGTTTTCGGATTCGCTATTCTTATCATTTCCATGCTGATGCTGGATTATTTTATGAACAGTGCCCGTCAATCCGTACAATTTCTCATTTTTTCAAAGAAATATGAAGAAATAGCCGAAGCCATCAATACCAAGTTGGATCGTGGTGTCACTGTATTGAATGGGGAAGGCTGGTACAGCAAAGAACCTTGTCATGTGCTGGTAGTCCTGGCTAAAAAAAATGAAGGAATCAATATATTCCGTCTGATCAATCATATTGATCCTAATGCATTTGTTTCACAAAGTAACGTAGTAGGAGTTTACGGTGAAGGATTTGACCGGATAAAAGTAAAATAAAAATGCTGAAATATGAAAAAATTAGTTTTTGCCACCAACAACAAACATAAATTGGATGAAATCCGTGCTATTATCGGAGATAAAGTAGAGATTCTCAGTCTGAAGGATATCAACTGTGAGGCTGATATACCGGAAACAGCTGAAACTCTTGAAGGGAATGCCCATCTGAAAGCAGCCTACATTTCTGAACATTATGGTCTGGATTGCTTTGCAGACGATACCGGACTGGAAGTAGAAGCATTAAACGGTGCACCTGGAGTCTATTCCGCACGTTTTGCCGGCGAAGAGCACGATTCACAAGCCAATATGCGTAAATTGCTGCACGAAATGGAAGAAAAAGACAACCGTAAGGCAAGATTCCGTACCATTATTTCGTTAATAGAAGAGGGTAGAGAACATCAGTTCGAAGGCATTGTCAACGGAAGTATTACGCGTGAGAAAAAAGGCGATTCCGGATTTGGTTATGACCCTGTTTTTCAGCCAGACGGTTATGATCAGACATTTGCAGAACTGGGTGAAGAAACCAAAAATAAAATAAGCCATCGCGCTCAGGCAGTCGCACGCCTTTGCGAATATCTGGCTTCAAAACAAGATTAATCAAACCATAAGCTTATGATAAGGAAATATATTTTATGGCTTGCCTTCTTTTGGGCACACATCAATTTGGTTTACGGACAGGCTATCGGTTCATGGCAAGCTTATCCGGCCTTGGAAATTGTCACTGCCAATATCCCGGCAGGCGATAAAATATATGTCCTCTGCAACGGCAATCTTTTCAGCTATAATACGCAAGATACGGAAATAACCGTCTATGACAGGGTTAACTATCTGCATGACAGTCATATTTCCTATATTAATTATTGTACGGAACTGGATATATTGATGGTAGTTTACTCTAACGGAAACATTGATCTCATCTATCCGGACAATAGTGTTACCAATCTGAATCAGCTAAAGGAGAAAAATTATTCCAATCTTCAGATCAATCATGTTTCCATATACCGTACCAATGCTTTCCTCAGCACTAATTTCGGCATAATAATGGTTGATCTTGAAAAGGAAGAATTTAAGAACACCTACAATATTGACCAGAATGTAAAATGTTGTATGGCCGATAATGAAGCCATCTACATGAGCACCAACGAAGGCTGCTATAAAGGACTCTTTTCTAATAACTTATTGGATAAAAGTAATTGGACGAGGATCAGCAATTTTACGTTTGATGATATTACTCTTTTTCAGAACGAACTGATTTGCCTGCGTAAAAACGATGGACTCTATCGTCTGAACCGTAATATGGAATATGTTTCCATCATTAAAGACAAGTGCAGTTATATGACGTCCCATTCACAAATGGTCATTACAGGCTCCTCACAAAATACCTATTTGCTGAATACTCCGACTACTTATCAGAAAATTGCCGGCAACAATCAATTCAAAAATCTGACCTATCAGAACGGCATATATTGGGCCAGTGAAGAAATGAACGGCATGCAGGCCTACAAACTGGAAAATGACTCATGGCAAGCCTATGGTTCACCCATACAGCCTAACAGCCCAATAAGAGATTATTTTTGCAGAATGAGCTATACAGGAGACCGTCTGCTTGTAGCCGGAGGATATCATAATTATAACAATACAGTCTATGAAGGCACAGCCATGTATTACGAAAACAATACCTGGTCTAATTTCAGCGAAGAAGGTATTACGGAAGCAACCAATCTGAAATACACAGACCTGACCGCTATAGCACAGGATCCTAATGACCCGACTCACCATTTTATTTCATCAACCCAACGCGGTCTTTACGAATTTAAGGATCTCAAATTCATAAAGAAATACGATTATACCAACAGTACCTTGAGGACAGTGCTCCCCAATGTACCTAATCCATTGGAATATGTCAGATGTACAGCACTCATTTACGATAAGGACGGAAACCTTTGGATGAGCAATAATGAAGTTGATACCATTCTCAATATCCTGAAAGCCGACGGTACATGGACCAGTCTCTACTATCCGGAAATAGCCGGTGCAGACGTCTGCGATATGATCATTTTCGACCGTAAAGGCCGTCTCTGGATGACCTCAAGAAGAATGGAAAACGCCGGCGTTTTCTTCCTGGACTATAATGGAACCATCGAAAATACAGCCGACGACACCCATTATCTGCGCACATCCATCACCAATCAGGATGGTACCCAATACACCCCGGATGAATTTTATACCATTACCGAAGACTTGTCCGGACAACTTTGGGTCGGTACCAGCTCTGGGCCTTTCGTCATTACCAATCCGGATGAATTTACCGACAACGACTTCAGATTCGAACAAATCAAGATAGCCAGAAATGACGGAACCAACTATGCGGATTACCTGCTCAGCGGTATTCCCATCACGGCGATCACAATAGACGCAGCCAACCGTAAATGGTTAGGTACTTCCAATAACGGTGTCTATCTGGTCAGTGCCGACGGACAGGAAATGTTACAGCATTTCACTACTGACAAATCCCCCTTGTTGTCCAACAGTATACAAAGCATAGCCATAGACCCGAAAACCGGAGTTGTCATGATAGGAACGACCAACGGTCTGATATCATACACCAGCGATGCCAATACACCGTCAGAAACGCTTGAAAAAGGTCTTATCCACGCATTTCCTAATCCGGTCAGACCGGATTATAACGGTCTGGTCAGTGTAACTGGTCTGACAGATAATGCCAATGTCAAGATTACTTCTGTCACTGGCCAACTCATTTACGAAGGCACTTCAAATGGCGGATTGTTTACCTGGAACGGACGTACCAAAAGCGGTCAGAGGGTTGCATCAGGCGTTTATAATGTCATTGCCAGCACCAGTGACGGAAAAGAAAGTGTAGTAACCCGAATCACCTTTATACGCTGATTTCACAGCCATACTCTAATATGGCATCTTTTTCCCAGAAGAACTTCAGATTTTTCATTCTTGTTTCAAAATGATGAAATAGGAATGAAAATAAGATTCTGGTGAACAAAAACGAGATCTGAACATGATTTTTTTCTGCAATACTCCATGTATTTTTGCAGAAAAATAATTGTAATATGAAGCTTAGCATTCTTTTTACCGTATGGGTAGGACTTAATTCCATTCACATCAATGCACAAAGTGCACGGCAGGATATAGAAAAACGACCCAATTTGGCCGCAGGAAAATACATGGCATACGAAAATCCGGTAAATCCAGGAACGCCTGTCCCGGTAGGATATACTCCTTTCTACATCAGTACTTATGCCCGTCATGGATCACGCTATCTGACAGATGCCGAAAAATATGAGCATCCTCTCCATTATCTTACAATGGCAGAAAGGTTAAATCATTTAACACCTGACGGAAAGAAAGCCAAAGCCATTATCGAACAATTGGCAGCCTCAGCCCAAAACCGTTATGGTGAACTGACCCCGAAAGGTGCACAACAGCACAGGGATCTGGCTAGACGCATGTTTGAAAACTATCCGCAATTATTCAAGGCCGGTACACATGTTGATGCCCGTTCAACCTATAAGACACGTGCTTTTCTCTCCATGACAGCAGCCTGCATAGAACTTAAAGGATTGTCCCCGAAATTGAATATCACGACTGATGCCAGTCTTGCTGACAGCTATTACATCAAATACAAGAACAAGCCTTACACCCAAAAATATACTGCCAAGGCAGATTCCATATATGCCGTGGCGGACAGTCTTTTCATCCATCCCGACAGACTGATGCATCAACTTTTCAACAATGAAAAGTTCATTAGGGACAGTATTGATTGTCCGGAAATACTAATGCAGGAAATATTCGAACTACACGGTATAAGCCAAAGTTCGTACAATCAGGAAGACCTGGCTTTTCTCTTCACTAAAGATGAACTTTATGAACTGTGGCAAAGAAACAACTTCGAATGGTATTATGAGAAAGGTCCGTCACCACTCAGTCAGCATAAAATGCCCAATCTGGCACGTAACCTGCTTCAGAATATCATATCTACAGCCGATACGGCCATTACCTCCTCACAAGCATGCGTTACTCTGAGATTCGGACACGATACTAATCTGGCTCCACTTATCAGTCTGATGGAAATCAACCAGTTTGACAAAGCGACAGACCAGTGGAATGAGATTCCTCTTTACTATAAAACGTATGAACTGATTCCTATGTGCGCCAATTTACAATTGATATTCTATTGTAAAGGCAAAAACCGGAAAGACATACTGGTCAAAGCTCTTCTTAATGAAAAGGAAGTCACACTTCCTGTCGAGAGCAAGACCGCTCCTTATTATGAATGGAACACCCTGAGAAATTATTATCTGAAAAAAATCAGTCACCTCATCCTTCCGGAAGTACCCAAAGGACAGGAAGACGACTGACCATATCCCCAAGCCCTCTTATGCAATGCCGTCAACGCTTTAAACAAAAGCATTGACGGCATTAATGACTTGTGTTATTTCATCAGGTTCCAACAACGGCGACATTGGCAGACTCAACTCTTCCCGATGAATCTGCTCCGTTATCGAAAGCGATAAGGCAGCATACCGGTCAAGAGCTTCCTGACGATGGGGAGGAATAGGGTAGTGCACCAGTGTCTGAATTCCCTGCTCTGTCAGAAAACGCTGTAAGCGGTCACGCTCCGCTGAAAAAACAGTCAGAATATGAAAAACATGTGACCGTCCTTCCGTATCAAAATCAGGCACTCTGACCAAAGGATTCTTTATCCTGTCACGGTATTCACAGGCTATTTTCCTTCGCTTTTCATTATCTTTATCCAGACGCCCCAGTTTGACATTCAATGCAGCCGCCTGTATCTCATCCATACGGCTGTTGATACCAATATAAGGATGAACATATTTGGCCGAAGAACCATAATTGGCCAACACTCGCACACGATCAGACAATTCCCTGTCATTGGTCGTAACGGCTCCGGCATCACCAAGAGCACCCAGATTCTTGCCGGGATAAAAACTGAATCCTGCCGCATCACCCAACGCACCCACCTTGATACCATTTTCACATGCTCCATGAGCCTGAGCACAGTCTTCCACAACCAAAAGCCCTCTCTGGCGTGCAATAGCGTTGATTTCAGACATTCTGCATACCCTGCC
>OGMW01000568.1_pt1 | contig 38976 bp, 34 predicted proteins | sample 1573281 | NCBI WGS metagenome assembly OGMW01 (sample SAMEA2581907, study PRJEB24529) | metagenome | biome: Human gut stool | place: China | collected 2011 | reverse complement strand
GATACCTGCCGGATTTTTGCCGCCGGCCTGGGCCATGTTGGGACGGCCGCCGCCGCCGCCGCCCACAAGACCAGCTATGGCTTTAATCAGGTTGCCTGCGTGGGCGCCCTTTTTCTGGGCGGAATCTGTGGCTGTAGCCATAAGGTTTACCTTGCCGTCCTGCTCGCAGGCCAGTACAATGACGCCTTCTCCCAGCTTGTCCTTTAACTGGTCGCCTAAGTTTCTTAAGCCGTTCATGTCAACGCCGTCTGCGCGGACTGCGAGGACTTTCACGCCCTTCACTTCCTGAACCTGATCCATTACATCGCCCATTGCCTCTTTGGCAAGCTTGCTCTTTAACTTCTCGTTCTCGGAGTGGAGTGTCTTGATCTCCTCCATCATGGACTCGATCTTTGTCTTTAAATCAGCCGGAGTGGACTTCGCTGCAGCTGCTGCCGCGTGAAGCTCCTGCTCTACATTCTCATAGTGATGGATCAGGCCATCGGAGGTGAGTGCCTCGATACGTCTTACACCTGCTGCTACACCAGCCTCGGAAAGGATCTTGAAGCAGCTGATCTCGGAGGTATTCTTAACGTGGGTACCGCCGCAGAGCTCTGTGGAGAAGTCTCCCATTCTTACGACACGGACCTTATCGCCGTATTTCTCTCCGAAGAGCGCCATCGCGCCTGTCTTCTTTGCGTCCTCCAGACTCATAACATCTGTAACAACCGGAAGTGCCGCGCGGATCTCTTTATTTACAATATTCTCAACTTCCTTGATCTCATCCTGGCTCATTGCAGAGAAGTGAGTGAAGTCGAAACGAAGTCTGTCTCTTGTCACAAGGGAACCAGCCTGCTCAACATGTGTGCCGAGTACGGTTCTTAATGCCTTGTGGAGAAGGTGGGTCGCACTGTGGTTTCTTCCGATCAGGGAACGGTTCTCCTCATTTACCTTAAGAGTTACTGTCTCACCTGTCCGGAACATACCGCTTACCATATGTCCGATATGACCGATCTTTCCGCCCTGAAGGTGGATCGTATCTTCTACCTCGAACTTGCCGTTCGCACTCTCGATCACGCCGCGGTCGCCGACCTGACCGCCCATGGTTCCGTAGAATGGAGTCTCGGAGGTGATAACGCATGCTTTCTCACCGTCTGTCACCGCATCTGCGATCTCATCCTCGCCTTCTTCATCAGCGGTAAGTCTTACGAGGGCTGTCACCTTGGACTCATCCTCAAGCTTGTCATATCCTGTGAAAGCGGATGTTAAGGATGCGTCGAGTTTCTGATAGATATCGTCGCGTCCCATGTAGTTTGTGGTCTTTCTGGCACTTCTTGCAGTCTCTCTCTGAACCTGCATTGCTTTGTGGAAACCTTCTTCATCGACAGTGAGTCCCTTATCGTCGAGGATCTCCTTTGTTAAGTCGATCGGGAATCCGTAAGTATCGTAGAGCTTGAACGCATCCTCACCGGCAAGGACCTTTGTTCCCTTTGCTTCCATATCTTTTTCAAGATCAGCAAGGATCTCAAGGCCTTTGTCGATGGTGTTGGCAAAACGCTCTTCCTCCTGGTCGATCACGCGGAGGATCATATCTTTCTTCTCCTCTAACTCCGGATAACCGTCCTTGGAGAGATCAATAACGACCTGTGCAAGCTTTGTCATGAAGCTTCCCTCGATGCCGAGGATACGTCCGTGACGTGCTGCTCTTCTTAAAAGTCTGCGGAATACATAACCTCTGCCCTCGTTGGACGGCATGATTCCGTCAGATGCCATAAATGTGCAGCTCTTTACGTGGTCAGCGATAATACGGAGAGAAACGTCCTTCTTGTCGTCCTCCTCGTATCTGCAGTGTGCAAGAGCGCCTACCTCGTCCATCAGGGCACGGTTTGTATCTACATCGAAAAGGGATGCCACATCCTGGCAGACAACAGCCAGTCTCTCGAGTCCCATACCTGTATCGATGTTCTTCTGGATCAGATCGGTGTAATTTCCGTGTCCGTCATTGTTGAACTGGGAGAATACGACATTCCATACTTCCATGAAACGGTCTCCCTCGCCGCCCATAACGTCCTCCGGGCCTGTACCATACTTCTCTCCGCGGTCATAGTAAATCTCAGAGCACGGGCCGCACGGACCTGCGCCATGCTCCCAGAAGTTGTCTTCTTTGCCAAAACGGTAGATTCTCTCTTTCGGGATTCCGATCTCCTCGTTCCAGATGCGGAAAGCCTCATCATCGTCAAGGTAAACGGACGGATAGAGACGGTCTGCCGGGATTCCTACGCATTCAGTCAGGAACTCCCATGCCCAGTGGATCGCTTCTGTCTTGAAGTAATCGCCGAAGGAGAAGTTTCCCAACATTTCGAAGAATGTGCCGTGGCGGGCTGTCTTACCGATATTTTCGATATCGCCGGTACGGATACATTTCTGGCATGTGGTGACTCTGCGCCTCGGTGGGATCTCCTGGCCTGTGAAGTACGGCTTTAACGGTGCCATACCGGAGTTGATCAAAAGTAAGCTGTTATCGTTGTGCGGAACGAGGGAGAAACTCTTCATCGCAAGATGTTCCTTGCTCTCGAAGAATTCAAGGAACATTCTCCTCAGTTCGTTTACACCATATTTCTGCATGGTACTGCCTCCTGGTTACTGTTGTGTACTTTTTTTATCTCTGAATTTCTTACCCAGAACGATACCCGCCAGGGCAACTGCGGCCAGAATCACAGCCTCTAAAGCTGTTGAAATACATGATGCGAAAAATGCGGACATAAAAACGCCTCCTTCTCCGGCTGTCTAAAATTCAGACGCCTGTGTTTAAAATGACACATTTGTACAGTTTCTATTTATATTATTTTTTCGGGATCTGCCCATAAAGCCAGTGCGCCGGTCTTCTGCGCAGATTCTCATAACTTATACTATAATCGTTTCTCGTTCTGTTGGCAAGATGTTTTTTCTGTTCCGTGGCATTCTGGTGGACCTTTTCTGCCGTCAAACGGCTTTTCTGTCACTTCTTCATAAGTGAAACCGGCGCATCTGAATTTTTTAGTGATTCAAATGCGCCGATGTGTCGTCTTTTATTTTTTCTCAGGCTCCAGGTAATCCCCATAATTTTCCAGCAGTTCATAGCATCGGTCCATCGTCACGCTCGCTGATGTGCGGACATACTCGATGCTCTGGGATGGTGTGCTGTTTGACTTCGCACTGGCTTTATCCGCCGCCAGGTCGCGCTTTCGAATCCACTCCACTTCTTCCCGGCGGAGCGCTTCCGCTGCACTCTCGTCCATCTCTTTATGGATGCTTGAATAGATCAGGTTCAGCTCGCGGTCCCAGAGATTTCTCACATATTCCGCCGTCGCATACCGGGAGGTCTGACTCATCGTCTGGTCATCCTGGTACTTTTCCGCCTCAATTCTAACCGCCTCAAGGCGCTCCTCCAGATCAGAACGTGTGTATTCGATCACAAGTTTTGCTTCCCCTGCATTTTCCGATGCTGTGCTGTCCGGTTCCAGCGGGGACTTGACCGTCTCTTCCACCGGTATCCCTGCCGCCTCGCCTGTGCCTCCGCTCACCGCCAGCTGATCATTATCCGCCAGTGACAGGTCGCTGACCTCCGCATCGGGAGCTTCTGCCGCTGCGTTTTCTTTCGTCGCAGATTCTTTCATCCTTGTTTCAGTATCAGAAGCTTCTCCCCCATCTTCCGGTCCCCGGCTGCCTTTTGCATCCGCGTGGTACAGGGCGATCCCGTTATCGGCAGGGCCGCACGCCGGAGCTGGCGCATTCTGGGCTGCCGGGGTATTTTCTGCCACCTTCATCCGATTCTCTGTCATGTAGGGATTCCCGGAATTTCCCGCATCCGGCTGCATGGCATCCGCCTCGAAACCGACGACAGCCGCGGTATTCACCCCATGGGAAGAAACAAATTTTTCCATTTCCCATGTGGCGGATACCCCGGCCATCAGGATTCCAATAATTATCAACCATATTCTGCGTCTGCTCATATGTGCCCTCTCGATTTTTCAGGTAACTTTTGTTCAACTAAAAAGATACCATATCGTGAGATCTTTGTGAACAAAAAACGCAAATTAGTAATACATTGTAAGACTTTTGTAAAAAACAGCGTAGCTGCCTTTTTAGTTACTAAGCCCCGTATCCACCAACAGATCCCCACCATCCGCAGCGCTGGTGGCCAGGCGGTCACAGCGCTCGTTTCCGGGATGGCCGTCATGGCCCTTGACCCAGTGGAACGTCACTTTATGCGGGTTCATCGCGACGAGCAGCCGTTTCCAGAGGTCCGAATTTTTTACCGGTCCCGTCTTAGGGCGGACCCAGTTATGCTTAACCCAGCCGTCGATCCATTTCTGGTTGAAAGCGTCCACGAGATATTTCGAATCGGAATAAAGGTCTACCTCACAGGACCGGTTTAACGCTTCAAGTCCCACGATCGCTGCCATAAGTTCCATCCGGTTATTGGTTGTCCGCACATATCCCGCGGACAATTCCTTTTCGTGGAGAGTCCCATTTTTATCAATAAACTGGAGCACCGCTCCGTATCCGCCCGGCCCGTCTGGATTTCCGCGGGCCGCTCCGTCCGTATAAAGTGTTACTTTCATGTCTATTTTGTAATTCCTCTCAGATGTCTTATTTTATATGATTCCGGAATTCAGACGGCTCAAGCCGCAGTTACAGATCCCACTTCTCGCAGAGCGCGTTGACCTCTGCCGTAAATTTCTTGATATCCTTGTTCGCGCAGTCGCGGTTCTTCTGGATGATCCGCATCAGGCGCTCGCCTGCAGCCACAAGAAGAGCAAAGATGGACTTATTCTCCTTCTGTCTCGCTGTCTCCTTCTGGATTGGAATACCGACGGTCTGTTTGAGCCACGCACCCGCGGCAAGGTCAAACTCTGATCCCGAGAACGGTGCGTCCGCCACAAGATCGTAGTCCGAGCGCAGGAGGTTCGCGAACTTCGTGCATACGAGATCGTCTCCGTGTACCATAAACACACGGTCCGGTTTCTTCTTAAAGGCGTTGATCCAGGTGAGAAGTCCTTCCCTGTCCGCATGACCGGAAAGTCCGTCCAGGCACACAATCTCCGCTTCTACATCGATGGTCTCACCGAATAGTTTTACGACTTCCGCCCCCTCAATGAGGCTCCTTCCCAGAGTTCCGACAGCCTGGTATCCGGCGAACACGATCGTACACTCCTGTCTCCAGAGATTATGTTTTAAGTGGTGGCGGATTCGTCCGGCATCACACATACCCGCCGCGGAGATAATGACCTTCGGCTCGGAGTCGAAGTTGATCGCCTTGGAATCGTCGCTGCTGACGGAAAGATTTAATCCCGGGAATGCGATCGGGTTGATTCCCCTGTTCACAAGATCCATCGCCTCCTCGTCAAAGCACTCGGAAATGTTCTTATTGAACACATGGGTCGCCTCGACGGCCAGCGGGCTGTCCACATAGACCGGGAATCCGTCATGTCCGGTGACAAGGCCCTCTTCCTTGATCTTACGGATAAAGTAGAGGATCTCCTGGGTCCTGCCCACTGCAAAGGCCGGGATCACAACGTTTCCGTGACGGTCCAGGGTCCTCTGGATGATCTTCGCGAACTCCTCGATATGCTCGTGGGTCCGGTCGTGGGAACGGTCACCGTAGGTACACTCCATTACCACATAGTCGGCCTCATCCGTGTACTGCGGATCCTTGATCAGAGGTTTGTTCTTGTTCCCGATATCACCAGAGAAAACAATCTTCTTCTGTACGCCGTCCTCATCGATCCAGACTTCAATGGATGCGGATCCAAGCAGGTGTCCCACATCCGTAAACCGTACTTTCAATCCGTCGCAGATCGTCAGGATATCACCATAATGGCATGGCACGAAATGCTTTAAAACGCCTTCCGCGTCGTTTACCGTGTAGAGCGCCTGGACCTCCGGGTTTCCGGCACGTCTTGCCTTTCTGTTCTTCCACTCAGCCTCCATTTCCTGGATGTGGGCACTGTCTTTCAACATAATGTTGCAGAGATCGCAGGTGGCCTGTGTGGCGAATATCTGCCCCTTAAAGCCCTTCGCATAGATCAGTGGAAGCAGGCCTGTGTGATCGATGTGGGCGTGGGTGATAAAGATGTAGTCCACATCGGAGAACGGGATCGGAAGCTCCGCGTTCTCATAGACGTTTCCGCCCTGTTCCATACCGTAATCAACAAGAATGTTCTTTCCCGCCGCATTCAGATAATGACAGCTTCCAGTCACTTCATGATCTGCACCGATAAATGTCAGTTTCATGGAACTCCTCCTTTCGCGGCGAAATCTGGAAACTCATGCAAACATCCTATTCCTGTGGTCGATATACAGAAATATCCATTTTTCCCAACCGGGCAGTGTCCGCAACCCTTTTCACGTTCACCGCGGATTTTATCCTTCAGGTTTCTGCCGCAAATACTGTAATTTCAGCATCGTTTTGCAAAATTCGATGAAAATCTTCATTTTTGCAAATCAGCTGTATTATTTGCATCTATTATAGCAAATTTCAGATAATTATGCAAATCATTCCGCCATTACTGTCATTAATAATTTTCTGCAGCGTATCCTGAAGTTTCATCTGACAGTCCTCCGTCATCTGGGAGATCTTCGCCTGCATGCCGTCCTCAACGATCTGTTCCACGGACTTTCCGAAGATATTCGTATCCCAGACACCTTCCTCCGTCGCTTCCCCGTCCTTTATGTACGCGATCAAGTCCTTCGCCTGCTGCTCGTTCCCGACGATCGGCGCGATCTCCGTCTCGATCCTGGCCTTTATGAGATTGATGGAGGGTGCCTGGGCATGGATCTTCACACCGTACTTGCTGCCATGGCGGATCAGCTCCGGCTCATCTAAGGAGATCTCCGTCTTATCCGGCAGGACGATTCCGTAGCCCTTCTGGCGCACCTCCACCAGGGCGTTTCTCACCTTCTCGTACTCTTCCTTCATCCCGGCAGATTCCTTTAAGATTTTAAACAGGCTGTACTCATCCCGCACCGGCAGGCCGGAAATATCGCTTAAGACCTCAAAGTATGCCGCCTCATCCACCAAGACCCGGATCGTCACCCGGCCGCTCGCAAGATCCAGCTCATCCGCGATCAGTTTTTTCACTGCCTGATCTGTTTCCGGCACAGCCTCCTTCGGCACGTCCTTCATCTGGACGGATCTCTTCAGGAGTTTTCCCGCCTCCATGATCAAACCTGCCTTTAACGCATGATCATCCGGCAGGATCTCCACCCATTTCGGGATCTCAAAGTCGAGCTCTGTCACCGGGAACTCCAGGAGCACGGTGCCCAATATCTCCTCGATGTCTTCTCGCTTTAGCTGTTCACAGTTTGCCGCCCGCACCGGGACCCCGTACTGGTTTTCCATCTTTAACGCCAGGGCTTTCGTCTCCGCCGCATAGGGTCTTGTAGAGTTTAACAGGATCAGGAACGGTTTTCCGATCTCCTTCAACTCCGAGATCGTCTGCTCCTCCGCCTCCTTAAAATCATCCCTGGAGAGTTCCCCGAAGCTGCCATCGCAGGCCACAACGATCCCGATGGTGGAATGGTCCCGGATCACCTTTCTCGTACCAATTTCCGCCGCCTGGGTGAAGGGGATCTCATAATCGTACCAGGGCGTCTTCACGAGACGTTCCTCCCCGTTTTCCGTATGTCCCGCAGCACCTTCCACCATAAAACCCACACAGTCGATGAGCCGCACCTTCGCCCGGATCCCCTCCGCAAGCTCCAGCTCCGCCGCCTCCTTCGGGATAAACTTCGGCTCCGTGGTCATGATCGTCTTCCCCGCAGCACTCTGGGGAAGCTCATCCCTGGTCTGAGCCTTTTTCTGCCCGTCCGGGAGGTTCGGGAGCACAAGAAGCTCCATAAACCGCTTGATAAATGTGGATTTTCCAGTGCGCACAGGTCCCACAACACCCACATAGATCTCTCCGCCCGTCCTCGCCTCGATATCCTTGTATACATGGAAATGATCCATAAAAATACCCCCTCGCATATACTGTTGCAGTGTATGCGCGAGGGGGACATTTTATACCGGCAGAGCCTTTTCTTAAGCCGCAGTACGGAAAAATACAGGCTGCTGCAAGGCTTGTTCTGACTTCTATTCCCACGGAAGATCGCTGTGCTCGATGCGCTTATCGCGGAGCATCAGGTCAGCCACCGCCTCTTTTGCAGGTTTTCCTTCAAACAGGACCTGGTTTACCTCCTCAACGATCGGCATGGAAACATTGTATTTCTTTGCGAGGGATCTCGCAGCCTTCGCTGAGTAAACGCCTTCTACCACCATCTGGACTTCCTTCATTGCCTCTTCCATCGTGTATCCTTTTCCGATGAGGATACCGGCGCGGCGGTTTCTGCTGTGCATGCTGGCGCATGTCACGATCAGATCGCCGATTCCGGAAAGTCCAGTATAGGTCTGGTATTTTCCGCCCATGGCGATGCCAAGTCTCGCGATCTCCGCCATACCGCGGGTGATGAGGGCTGCTTTCGCGTTGTCCCCGTAACCCAGGCCATCAGCGATTCCCGCTGCCAGGGCAACAACGTTCTTTAACGCGGCGCCTGTCTCGATCCCCAGGACATCCGGGCTCGTGTATACGCGGAACACCGGGCTGATAAATGTGGACTGGACGTACTCTGCAACGTTCTTCTTGCGGGATCCCGCAACGCAGAGCGTCGGAAGTCCGCGGCTTACCTCCTCCGCGTGGCTCGGTCCGGAAAGAACAGCTGTCTCCGCCATCGGAAGCTCTTCCTTTATGATCTGGGTCATTGTATCGAGAGTATTCTCCTCGATTCCCTTTGCCACATCCACAATGAGCTGTCCCTCTTTACAGAACGGCTTCATCTTCTGCGCCGTGCTGCGGACAAATACGGACGGAACTGCCATCACGAGAAGGTTCTTATCCTTCATCGCTTCCTCAAGGTCAGCGGTATAGATGATTCCCTCCGGCAACATCACTCCCGGAAGATTCTTGTGAGTCCTGGTCTTTGCCATCTCCTCGATCTCCGCCGGGATCGCGGACCACAGTGTGACCTCATGTCCATTGTTTCTTAACAGCACCGCAATCGCGGTTCCCCATGTACCGGAACCGATAATACCAATTTTTTCCATGTTCGGGAACTCCTTTTCTCTTTAATCTCACTGCCCTGTACCGACTGATATTTTCGTGCTTAAGCGCTTATTCAGTTTTTCTTTCCACCCCAGAGCTTGTTCTCTGTGCCGGATAAAAGTCTTTTTATGTTCGTCTTGTGTCTCCAGATCGCCATCGCCATCAGGACGAAGGCAACGGCATAAAACTCCATGAGATGATCCGCAGAGACGGTAAATGTTCCATGCGCCCCGTAGACCAGTATCTGGATAAAGAATGAGATCACCACCAGAATAGAACCAAGGGAGACATATCTTGTAATGATGACAGCTCCAAGGAACAGTGCTGCACAGACAAGCGTCACGCGCCAGTCCATGGACACGAGGATACCCGCCATGGAGGCAATTCCCTTTCCTCCCTTGAAGTTTAAATAACACGGGAAATTATGACCGAGGACAACGCCGAGACCTGCGTAGAGCACATAGAGGTCTGTGTCCGGGCTTCCCTTAAAGATGATCCGCGCCGCAAGACAGGCGAACACCGTCTTTAAAAAATCTCCCGCGAACACGATGAGCCCCGCTTTTTTTCCCATGACCCGGAGCGCATTTGTCGTTCCGGAGTTTCCGCTTCCGTAGTTTCTGATATCGATATGGTTCATCTTACCGTAAAGATATCCTGTCTGGAATAATCCAAACACATAACCCATAACAAGACAAATCACTCTGCCCATCGCTTAATCCTTCTCCTTCCTCTCGCGGATGATGAATTTTAAGGATGTTCCGCGAAAACCGAAGGCCTCACGGATCTTGTTCTCTAAGTATCTCGTGTAGGAGAAATGCATTAACTCCTTATCGTTTACGAAGATAACAAAGGTCGGCGGTTTTACCGCAACCTGGGTCACATAGTAGATCTTTAAGCGTTTGCCCTTGTCGGACGGCGGCTGCTGCATAGCGACAGCTTCTGTCACAATCTCGTTCAATACACCGGTAGCCACGCGGAGCGTCTGGTTCTCGCGGACCATATCGATGAGCTCGAAGAGCTTTTCCATTCTCTGTCCGGTCAGGGCGGACACGAAGATATATTCCGCATACGGCATGTAGGACAGGGTCTCTTTTAATTTTCTTGTGTACTCATAGATCGTCTTGTCGTTCTTCTCGATGGCATCCCACTTGTTGACAACGACGATCACGCCTTTTCCGCGGTCATGGGCGATACCGGCGATCTTTGCGTCCTGCTCAGTGATTCCCTCAACGGCATCGATGACCATGAGGACCACATCAGCGCGCTCCACCGCTGTCACAGTACGGATAATACTGTAGCGCTCGATATCCTCTTTGATCTTGCTCTTTCTTCTTAAGCCCGCAGTATCGATAAAGATATATTCAGTGCCGTTTCGCACGATCTCTGTATCGACAGCGTCTCTTGTGGTTCCGGCGATGTTGGATACGATCACACGGTTTTCACCGAGAAGCTTATTGATAATAGAGGATTTTCCGACGTTCGGTTTTCCCACGATGGCGATTCTCGGACGGTCATCCTCGCTGTCGTCATACTGGTCCTCACGGAAATACTTGACTACCTCATCGAGAAGCTCGCCAAGGCCAAGTCTTGAAGCCGCGGATACCGGGACCGGGTCTCCGATTCCCAGGTTATAGAATTCGTATACATCGTTTCCGAACTTCGCCATGCTGTCCACCTTATTGACCGCAAGAACGACCGGTTTCTTAGACTTTCTTAACATATCCGCAACCTTGGAGTCCGCGTCGACGAGACCCTGGCGCACATCCACGATAAAGATGATGACGTCCGCGGTATCGATGGCGATCTGAGCCTGCTCACGCATCTGCGCAAGAATGATATCCTTGGAATCCGGCTCGATTCCGCCTGTATCAATTAAGGTAAAGTTGTTGTTTAACCAGGTGCAGTCCGCATAGATACGGTCTCTTGTCACACCCGGAGTGTCTTTTACGATCGAGATCGTGCTGCCGGCAAGGACGTTGAAGAGTGTGGATTTTCCCACATTCGGTCTGCCGACGATCGCCACTACTGGTTTACTCATATATTTTCCTCATTTCTATACTTCGCCGTCCCAATCAGGGATAACTTCCCCGTCCTCTGTGAGACCGGCATCTTTCATTGTAAGCTCATATGCCCCGTGTTCCGCAGTCTGTTCTCTCGCCGCCTCCGGGTCAAGGATCGCGTCCACAAGGTCATATCCGCTTGATTTTACTATATTTATCGGAATCTGTAAAGCATCTTCCGCCTGGGTCTTTGTGATATCATCCAGGAAAACCTCCTCGCCGCTCTTAAACATAACGGCCGGAAGGATCAGCCTGTCGCCTAAAGGCTTATCCTTTAACTGGGCGATCAGATCCTGTCCTGTGATCAGTCCCGCCACCGTGATCTTTTCGCCGAAGAAATCATTCCGGATCGGGTAGATATGGACCTTTCGTCCCGGATAGACTTTCATGATCTCCTTTACAAGCGTGTCCAGATACGGATACGGCAGACGTCCTGTGGCGATAGAGAGTTCTTCCTCTTTTCCGTCGTCCGTCTTCTCATCCAGGGCATCCATGACTTCCTCATGCAGCAGCCGCAGCATACCGACGCCGTTCTCCAGCTGGATATATCCGTCGTATCTTCCTTCCTCCGGCATCTCGCGCTCCGCCAGGATATACCACTCATCACTTGCATGGATAAAGTGGATCCCGTGGCGCTCGTAGTTGATCTTCTGCCATTTTTCGATGAGATCGATCACCTCGCAGGCATCTTCCTTTGTAAACGGTTCCAGCGGGTAAAGACCCTCACGATACTTCGAGAGACCAACCGGAACCACCGACACGCTCTGCATCACCGGCGCGTACTTTGAGAGCTGTTCGATGGTGTACGCCAACTCATTTCCATCATTGACGCCCCGGCAGAGAACGATCTGTCCGTTCATCTCCGTTCCCGCCTCGTAAAGACGGTCGATCTTCTTTAACGCCTCCCCCGCAAACCGGTTGTGGAGCATCTTACAGCGCAACTCCGGGTTCATAGTCTGCACGGAGATATTGATCGGGGCCAGGTGGAAGCGGATGATCCGCTCGATATCCTTATCCTTCATATTTGTCAAGGTGATGTAGTTTCCCTGAAGAAACGAAAGTCTGGAGTCGTCGTCCTTAAAGTAGAGCGTCTCACGCATTCCCGGCGGCATCTGGTCGATAAAGCAGAAGATGCACTTATTGGAGCAGGACTTATAGTCACTCATAAGTCCGTTTTCAAAGGTAAGTCCCAGGTCCTCACCGCCGCTCTCGATCTCAAGTTCCCACTCTTCTCCGTTTGCCTTCCGCACGACCATCACGAAGCTCTCGGCATCCGTCATATAGTCGTAGTCAAAGATATCTTCCAGCTCTTCCCCGTCTATGGTAAGCAGCACATCTCCCGGTTCCAGTTCCAGCTCTTCCGCGATGGATCCGGGGGTAACTGCCATAATTTTATGTCCCTGATATTTCACTTCTTTTATCCTTCCTGCATGGTTCTAAACTTAATCATACCAATCTTCCTCCGATTTGTAAAGGAACGATATTCTTTTTTCCTTCGAATTTTCATGGGAAACTATTGACGAAAAATGTCTGAAAATGGTATACTCGGCGTGGAATGCCTGCAGGTTCCCGTATAAATAAGGAGATCCAGGCAAAAATATGATCTGACAGTCCGACCGCAGAGGCCGGACCGCAACACAAAAAATCGGAGGATTATCTGACATGTCTAATCAGTACGTTTTCAACGACCGTCTGCCGCTTGCACCGCTTAAGATCGCTGCTCTTGAGAGCTGCCGTGATCTTGCGCAGAAAGTCAATGACCACATCGTAAACTTCCGCCGCAACGATGCGGAAGAATTACTTCGCCGCCAGGGAAATTTACAGTACCGTGGCTACGATGTTGACTCCTATCTTCTCGACTGCGCCTGCCCGCGTTTCGGAAGTGGTGAAGCAAAGGGGATCGTAAACGAATCTGTCCGCGGAACCGATATTTTCTGCATGGTCGATGTAACAAACCATTCTCTTACCTACAAGATGTCCGGATATGTAAACCACATGTCCCCGGATGACCACTATCAGGATCTCAAGAGAATCATCGGCGCTACGGCATCCACCGCACACCGTATCAACGTTATCATGCCGTTCCTTTACGAGAGCCGTCAGCACAAGCGTACTCACAGAGAGTCTTTAGACTGTGCAATGGCACTTGAAGAGTTAGTAAGCATGGGCGTATCCAACATCATCACATTTGATGCACATGACCCGCGCGTACAGAACGCGATCCCGTTATCCGGCCTCGACAACTTTATGCCGACCTACCAGTTCGTAAAAGCACTGTTTAAACATGACAATACCTTAAAGATCGATAAAGACCACTTAATGGTCATCAGCCCGGACGAAGGTGCAATGAGCCGTGCCGTATATCTCGCCAACAACCTCGGCGTTGATATGGGTATGTTCTACAAGAGAAGAGATTACTCCAAGGTCATCAACGGAAGAAACCCGATCGTTGCCCACGAGTTCCTCGGAAGCTCCGTTGAAGGAAAGACTGTGATCGTCGTTGACGATATGATCGCCTCCGGCGAGAGCATGCTTGATACTGCAAAAGAGTTAAAGGAGCGCAAGGCCGAGAAGGTCGTTGTATGCTGCACCTTCGGTCTCTTCACCGCAGGCTTCGAGAAATTCGATGAGTTCTACCAGAAGGGCTACATCGACAGCGTTGTCACAACAAACTTAAACTACCGTTCCCCGGAACTCTTTACAAAGGAATGGTATGTGGAAGCTGATATGAGCAAGTACATTGCTGCCATCATCAACTCCTTAAACCACGACGTTTCCATCGGAAACTCCCTGTCCCCGACAGACAAGATCCAGAAACTTATCAGAAAGTACAACGAGGGTCTTCTTTAATTTTAAATCTCAGAGAATATTTACGCCGCCCGGCTTTCCATTATGGATTCCAGGCGGCGTTTTTTCAGATTCTACACATTTCAGGTGCAGAATCCCATTAAAAAAAACGGAAATTCCAACATTTCTGCAGGAATTCCCGTTTTTATTTCTTACAGCATCTTAGTTTCCGTTCACACGTCTCACTTTATTGATGTCAAGCTTATCTGTCGCGGTGAAATCGAATTCGATCGCAAACTGTACATTATCCGGAAGCGCCTTCTTCTTTAATACCTCAAAATACTGGGACGCGTCTTTAATGACGAGTCCTGTTGTATTCCAGTTATCGCCAGGCAGGATCCATACCTTTAAGTTTCCGACCTTCAGCTCATACGGAAGTTTCTGGGATACCCACTCGGTCTTTCCGTACTTGGCAAGGCAGTTATAGACATCTCCCATGGTCAGCTTTCCTGTGGATCCGTCGAAGAGATCTGTCTTCTCGTAGGTTGTTGTTCCGCCATTGTCATGAGCTTCCTGAAGAGTGTCCGCATTCAGTTTCAGGTTTCCTGAATTCACGGCTGCTGCCTGCGTCGGCTGCGGATTTGCCTTTGTGGTCTCCACCGTTTCCTTAACTGCTGCTGTTGTCTCTTTCACAGAAGCCGCCGTAGATTCCTTCTCAGAGCTTCCTGTCGTCTTCTCTTCTGTATCTGCCTCAGTCTCATCCTCGGCAGCATCCGTCTCATCCTCTTCAGCGGTCTCATCCTCATATGGATTGTGGTCTAAAAGTTTTCCATCCACATCCGCATAACGGCCATCTGGAGTCGTATCATCCACCAGCATTCTGCCATCATCCTCAAAATAGTATACCGCACCGTCAAGCTGCTGGTATCCCGTCACCGCACTGGCGTAGAGACGTCCCGCTGCCGGATTGAAGTAGTAGGAGCCGCCAGTCTCATCTGTATACCAACCAAGTCTCCAGGAACCATCTTTGTTCAGGCAGTATGTATAGTCGCCTCCGCTGATCACGCCCGCGTCATAGTTTGACGGAGCCAGCGCAAAGGCACGCTTATAATACTTGGAAGCGCCTTCCACGTCCCCTGCTTCCAGAAGTTCATCTGCCTTCGCGTAGGACTCGTCTGCAGCGGAGGAACGGTAGCTGTCCAGTTCTTCTTTATAACTTTTATTTCCAGGTCTCATGGAAACTGCCTTCTCCCAGAATCTCAGGCAGGCATCCACATCCTCGAGTTCCAGATAATAGGAAGATGCGGAATTTAAAAATTCATCAAGCTGGTCATCTGTCACCGTGGAATTCTGGTTTACGAACCGCTCAAGACCACCCTGCACGATACTCTCCGCCTCTTTTACTTTTCCTGCATCTACATATGCGCTGATCAGCATGGAGTATGCATCGATCCGGTCTGGCGCCTCATTGATCACAGCCTTTAAAGTCTCGATCGCCTGATCGTTCTTTCCTTCATCGTAGCAGTACTGTCCGTAGGCAACTCTTGCCTCCAGCAGGGCATTTTTAATACTTGCATCATTCTGATCTGCTTTCTGAAGAACTGACACTGCATTTTCATAATCATCCATCATGGAATATGCTTCCGCAAGCTGCAGGGAATTCTCCACGGTGACACCATCGAGTTCCTGAAGTTTTAAAAGCCATGGGATCGCTGTCTCGTAATCCTCGTTGTCTGTCAGGACCTGGCAGATCGTGCGGACACAGTTATCCTGTTCTTTTTCCAGAGACGTATCCTTTGTCTTCTCATATCCCTGCTGCAGGATCGTCATAGCTTCATCGTACTCTTCATTTCCAATATAGGCTTTGGAAAGCTGGATATAGGCTTTGCTGTAATCCGGATCCAGTTCAATACATTTTAAAAGGGATTCGATGGCACTCTCGTAATCCTCTTCCCCGACGTACTGGGATCCTTCCTTATAGAGATTCTCCGCTTCCGTCGAACTTGCCTGTGCCGCCTGAGTCACATCGTTCACTGAAGCGTCTTTCTTGCCGCAGGCGGAACAAAGTACCACCGCTGTGGCCATAATCAAAAACCATTTTCTCATTCTAATTCCTCATTTTTTGCCGGAGTATTTTGTCATAGAGCAAAATTTTATCCGATTTGCAGTTTGTTTTTTATCCGGCTGATTTAAAGCTTACCAGTTTATAACTATACCATTTTTCTCTCTTTCTGTCCAGATGGAAGTCAGAGGAAAACTATGGCAGAATTTCGGCAAAAACAGGGACCAGCCATACAGCTGATCCCTGCAGTCATCTTTTATTCAGTTTTCACGAGGATCTTCAAAGCTTACGCCTCTACTTCTCCGCCTGCCGTTCTCGCTTCCACTTCCTTCTTCTGAACATCGCCAGGAGCCTGCTCATAGCGGCTGAATTCGTAGGAGAATACGCCGATACCGCCGGTCATGGAGCGGAGGTCTGTGTTGTAGCCGAACATCTCGGACATCGGAACATCAGCAACGATCTCCTGCTTTCCACCATGGAGAGAATTCATTCCGAGAACACGTCCTCTTCTTCTGTTTAAGTCACCCATAACATCTCCGGTAAACTTATCCGGAACAACGACTTTTACGGAAGCAATCGGCTCTAAGAGAACCGGGTTAGCATCCATAAAGCCCTTCTTGAAGGCCAGGGTTGCAGCCATCTTGAAGGCCATCTCGGAGGAGTCAACCGGATGGTAGGAGCCATCGAGGAGCGTTGCCTTGATGCCGACTACTGGATAACCGGCTAACGGACCCTTTGCACAGCATTCCTGTACGCCCTTTTCAACTGCCGGGAAGTAGTTCTTCGGAACTGCGCCGCCGAATACTTTTTCTTCAAAGATATAAGGTGTCTCGAGATCGCCGGACGGCTCGAAGGACATCTTAACGTCACCAAACTGTCCATGTCCACCGGACTGTTTCTTATAACGGCCAGGAGCCTCCACTTTCCTGCGGATCGTCTCGCGGAACGCAAATTTCGGTTTGGAGAGTTCCACATCGACTTTGTAACGGCCGAGAAGCTTGCTGACGGTAACTTCAATCTGCTGATCACCGATTCCGTAGAGTAAGCTCTGGCGGTTCTCGGTATCGTTCACAACGCGGAGTGTCAGGTCCTCTTCCATCATTCTCGCGAGTGCGCTGGAGATCTTGTCCTCGTCGCCCTTTGTCTTTGCGGCAAAGCGCATGTATGTATACGGGGTGGAGATCTTCGGTTTGTGGTATACGATCGGAGCAGATCTTAAAGCGATCGTATCGCCTGTCTGTGTCACGGAGAGCTTCGCAACGGCGCCGATATCGCCGGCCTTCAGCTCCGGAACCTCGATCACGTCCTTACCTCTTAACACATAGACTTTCGCGATCTTCTCTTCTGCGTCCTTATTTACATTGTAGAGAGTGCTGTCCGGTTTTAATGTGCCGGTGCAGACCTTCATCAGGGAATATTTTCCGATAAACGGGTCAACGATGGTCTTGAATACTCTTGCGGAGAGGGAAACCTCATCGTTGTATTTTGCGGTAAAGTGCTCGCCGTTTGATACGTCAACGCCGACACACTCGCCCTTATCCGGTGACGGGAAGTAGCGGTCGATAGCATTTAATAATGCGTTGAAGCCCTGGCAATTGATGCCGGAACCCATCATGACCGGAACAATAGAACCGTCGCATACGTGGGTCTGTACTGCGGTGTAAATCTCATCCTGTGTAAACTCTTCGCCGGAGAAGTAACGCTCCATGTACTCTTCGCTTGTCTCGGCAACAGCTTCGATCAGGGCGTCGCGGATAATTCCGAGGTTCTTCTTTGTGTACTCCGGGATCTCGCAGTCCTCATAGTCGGACAGGTTTGTGAAGCGGCGGCCCTGCATCTTAACTGCGTTTACGAAGCCGACGAACTTCTCGTTCTCACGGATCGGTACCTGGAACGGAGCGATCTTTCTTCCGAACTTCTTCTCAAGTTTTAAGATCAGTTCACGGAAGGACGCGTGGTCATCATCCATGTTTGTTACAAATATGATTCTCGGGAGTTTATATTCTTCACACAGATCCCATGCTTTTTCTGTACCAACTTCAATTCCTGCCTTACAGTTTACGACGATGATCGCTGCGTCAGCGGCGCTGACTGCCTCTTCCACCTCGCCTACGAAGTCGAAATAGCCCGGAGTGTCAAGAAGGTTGATCTTGATCTTTCCCTCGGCACCTTCGTACTCGATCGGAACCATCGTAGTGGAGATCGAGAACTGTCTCTTGATCTCTTCTTTGTCGTAGTCACTGATCGTATTGCCGTCAGCAACTTTGCCCATTCTCTTTGTAACGCCGGTCAGATAAGCCAGTGCCTCGGCTACCGTCGTCTTACCGGCGCCGCCGTGGCCTAAAAGTACAACATTTCGGATCTGTTTTGTTCCATAAATATCCATATGAATCCCTCCCGTATATGTTTTTTTGCCATTTTTCAAAAGACTTCCGCAAATTACGGAGTTCAGATGTTTTGGCTATACTGCTTATTGCCTATGGTCATATTTTACCAAAACTTTTCGAATTTTTCAAGCTAAATATCGAAATTGCACAAAATATTTTCTGTCATTTTTCGATTGTGGTGGAAAATATGGGTGTTTCAAACGAAAATCTATTAAAAATTGACATCTGCATTCTATTTTTATAAATTTTTCTGGCAGACACAGATCTTTCTTCTTCTCTTTTCTCTGTTTTGTAGGCAGACATGCGACGCACACCCACAGATATGCAGATCCTGGCAATGTTTGATTTATCACTTTAAAGTATTGATTTTTCTTGTTGACATTCATATCCCTGTGTTATAAAATCGAAGGGACAAAGGAGGAGCTGTACAATGTCTGATTCTACATTTGGTTTTATCGGCCTTGGCCTGATCGGCGGATCCATCGCCAGAGGCCTTCGCCGTGCGAATAAAGATATTACAATCATGGCGTACATGCGGACCCGCTCAAAGCTTGAGCAGGCAAAAGCGGACGGGACCATCGACATGATCCTTGACGGGATCGATGAGACACTCTCCGCATGTGACGTTATTTTTCTCTGCACCCCTGTAGAATACAACGCGGTATACCTCGAAAAGGTACGCCCGTTTCTGAAACCTGGTGCGCTGATCACTGATATCGGAAGCACAAAGACAGACATCCATCAGGCGGTGGAACGTCTGGGTTACGAGGATGTGTTTGTCGGCGGCCATCCGATGGCGGGTTCTGAAAAGACCGGCTATGAGAGCTCTACGGACCATCTTCTGGAGAATGCCTACTACATTATTACACCTACAAAAAAATCCACACCGGAGCAGATCGACCGGATCCGTCAGGTTGCCCTGGGTATCGGTGCTCTTCCCATCGTTCTCGACTACCATGAGCATGATTTTTCCGTCGCGGCCATCAGCCATCTGCCGCACCTTGTGGCATCCAGCCTCGTTAATCTTGTCCATGACAACGATTCAAAGGATGAGATCATGAAGCGGCTGGCCGCAGGAGGTTTTAAGGATATCACGCGTATCGCCTCCTCCTCCCCTGTCATGTGGGAGCAGATCTGCATGACGAACACAGAAAATATTCTGGTGCTCTTAAAGCGGTATATCACTTCCCTGGAATCCATTTGCGACACGCTGGAAAACCATAACGGTGACGCGATCTACAAGATGTTCGAGGAATCAGGCAAATACCGTTCCACATTCCCGAACCGCGGACAAGGTCCCATCGAGCGGGATTACTCCTTCTGTGTGGATGTTTTGGATGAGCCGGGATCTATTTCTGTCCTATCTGCGATCCTTGCCGCGAAGGGAATCAGTGTTAAGAATATAGGTATCAATCACAGCCGCGAGGAAGGTGAAGGGGCGCTCCGGATTTCTTTCTATAAGGAGGATAAGAAGAATGAGGCAGCGGAGCTTTTGCGAAGCCATAACTATGTGCTGACAAAGTAAGACTTATAGTTTCATTCAGGTATGCGCCAGCATATTCCGATACCGCATGACCGCCTGTTATACGCGGACTGCTACGTCAAAATGCATACCGGGTTTTATCAGATCGTATTAAACGCAAATTACGAGGAATTTATATGAAATTACATAAAGCAGACCATGTCCGGGGTGAGATCACGGTCCCGGGCGATAAATCCATCTCCCACCGCAGTGTCATGTTCGGATCCATTGCGAAGGGAACTACAGAGATCCATAACTTTCTGGAGGGCGCTGACTGCCTCTCCACCATCAGCTGTTTCCGCCGCATGGGAATCGATATCGAAAATAAAAATGGTGTTGTCACTGTCCACGGAAAGGGCATGCACGGACTGGCTGCCCCTGCCGAGACCCTGGACTGCGGCAACTCTGGAACCACCACAAGACTCATCTCCGGTATTCTCGCGCCGCAGAATTTCGACGTGACGCTGACCGGTGACGAATCCATCCAGAAACGTCCGATGAAGCGCATTATCGAGCCGTTATCCATGATGGGAGCTGATATCAAGAGTGTCCGCGGAAATGACTGTGCGCCGCTCAGGATCTGTGGAAAACCGCTTGCAGGGATCCATTACACTTCCAAAGTCGCATCTGCCCAGGTAAAATCTTCGATCCTGTTGGCCGGACTCTACGCAGACGGTCTCACAAGTATCACGGAGCCGCAGGTTTCCAGAAATCATACGGAACTGATGCTGAAGTTTTTCGGCGCAGAGCTGGAATCAAAGGGAACTACCGTTACGATCTGGCCGGCAACGGAGCTTTTCGGAAACCAGATCGATGTGCCGGGAGATATCTCCTCTTCCGTCTATTTTGTGGCAGCAGGCCTGATTCTGCCAAATTCCGAAGTTCTTATTAAGAATGTAGGCATCAACCCGACAAGAGCCGGACTCATCAAGGTCTGTGAGGCTATGGGCGCTGATCTCACCCTGTTAAACGAGGATCACGAGAACGCAGAGCCGACAGCCGACCTTCTGGTCCGCACAAGTTCCTTAAGGGGCTGCGTCATCGAGGGCGATATCATCCCGACTCTCATCGACGAGCTTCCGACCATCGCCATGATGGCATGTTTCGCCGATGGGACCACGTTCATCCGCGATGCCGCTGAATTAAAAGTCAAAGAATCCAACCGTATCGCCATCATGGTCGAAAACCTGCGCGCCATGGGCGCCGATGTGGAGGAGACTGAGGACGGCATGATCATCCACGGCGGAAAACCGCTCCACGGTGCCGTCATCGACAGTCACAAGGATCACCGCATCGCCATGACCTTCGCCGTAGCTGCTCTCGCTGCGGACGGGGAGACTGAGATCATTGATGCGGACTGCGTGGATATCTCTTATCCGGCATTTTATGAGGAGTTGGAAAAACTTACAAAATAGTAAAAAGACCCGAATCCATCTGGTACTTCTCCAGAGATGGATTCGGGTTCTTTTTATAAAAACGCAAAAAGCCGTCCATTCCAAACAGCTTTCATCTTCACATAGAACAACAAAAAACCCTTGATTCACAAGGGTTTCATCAGTAAGCTCCCGGCCGGACTCGAACCGGCGACCTACGCATTACGAATGCGTTGCTCTACCAACTGAGCCACGGAAGCACCTTTAAAAAATGCTGCTGCATAACGCAACAGCAAGTGACCTGTCCGGGAATCGAACCCGGGTTTACGCCGTGAGAGGGCGTCGTCTTGACCGCTTGACCAACAGGCCTTAGTATTTAAGTAAGTCGAGGCGACAAGATTCGAACTTGCGACCTCTGCGTCCCGAACGCAGCGCTCTACCAAACTGAGCCACGCCTCGTCTCGATTACGTACGTAAGTATAATATAGATTTGCGGAAATGTCAACAGCTTTTTTTGATTTTTTTCTATTTTTTGCATTTTATCTACATTATCTACATTTTCTACTCTTCTTCCCATTTTTAATCCGTCACACATGCCTGACGGATCAAATTTTTGAAAAGAAATTAACAGAAAAGTTTTCTTTTTAAGCAGAATAGTGTTATAATATCCGAAAGAGAACTCATCGCATCTGCTTATCTCACTCATGAGGTCCCACTTCTTTAAACGCCGGATCATAACAGCCTTTCCGAGTGGGAATATCATCTCCATCTGGGAGAAGCACTCTGCGAAGATATGCTGTGATCCTGAAAAGAATTTGTCAGCCTGTACTGACCGTGTTCACACATCAGAGTTCATGTGCGTTCAACTTAAATTTTCCGTAATTTTATATCCAGAGGGGGCGTTTTTATGAAAGCAATCAGAATCCTTCTTTCCATTGCCATGCTGATCGCTGCCGGTCTCGGCGCTTTCAATGTAATTCCGTTGCGAACTGCGTACTTCACACTGATCATTCTTGTGGCGATCACTGTGAGTATCCGGATCATCCACCGGATCGCCGGCAACGGCGCCCCAAATACCATCATCCGGATCATCAGCGAGATCATCGCGTCCCTCTGTATCCTCGGCTTCGCATTCTTTACTTACCGCACGATCGGATAGATTTACGAGATATAATCGCAGGCTGGAAAATCAAAATCCATACCTGCGATTGTTCTATATAAGATCACTTTTTCCTATATCTAACATTATATCCATTAATCCTTTTAAAATGCGCCCTTCGCATCTGATGAAAAAAATTTATCCCATCTACACAAATGTTTTTCGCTCTTTCTAAAACATATCATACTGCAATAGAAAATCGTCCTCTGCTTTTATAGCAGGGACGCTTTTCTATTACCAGTCATCTATTTTTCTAGCGAGTCCTGTTGGTATGAACCACCACATAACTAATAAAATTATCAGTATTACATCCACTACCTTCCCTAAAAATTGCAAAGGAATCATAGCAAATCCTATAATAGGTAACGTTAATACCTGGATTATATATTGTACTAATTCCCCCAATGAGAAAGAGCCAAAAAACTTCGGCGGCGGATCGCCATAAGGGAATTTTTCACGAAAATCATAAGGATAGAGTAAATGTTTTATATACAATACAACTGCGGTAATTATAACACATTCCGGGTAAAACTTTATATATTTCAAATTTCATTGTTACCTCCCATCTCTACATCATCTTCTTGATCGTCTCGCAGAGTTCCGCTACAGCGGTCTCCTCGTTTCCGTTCTTGATATCTTCCACCACGCAGGTTTTGATGTGGTTGGATAAGAGAACTTTGCAGAAGCCGTTTAAGGCAGACTGGACGGCAGATACCTGAACCAGGATATCCGGGCAGTAGCGTTCGTCCTGAACCATAGCTTTGATGCCGCGGACCTGCCCCTCAATGCGGTTTAAGCGTGTCAGAAGATCTTTCTCTTCCTTTTCTGTTCTATGTTTGTGGCGGCAGTGGCAGACAGCGTCATCGGACGGTGTTTCTGTTTCGGCAGTCACCGTATTTGCTGTTGCTTCTGCTCCTGTTACCCCTGTTGTCTCCATATTTACATTTACTGTCTCCGCTTCTCCGGCACAGCAACATGATTTTTTCTCCATGCACAACCTCCCCAATCTTACGTTCCTACGATATCATGTTTTCTTCTCTGATCTGCCTCACAGGCATTTGCCTATATAGCAGGAAAGCCACCCCGGGAATCTTTCATCCCGGGGCAGCTGATATTCAATCATTTTTTGCAGTCAACTCTCAACCGATCACCTTGTAATCCTTATCCTCGATGGCTTTTTTAAGCACTTCGGTCGGAACATCTTTTGTGAGTGTCACCGATGCGGTTCCTTTTACGTGATCTGCCTCTGCAACGGATACGCCGTCAATGGCCTCAAGTGCTTTTTTTACAGTTGCCTCGCAGTGCGGACACATCATACCTTCAACTTTTAATGTCTTTTCCATCATGTTACTCTCCTTTTCTTTATTGTTATGGATTTTTGTTTTTATCTTTTTGTCCCTGTCGGAACGCCGGATATCAAAGAAATTTAAGCGCAGGGCGTTGGATACAACGCAGAAGCTGGATAAGCTCATGGCTGCGGCACCAAACATCGGATTCAGTTTCCAGCCGAATACGGGGATCCAGAGTCCCATCGCAAGCGGGATCCCGATCACATTGTAGAAAAATGCCCAGAACAGATTCTCGTGGATATTCGTAAGCGTCGCACGGCTTAAGCGGATCGCTGCCGGGACATCGGATAAGCGGCTCTTCATGAGGACCACATCCGCTGCATCGATGGCGACGTCGGTTCCGGCTCCGATGGCGATTCCCATATCGGCTCTTGTGAGGGCCGGAGCATCGTTGATCCCGTCACCGACCATGGCAACCTTGCCTTTTTCTTTCAGCTTTCGGATCACGCTCTCCTTGCCGTCCGGAAGGACTCCGGCGATGACCTCGTCGACGCCGGCCTCTTTTCCGACCGTCTTTGCAGTGCGCTCATTATCACCGGTCAGCATGACTACATGGATTCCCATGTTCTGGAGCTCCCGGATTGCCTGTGGACTGTCTTCCTTGATCATATCCGCAACAGCGATGATGCCCACAAGCTTCTCATTCTCCGCAAAGAATAGCGGAGTCTTTCCGCTCTCCGCGAGAGCTTCGGATTTCTTCTTCATATCTTCCGGAACAGCCACATGAGTTCCGATAAACTTCATGTTTCCGCCGTAGATCGTATTTCCATTTAATTTCGCAGAAAGTCCGTTTCCGGGAAGTGCCGCAAAATCTGTCACATCAGCTGCGGAAAGCCCCATTTCCTCACCCTTTAAGAGGACTGCCTTCGCCAACGGATGCTCGCTCTTCTTCTCGAGAGCGTATGCCATGGAAAGAAGTTCTGACTCGCTCACTCCCTCTGCCGGAACGAGATCTGTCACGCGGGGTTCCCCGCTTGTGATGGTTCCTGTCTTATCTAAGGCAACGATCTCTACTTTTCCCGTTTCTTCCAGAGAAACTGCTGTCTTAAAGAGAATTCCGTTCTTTGCTCCCATTCCGTTTCCCACCATAATGGCTACCGGCGTTGCAAGTCCTAAAGCACACGGACAGCTGATGACGAGAACGGAGATTCCTCGGGCTAAGGCGAAGGCCATGGTCTCGCCTGCGAGGAGCCAGCCGATGATCGTGATGATCGCGATCGTGATCACGGCAGGTACAAATACGCCGGATACCTTATCGGCGATCTTCGCGATGGGCGCTTTTGTTGCCGCCGCATCGCTGACCATTTTTATGATCTGGGAGAGTGTGGTATCCTCTCCGACTCTCGATGCCTCGCAGCGGATAAAGCCGGACTGATTTAATGTCGCAGCCGAGACAGGATCACCTGCCGCCTTATCCACCGGAATGCTCTCCCCGGTGAGGGCAGATTCATTTACTGCGCTGTTTCCCTCTAAGACGATACCATCCACGGGTATATTTTCACCGGGACGGACCACGAAAATATCGCCTTTTTTAACCTGGGCGATCGGAACTGTAGTCTCAACGCCGTCCTTTTCGATCACAGCGGTCTTCGGGGCCAGCTTCATTAAACCTTTTAAGGCATCTGTGGTGCGTCCCTTTGATCTCGCTTCCAGCATTTTCCCGACGGTGATAAGGGTTAAGATCATCGCCGCGGACTCAAAGTAGAACTCGTGCATATAGATCATGACTGCATCCGCGTTCCCTTTTACCTGGGCGTCCGTCATCATAAACAAGGCATAGGTGCTCCAGGCAAACGAAGCACTGGAGCCCAGTGCTACCAGAGTATCCATATTGGGAGAACCGTGGAGCAGACCCTTAAAGCCACTGATAAAGAATTTCTGGTTGATCACCATAATGATCACGGTAAGAAGGAGTTGTAAGAGTCCCATCGCCACATGATTTCCGTTGAAGAAAGCCGGAAACGGCCAGTTCCACATCATATGTCCCATGGAAAAATACATGAGAACCAGAAGGAAACCGATCGAAGAAACGAGTCGTTTCTTTAAGACCGGGGTCTCATGGTCTTCCAGGGCAGATTCATCATAGAGAGTGCCGTTTCCGGATCTGTCTGCTTTTTCCACTCCTTTTACGGACGCGCCGTAACCGGCAGCCTGAACTGCCTCAATAATTTCTGAGGAAGAAGCTGTACCTTCGACACCCATCGAGTTCGTGAGCAGGCTCACGGAACAGGAGATAACGCCCGGCACTTTGGAAACTGCCTTCTCCACGCGGGCCTGGCAGGCAGCACAGCTCATTCCTGTCACTGTATACTGTTCCATCTTTGTCGTTCCTTTCTATTTAACTATACCCATACGGGGTATATGTAAATAATAGCACGAATTCAAAAAATGTCAAGAACCGTATTTGAGATTTTTTCTTTAAAAATGGACTGCGATTAAGAAGTCATGGCTGCATAACGGCTTTATACGATGTAACGCCTTCCCTCTGATACCATCTTTTTCGCGGTATCGTGCCGGTGTAAATTCTCTTACTTGCCGGTCGTTCCAATGTAATTGATTCCTTCTCCATCCAGTACATCACTGCCGATAAATTTCTTTTCTTCCGGATTGAAAACAAAATCAGACACTTTATATCTGGCAGTCCGTACATCCCGAAGCACTATATGCATTTTTTCCTGTTCGTCCTCCCAGATATCCGCCTCCGGTATACCTAACTGGATCATTTCATCTAAAAATACATAGGAATCCTCTCCGGAAACTGCCTGTATCAGAAATCGACAGCTGTCATCCATGGTCAGTTCTCCATCTATGAGCATATCTTCCTGCACATAGATCTGAAGTTCCCATTGTGAGTCTTCGTGCACAAAAGGGCAGGAAGAATAGATTGCCATTCCTTGTAAATTTCCTTGCGCATTCCCGATTTTCCGCGGTTCTTTCGCTGTTTCTGTCAATTTTTCTTCCATCCCCTGTTTCAGACACCCGGAAATTTTGAAGGTAATTGAATCAATTTGAAGATTGGTTTTCTGATGACGTGAAATAGAAAGTCCAAGCGTATACATGTCCGCGCTGCCATCATCTTTTACACATTGAAATACCATCTCACCATTTCCATCCTCCAATGCAATTATATGAAATTCTGAAATATTTTCCGCAATGTTATGATAATCGCTTACAAAAGTTTCTGGTTCCGACACGATTGACCATTCTCTGCTTTTGTTATCATTATGAAGTTCCAACAGTAGAGAACCTCCATCAACAGTTTTCGCCGACCACTGATCTCCATCGACAGTAAATGATACTGGTTTATAGGGTCTGTTTAAAAACATGACCAGCGCACCAACTGATGCGCATAGCACAGCAGTTAAAAGGATCATCGTTTTCTTTTTCATACCAATCTCACTCCTTATTAACATGATAACGACATACTCGCAAAAAATCATAACCATCGACGGAATACCATCTCTACTGCTTATCTCTCCGGAATAACTCAACCATCATGATCACAATCCCCAGAACAACGAAAAGGATCGCCATGCCAAACACTTCCGACAGCCCCATTTCCGCCACCGTAGTCATAAATCTCCCCGGTGGAGTTGTCCATCCGGACGTCAGATTACTTCCCGCAACAAACAGCACCGCCATCGCCCAGATACTTCCGATCAAAGATAAAAAGCCACCGATCAGCACTCTCTTCATTCCGCATTCCTCCTCACTGAAAATCTGTTACCACTCACACTTTTTTCATCCTGTTACATTTCCAATTTCTTTCTATCCTTCTCCTGCCTGAACGTTCCATATTTTCTGGAATTCACATATTTTCTGCCAATTTTATTATAGCATACGGTTCTTTTTAATGGAGGATTCTAATGAAATCGTACATGTTTCGTAAGGATTCCGTAACTTCCCATTCATCGTGCAGGAAGCTGCAAAAAAGTCTCCGGAACAGATCAAAAAAGCAACCACCTTCTCAAGCTGCTCCCTTGTGGGATTCTGAAGTCTGCTGTAATCATATCCGGTGCTTTTTCCGACACCTGCATGGGCGTAAGTCGCTGTCTGATAGATCGGGTAGCTCAGTGCTCCGTAATTATCTGTTTTTCCTTCTGTTTCCTCTAAGTGTAAACATCGTGTATTAATTCCTCTTTCCATAATATTCACTCCTGTCCTGTTTTCTCTTGTAAATAGAGAGTTTATATTCCTACCATCACAATAGGATATTTGATAATAATCTACCACCGGACGGCAGTTCTGTATAATCTTTCTATTTTATGGTTACATATAGGAAAAACCTATAACGAGTCGATAAAAAGAAACACCAATTCGGGTCATAGAACCGGATTATTTTCTAAAAAAAGGTGGGAGTCTTCTCGACTGAAATAAAAAACGAGCAGCAAAACCGGATTTACACCAGTCTGCTACTCGTTCATCAACAATGATATTTCCTGTTTTCCGAAAAAATTAAACAGAATTTTGTCCAATATGCTCAATGATCGTGTCGACGATCTCCTGCTTCGGCTTCCCGATGGCTGTTCCCAGTTCCTCATACAAGAGCTTTTCCACGATCTGGAAATATTTCGTATCCGTCGCTGTGCATTTCTTTCCCTGCGCGAGTCGCTGCTGCTTCCGCTGGTAGATCATCTTTATGATCACAACCAACGCCTTCGGGTCATTCGCCTTGATCGCCTCTTTATACTTCTGCTCCCGCATCTTCTCGTTCTCCGTCCATGGCGTCGAAATTTCTGGGATCTTTTCGATCAATTTCCACGCATTCTCTTCTGTCAGGCATGGTCTCAAAGCAGAGTCCGAATTCGAGACAGGCACATATATCGTTTCCTTTTCATCCTCCACCGGATGCATCCGATAATACAATTCAGATAATCATAGATCAACATATCCCACAATTTTAATTGATCTGTAAGAGGATCCGCCACATTATTTCTTAAAAGCTGAAACGCTTTTAAAAGATACTGCTTGTTCCCATTCTCATACTTTTCATACGCTGGTATTCCAAGTGCCTGAGCGAAATCTTCCTGATGAAGCCGAAAAGGTCGTATGAGACCATTGATGTACGCTGCGTTCTTTGGAATTACACGGTCATATCGTTTCGTGGCAAATAGTATCTCGTCATCCCTTGCAGCACCTGTATTGATAATAAAACTTTCAGGAATCGATATTCCCAATTTTGAAGCCGCAGTAAGTGATAGCTGCTCATTTGTCACAATGTCAGAAAGACGTACATGGCTTTGCTTTACAATGTGAGTGCTCGGGGCATCCCCTTGCGGCTGATACCACATATTTCGTTCAGGATCATAATACAGTCCGACCTTTCCAGACGCACCGGTAAGGGAAAGATGCGCTTCGGTTATAAGTTCTGTTGATTTGCTGACACCCTCTTTTGCCAGTGCTTTCACACTCTCTATCGAAAGTGGTTTATAATCCCCGCTATCATGTATATTATCAGAAACACGAAGCGCACCAAGACACTCAGATCCCAATACTGACAGAATCGTTAAATAATCATCTTCTGATGTATGGATCCAATTGGCAACACATTTCCTGGCAAATCCCTCAGGAAGCAGTCCCTCAAAAAAGTTTTTTTGTCTCTGCGCTAAACGGCTCACCCGAAATAGGCAGACTGATAGAAATAGGCGGATGGCCTGCAGCAATATATTGATCCGAATACGCAAATTGAGCATCATTCGGAGAACTGCCGGAAATTGATCCAACATATGTCTGCATCCCCTCGATCTCAATATAAACCTGTAATTTTCTCACACATCTCCCCCACGATCATTGATCATCAGATCCAGACCTAACAACTGCAGCAAAAACAATGCTTTTCCAAACTCTGCTGTTTCTTTTCCATTTTCAAGATCTGAGATAAAACTGGTACTGAACCCCGTATACTCAGATAACTGCGCCTGTGTATAACCCAGTTTTTTTCTTTTGCTGCGAATTACTTTTCCTAAATCAGCTGTAGAAGTTATTTTCATTGATACTCACCTTATATTTTGTTCGAACGGCCATATTTTTATCCGCGCAGGAAAATATAGCCGTTCGAACATATTTTATATGTGCTCATACTAATACAGCCGAACGGCTATGTCGTTTCCGTTCGCTCCATTCTGCAGCGCCAATGAGTCCTCTGTAAGAGACTGTCTGAATTTCAGAATCGATTTTCCTCACACATAAAGCTCTTTCCGTCTCAGATTCGTATATGGTCTCCTGCCCCTGATCTCACAGCTCTGCGCCAGATCAATATCCGCATAAAGAATCTGCTCCCTATCATCCGCCTTCAAAACGGTATTTCCATTCGCATCGACAATGATCGATTCCCCTGAAAAATCCATTTCTCCTTCCATCCCGACACGATTGCACATGGCGATAAACACGCTGTTGTGGAATGCCTGCACCCGGAGCTCCCACTCAAACATTTCAGACGGCTCCGCCTTCGTATTTACAGTCGGAATCAGGATCAGATCCGCTCCCATCAACGCCTCCGTCCGGATACTCTCCGGATAATGCCTGTCAAAACATATCACCAGACCGATCTTCCCGAATTCCGTCTCAAATACCTTAAATCCATCATCGGCAGGTGTATAATAATCCTGCTCAAAAAACTTGTCCGCCTGTGCCACATGTACCATCTTCTGGACACCGGCGATCGTCCCATCCTTCCGAATCAGAAGACTCGCGTCATAGGCTTTCCCATGTTCCTCCAGATAAAGATTCGGCACCACCATGATCTGATGTTCCCTGGCCACATCACAAAACGCCTTCACGATCTCCGAGTCTATCCTGACCCGGTATCTCGACACATCCTTCCCCGGATACTGTGGAAAAAACTCCGTGAGCTGAACCTCCGGAAAAAGGATCAGGTCCGTATGCTGCGAAGCCGCTTCCCTTACCGCCCGCAAACTGCCCTCCAAATTTTCCTGAACACTTCCCTTATTTTCCATCTGACAAAGCGCAATCTTCATAACAGATCTCCACATTTTTCGTACAGTTTTGATCAAACTATTTTCATCTACACCACTTTATTTTCTTTTCCGCATCACATATCCTATCTAAACATTTCACCGGTTCCGCTCTCCATCACCGTCTCATATATAACAACGGATACGGATTTCCCTCCTCATCAAGTTCCGTCCGCTTATGCGTCTCAAATCCCATATGCTCATAAAATCCAACCGCCTGCGGAACATACTCCTTGATCTTTAAAATCTCCGCATCCGAAAGAAACAAATGCGTCACCCGGACCGAGTCCTCTCAGGCCTCAACAGGTCCCGGAAGAAATTGCGTCCGTTCCTTTAATTCATATATCTTCAAAACATTTCTCCCAACTATCTCTAAATCAGAAAAACTCATTCGCCTTATCCGGCTGACAGATCATTTTCAGTTTCTCCGAAATCATCTGGACCTTTTCAGGATTCCCGCTTCTGGCACTCTGCGGACAGATCTCCACGCATCTCATACATGAAATGCAGGCTTCTCCGTTCGTCATCTTCGGATCCTCAAACGATATCGCTCCAACCGGACAGCTCTCCGCGCAGCTTCCGCATCCCATACATTCATCTGACACCTGGATGTCCATCGGCAGAACCTTGTATTCCTTATAAGGCCTGTTTCCCGGCACCTCAACCGGACAGACATTCCCCTTCAGGCGCTCCTTCACCTCAGCCGCAAACGTATCAAGTTCATCGTAATCCTGCGCTGACGGACGCCCCGCTTCGATCTGATGGGCGATTGAATGTTCCGCCACAATCGCAGCAGCCCCAATACAGACAAAGCCCTGCGCCTCAAGCACATCCTTCAATTCCACCAGAGTATCCTCATACGCTCTTCCGCCATATGTAACCAGTAAAAATGCCGGCGTGCGGCCACCCTTCATTTTCCGAAGTCTCTCGGTCGCAATTCCCGGAACACGTCCTCCGAAGGACGGAACTCCCACAATACAAAAATCCCCCTGTTTCATTTCATGATTTTTCATATCCCGTCTCGACAGGTCAATATTTTCCATACTGCCAAAACTTTCTCCCATATGTTTTACGACTCTTTCTGTCGTGCCCGTCGGACTAAAATAAACATTATAATTTGCCATAATTTTCCCCTTTAAAAGCTCTCCTGAATAAATCTTTAATTTTCCTAAAAAATACTCTCTCCAATATCCGACTCTTTCCGTCGTCACCCACATTCTATCATATCAGCCCAAAAATCAAACTACAGCTTAACAATGCGCGACCCACAACCTCGCGATGCCGCGGCTGGGAATGCGAGCTGTAAAAAGACTTTCGAAACCGGCATTTCAGCTAATAAATGATTCGCTTTCATATTCTCTTCCTAACCCCAAACAGGATACCACATACGCAATATCCCATTTCTTTACTTTTTCCCATTATAATTGCAGATCTGAATCGCCGCCCCACGTTCCATCTCCGTAAAACCATGTTTCAGATAAAACGGCAGATTATCCCGGTCCTCCGGCATGCCTTCGATATACAGGAAATCCTTATATTTATCCTTGATATACTCGATCATCCTGCCGGCGATTCCCTGTCCCTGATATTCCAGATCTACCAGCACATAATGGATCTGCGCCAGCATCTCCGTATCATCAAGTACCCGCGTCAGCCCCACAAGCCGCCCTCCATCCCAGACAGTCAGCACCGTGGACGAATTCATCAGCGCCTTGTATAAACGCTCCGGATAGTTTCCGGACACCCAGTCCACCGATAAACATAGTTACATGCAAAAATCCATTCCGTATCGGCTGCGCCGATAGGCGTTTTACTTTCCAGTTACAGCTCTTTTTTTATCTGCACCCGGTGTTGTAACGATCACCTTCTCCGGTGTGATACTAAGTGCTCCCTTAGCTGTTGCGGCACCTTTAAACATTGCTTCCACCATCGCCTTGAATGTATCTACGACCTTGCCCTCTGTGGCATCCTTAAACATTTCTTAGCTGCTGCCTGCCCGCGAAATGCCGTCAATACTGTCTCTATGCAAGCGATCCACGCCATCAGGACCGTCACCGCAAAAAAGCACCTATCCAGTTTTTGCTTCACCCTGTGACCGTGTCTTCTCAATCAGCTTCGCATACACCCGCTCCACAAACCACGGCTCCGTAGATTTCTTTAACGCCTCCTCCGGTGTAAACCAAGCGACCCCACTGTTCTCATCCGCCTTCACAGACACCTGTTCCTCAGAATCCGCCTCCAGGAGATACGTCACATTCAGATGCAGGTGACTGGACACATACCGTCCTTTTTTCACATGTCCGTCGACGGTGAGCGATTCCAGCGAAAAAATCTCCTCCGACACTGGCCGCACATCGGAAATTCCTGCTTCTTCCTTCACCTCCCGGATTGCAACCGCCAGAAGATCTGTCTCCCCATCCGCATGCCCGCCAAGCCATGACCAGGAATGATAAATATTGTGATACACCATAAGGACTTTACTCCTGTCCTTATCCACCACCCAGGCCGAAGCCGTCATGTGCGCCACCACATTATCCCGAAGGAACGCGTCATCATTCTTCTCGATCCAGTTTAGGATCAAAGCCTTATCCGCCTCTTCCTGCTCATTATAAGGCACATACCTTCTGATCTGACTTACCAGTTTCTGCCGATTCATCGCATAATTTCCTTCCAATATCATTCTTCTCTATCTGATAAAATGCGTCCGCACGACCTCTTCCTTCTCCGGAAGACCATACTTCTCTTTTCCAAGCTCAATGCTCTTCATGAGAAATGTCATATTTCTCGCAAGAACCCGCATCGTCTGAATACCTTCCGCATCCCCCACTGCTTCTCCGGGTCCGCGCCCGTGGATGGCGTTCCAGTACTGACTAGATGCGATCGGCATGTTGCTGATCGTAAAATACTTATTTAACTCGTCAAAAGTCGCCGAACATCCGCCGCGTCTCGCACAGACAACGCTCGCCCCGACTTTCATTGTCTTATCAAAGGATGTACTATAAAACAGCCGGTCCAGAACCGCGATCAGGGTCGCATTTGCGGACGCATAATAAACAGGGCTTGCGACCACCAGTCCATCAGCCTCCGAAAGCTTCACCGCCAGCTTATTCACCACATCGTCGAACACACACTTCCCAAGCTCCGCGCATCGATTACAGGCAATACATCCTCTTACCGCCTCACTGCCGACCTGCACGATCTCCGCGTCGACTCCCTCTTTTTCAAACACCGTCTTCATCTCATTCAACGCGATCGATGTATTTCCATTCGCCCGCGGGCTTCCATTGATCATCAATACTTTCATTATTTATCCTCCACACTCAATTTCAACACGTCCGGCCTCGCGTAATGTCCACAGACATCATGCTCCATCCGGCTCGCCGGGACCTTCTGCATGTCGAGGTCCGCGTAGATGATCTCCTCTTTATCCCACACAGTCTCACTCACCGCTTGCCCGATCAGGGTGATAATTTTCCTCCTGTCGCTACCGTAAACTCAGATGTAAAAAGTGAATTTCCCTTATTGTTTCCCTTGTGCTATATCAACCCACCGGTGTTTACAAACTCTGATAAGGACAAATACAAGGGTGCAGGACATCCGGTAGATGTCCGCTTTGCACCGACCGTAGCGAAGCGAAGACCACAAGAGATCCGGCGGACCTCTGCTCTGTGCCGACCGGTTCACAACGTCCAGTGGACGTTGGCTCTGAACCGACCGTAGTGGAACGAAGAGCGGCAGCGGAGACCAAAAAATATATAAAACAGTATATCACAAAACAAAAGCAACATGGTAAACTGATCGAAATATTTATGATTTTTGTAACTATCCCTTCTCTCCCTTCAGTACCCAGCGTCGATGAGACTCCTGGCACATGCCTCATAAAGAAAAAAGATGTGCCCCATCGGCTCAAATCTTCCCCGGGCCAATGATCTGCACATCTTTTTCACTTTAATCAGGACACCTGATTTCTCAATATCTCATCCACCGTCAGATACGCTCTCTCATACCCCAGTACCTCACCGAGCTGCATCATATACGGTTTCTGCAGTCTTGCCTTTTTCAACGCTTCATCCTGCATGAACACGTCCCTGGCCGTTCCATCCGCCAGCACCTGTCCATGAGCCATAATGATCACGCGCTCAAAATTCTCCGCCACAAAATCCATATCGTGAAGGATCGCGATCACAAGCTTTCCTCTCTCCGACAGGCTGCGGATAATACCGCCAATGATCTGGCGTCCCTTCCAGTCCTGGGCGATCGTCGGCTCATCTAAAATCAAAACATCCGTGTCCATGGCAAGAACCGAAGCGATCGCAGTCATCTTCCGCTCATATAACTCAAGGTCATAAGGATTTTCCTTCTCCTTACCCGACAACCCTGTCAGCTCCAGCGCCCGCTTTGCCTCTTCCTCCGCGCGTTTCGGATCCATCCCGATATTCATCGGACCAAACATGATCTCGTCCATCACATTGTATTTGAAGATCTGATCATCCGGATTCTGGAACACATAGCCGACATTTCCAGCTAACATCGCCACCGTGTTTCCAGAAATGTCCTCGCCGCGGAAGTAAATGTTTCCGGATACCGGCTTCAGCAGTCCCTTCAACAGCTTTACCAACGTAGTCTTTCCCGCTCCGTTCTGGCCAATGATCGCCGTCGGACGCTTATCCAGTCTCATGTTCAACGCCTTTAAGACCGGCACATCCGGAAGATAGGAAAAATCCAGATTCTTAATGAGGAACTGTTCCTCGCCTAAAACTTCTGAATTCTTTTTTTTATCCGCCTTTGCAGCTCCTTTTGCCTCTGCTCTTCCCGCATGTCTCTCTTTCAGCACTCCGGCAGCCTCTTCCACAGTGACCGGATACGTTCCATCCGGCAGAGTCACATGTTCTGCCTTACAGATCCGGGTAAATGCCGGTTCCTGAATCCCATAATCCGCAAGATCCGGCATGGAAAATACCTTCTGCGGCGTATCAAACGCGATCTGCTTTCCACCATGCAGAAGAAGAATGCGGTCGCAGTAAGCCGCCAGTTTCTCGATCTTCTGCTCGATCATTAAGATCGTGATACCGGAATTCGTCAGGGTCTCAACCGCCCGGAATACCTCGTCGCTTCCCTCCGGATCAAGCTGGGAAGTCGGTTCATCAAGGATCATGACATCCGGCCGGATGACCAGCACGCTGGCGATCGCCACACGCTGCATCTGACCTCCGGACAGATCAAACGGATTTCGATCGCGATACTGCCAGATATCAAGGAGCTTCAGGGCGTTCTCCACCCGCTCCTTCATCTCTTCGGCCGGAATTCCCAGGTTCTGCATTCCGAAAGCGACTTCCTCATATACATTGTCCTTTGCTCCGGACAGCTGGTTAAACGGATTCTGGAACACCAGACCCACATGACCACAGAGCTGTGATACCGGAGTCTTTCCGGCCTCTATGCCGTCCACAATGACTTTTCCGCCGTAAGCTCCCTTGTAAAACTGCGGAACAAGCCCCATAATCGCCTGGCTCAGCGTGCTTTTTCCTGCTCCGTTTTCTCCGATAATACCGATAAACTCTCCCTTTTCTACTGAAAAGTTCAAACCATCCAGCGCCAGTTCCTTCGCGTGAGGATAGCGGTATCGTAAATTTTCAATGATTATCTCAGACATACAACGATCCTCCATGCAATAGCTGCCAGAATGCAGAGTCCCAGTAAGATCGTGATCTCCTGGTCTCCCTTGTGACGTTTCCGATCTGACAGCCAGGTTTTCTTTTTTCCTGCGCCGAATCCACGCACCTCCAGAGCGATCGCCCGCTCTCTGGTATTGATCAGGGAACTCATGACCACCGGGGAGATCAGCGGTAAAAATGCCTTAGCACGGGTCCGCAGATTTCCTTCTGTCTCCAGTCCGCGGCTGCGCTGCGCGTCCATGATCGTATTCATAGTTCCCATCATCTGCGGGATGATCTGGAACACGGATGTCACGATGTAACCGAAACGCGGTGAAAACCCACGTTTCTCCAGCTCATCCACAAACTCAGACGGCTTGGTGGAGAGGACGAACACCGCAAAGGACAGCAGCATGTTCAGAATGTTTAAACCGATATGGAGGGCGTAAAGTGTGCCCTCTCTGTAAAATTTCAGCCCGCCGATCAGAAACAGCACATTCTCGTTTCTCTGGTTGAACAATCCATGGATCAGGAAAATCGTCAAAAGGATCGTAAAAGAAAAAGCGATCAGCGGAAACGTCTTTTTCAGGATCTTTCCGCTGGCCAGAACACAGAGACTGACTGCGATAAACACACCAAACATCCAAAGCTTTCCAGTGATCAGCGGAATACTGATGGCGGCAGCGATATACATCAATTTTGTAAAGGGATGCACCTTCGTCAGATATGTCCCGTTATCTACAAACAGGCTGATACTTTTCATATATTTGTTTCCCGGCAGCTGCTCCGAAGAACAGCTGCATTTCCTTTTCTAAATCTGATTAGTCCAGAGTCTCGATCTCGGAATTTGCCTCATACAGCGTTGTAAGCTTCTTTGGAAGACCCTTTAAAATAAAGAATACAACGATCAGAGTGATCAGTTTGTCCGGAACATCCACAACAACTTCATCTAACAGAGATCCCAGAAATACCGGCATGGAAGCCGCCTGAGTTGCTGCGAACACAGCGTCACCCCATACATTTCCAGTAGTACCGCCCCAGAATAATACGTTTAACGGGGTGGAGATCACAACCGCTGCAAGACCGGCTGCACAGGCTGTAAGAATTGCCTTCGGGAATGATTTCATAAATCCAAGGCGGGCCATGATTCCAACTGCCGCTCCAATACCTAAGCTTGTCAATGCATAGATAAGCGTAATATTATCTCCCGCGGAAAAACCATAGATCAGGTTGTTCGCCGCACCGCAGATCGCGCCGATGATCGGACCGCCAAGGCATCCACCGATGCATGTTCCGATAGAATCCAGCCATAACGGAAGTTTTAATACACTCGCAAACAGCTTTCCAAGATAATTGATACCGATGCAGGCCGGGATCAGCACGATCACTGCCGCATCAAACTTTGTTTTAAATAAATTCTTCATACCTCATATACCCTTTCTTTTTTCTTAATCTTCATCCTTGCCAGTTTATCAGGAGTTTCTCACGTCTTTCCTGACCATTCCTCCCAGAAGCGCCAGATTCCGTTACCTTAGACTCACTAAAATCTAAGTCAGCAGCATCTGCTCGCTTCCCATACAATATCCTCCCTCCAGAACATACTAAATTGTGACTTCAACGCAACCATCCAGTTGGCGCATCAAGCGCAAAAGCTTCCAAATAGGTAACTGTTCAGTACCTTCACAGTCACGAGCAAAAATCCATGAAAAATTGCCTGCGGCAATGGGATTTTTGCCTACCCGCCTATGTTTTCTTACGGTCAGCGCAGTAAATGCGCAGACCTACTGAACCCAAATAGTTACAATTTAACAACAATTCCAAATAAAGATAGCATTGATTTTGTGTAAAGTCAATGAAAACGCCTGATTTCAAGCAAGATTGTTAATAAAGTAACATTCGTTTCGCTTGTAAATTCTCCTCATCAAAACTATACTAAACTTTAGATACACGGTTCTATCACCAGGCCGCCAAGAATCAGGAGGAATCTCTTTATGGATCAAACAGCAAAAACAAATCAGGATCTATTACTTGTCATTGACATGCAGAATGTCTACACTAAAGGTCAGGAATGGGCCTGCGAAGAAGTCGAAAAAGCATCCGACTCCATTCTCCGCCTTCTAAACAGCCGCGCCCTTTCCCAGGTGATCTTCACCCAGTACCTCGCCGCAAAACACCCGGAAGGCGTATGGAAAGAATACAACAAAGTCAACGCCGTCGTAAACGCAGATCCCTGGCTCAACGAAATGATGCCCGAGTTTCTGCCCTACACAAAAAAATACCCGGTATACACCAAAAGTGTCTACTCCTCCTTCGCCATCCCGGAAGTGCGTGACCTCGCAAAACACGCTTCCCGCATCGTGATCTCCGGCGTAGTAGCAGAATGCTGCGTACTCTCCACCGCCCTCTCCGCCATCGATGCCGGATGCAAAGTCATCTACCTCACCGATGCCGTAGCAGGGCTCAATGCGGTCTCACAAAAAGAAGCCGAAAATATCCTTTCCTACCTGTCCCCTCTCCACACCGAACTCATGACCACCCAGCAATACCA
>OGMW01000566.1_pt1 | contig 39120 bp, 40 predicted proteins | sample 1573281 | NCBI WGS metagenome assembly OGMW01 (sample SAMEA2581907, study PRJEB24529) | metagenome | biome: Human gut stool | place: China | collected 2011 | reverse complement strand
ATACTGCCCACCAGGTTCGTGCCGGGAACACTCGGGAAACGAACTTTCTTGTAGCCGGCGACGCTTACCTTGCACACCGAATACGTGCTGTCGGTGCTGTAGCTCTCTGACAGCGTGGACTTGCCGCTCATGATCTTACGCCCGGAAAGATAGTCGCCGCTCGTACCTTTAATATCGTCCAGGGTGAGGACGGTCGCCTCCGGAACTTCAGGCATGTCATCTTTGCCGTTGCTGCTGTAGCAGCTGTAGTGTTTTCCGTTCAGATAATCGTTCACGCCTTTGCTCCAGAAGAACGGCTCGTACATCATCCAGTCACCCTCGCTGCCGTCCAGTTTGGCCGCCGTGCCGTCGGCGTACTTGTTGCTGTCGGTGTCATCCAGCGGATAGTAGGTCATCTCACCGTCCAGGTTGTTCACCGTGGTATCCACGTTCGCCATGTTCACGCTGCGTGTCGTGGGCTTCTTCGTTATCTTCGCCAGTACTCGGTGGCGTTTGGCGAGGATGGCGGCGATATGGCCGCTCGCCACGTAGGAGTTACCATACTTGTAGCCGGTACCGTTGTCGAGGTTGCTCACGTTCGCGTCGTCCGATACGTCATCGTCGAACTCGATCATCGTGTACTCCGGCTGGCGGATATTCAGCTCCGGAAAATGCGCCGTATAGGCGGCATAGGTGTCCTCGTCCAAGTACCGGGTCAGCCGTACCGTGCCCACCAATGCGCAGGTGTCCGTGGAGTTGCCCTCCGCGTCCACGCCGCCCATGTTCACAAACCTGTTCAGCCATGTGCCGTCGTCCTCGCGGTCGATGCCGGTGACGCGGAGCCTGTCGATGTTGGCGCAGCGCGACAGCAGCGTCTCCCAGTTCAGGCCGGGGCAGGTGTCGAAGATAAGCGTCCGCACGTTGCTCCAGGTCTCTAAGGTGAGGTTCGCCGCGGTCAGTTTGGGAAGGTACTCCAGGCACAGGGTGGTAAGCGTACCGGGAAGGTAGGCTTTCGCCACAGGCGCGCCCTTGGCAAAGGTCACGCTCTGCACCTTCGTACCTCTCGCGTCCAGTTCCTCCAGTTTCGTCTGCTCCGTCAGGTCAAGGGCGGTGCTCGTGCTGCCGCCGGTCTTCGCCTGCGCCTGGTTCCGTACGTTCAGTTTCCGGAGCTGCCGGCAGCTGCCTATCGACAGCCACCAGCCGGTACTACCGGTGGTCGCGGACTGCAGGTTCAGCTCGCGAAGCACGGTGCATTTGCCCAGGTCCAGGGCGTTCTTCAGGTGGTCGGCCGCACCGGTCATGTCGAGTACCCTCATGCGGCTCGCGCCGTACACACGCAGCGGGTCGTTCACCGTGTATGCCCCGGTGATGGAGAGCGTGGCGGTGTCACCCTCGTCCACGATACCGGTACCCGCGATGTTCGGGCTGTTGTTCGTGCCGTAACCGAAGGCGTAGGGCTCGGCGGCGGTCACCTTCAGGGTGTCGGCCGTATCGTCTGCCGTGCGGCTCAGGTACAGGTCGATGTTGTCACTCGTAAAGTTGCTCGTGCCGTACTTCGCGTCCAAGAGGGCGAAGCGGTTTTTGATGAAGTACTCCCGGTGCGAACGGTTGCTGCCCTGCAGGGCGTAGATGAACGGCCAGACCTTGCCGTACATCTCCTGCACCGCCGGGGCGATGTATTTCAGGTAGCCGGACTTGTTGAAAGCGCGGTCCGACCAGTTGCCGCTCTGCTCCTCGTTAAGCATGGACAATACACGCTCGTTGGTCATCACGGCGCGGAAGCTGGCGGCACACCGTTTGAGATCGTCCTGAAGGTTGGCAAGCACCAGGTTCCACAACCACGAGTCGTGACCCTCGAAGGCGTACTTGCTTGCCTCCGCGTCGTAGGTGTCGCGGTCGGTGGTGTACGTGTACACGAGGAAGCAGTCGTTGCGCTTGCCCAGTTGCGTGTCGCCGTCGTAGTACGTGATGTACCATTTCTCACCGTCCCACGTGCGCAGCATCATGTTCTTCGCACGCTGGTCAACGCTAAGGAAATAGTCGGTGAAGAGGTAGTAGGTCAGAAGGTAGTCACGGTCGAAATAGCTGTCTATCTCGCTTGTGAACTTCTCGCTCACGAAGGTGGAGAGGTCATTCGCGGTGGCACCGAAGGGGACGCACGCACGTATCCAACCGTACAGGCGTTTCAGGGCGGTCTGCCCGGCCGTGGAAAGGCCGCTCCACGTGATGTCGCCGTCGCTCTGCGCCTTGCCGGACGTGTCGATGCCGTAGTTGATCTCCGCACCGGCGTCGAAGTCGGCCTCCATCTGCGTGTCGCTCGTGGTGGCGAAAAGGCATATAGGCGAGGTGTTGTTCAGCATCTCCAGGGTGACGGGACATTCCGGGGTGTAGCCGTCCACGCCCTCCATGCCGAACACCGCACCGCTCTTGCTCTTCTCGTTGTTGAAGTTGTACTGCCCGTAGTAGCTGTTCTCGCCGTCGGCCGTCTCCGCGCAGAAGATGTCGATAGGCAGGCCGTCGATGGCACTGCGGATATTGATCCCTGCGAGGCTGTTTCCGGCCTGTTCGTACTGGTACCGCTGCGGAGGGGTCAGAAGGCCGAGTTCCTTCATCACGTCGTTGAACAGCTTGGCGCCGCCGGTGTTCAGGGACATGGAGGAGTCGGAATAGTCGCTCTTGCAGCAGAACAGGTTCACGGGCACCGCCCCGGGGCGCATCGTGTACTTGTTCCCCGCGCTGACGTGCTGCCCGCTCATCGAAAGAAGCTCGCTCCCCTTGGCGCAGTAGATGCGGAGGTTTTTGCTGGGGTATTTCGTGGAGCTCGTGCCCTGGATACGAATGTAGCAGTTCGTGAGAATGAAGTCGTATTCCCTTCCGAGGGGCGAGTAGTAATAGATGTCGGCCAGGAAGTCGGTCTTCTTGTTGTTCTCGGCGTACACGTCATCCAGCCTGTTCTGACGCACGATGCGCAGCACGCCCTTCCCCTGTGCGAGCAGCTTGTCCAGGTCCACGTCGCCCGTGTCCCCGAGGATGTCGTTCTCCTCGTACAGTGCCATCATCGTGTCCGTGCCGTCGGCGTCCACCATCGCGTTCTCCAGTTCCTCGTCGTCGCTGAGGGCACGGCCGTAGACGCGGATGCTCCGTATCTCCACGTCCGCCCCGGAGCTGTCTATGGTTATCTCCTGCGGGGTGTCCTGCTGGAAATTGAAAGACGCATCATAAATATCCGCGCCGGTGCGGTTGCCGTTGACGTAGAGCTGCATCAGCCGGTTCTCCGCCGTCGTGCCTACCATCAGGGCGACCTTCATCTCCTCCCCGTCGGCGTAGTTCGTGGCAAGTTTTACCTCGCGCGTCACCTGCTCGTCGTCCTCGTTGGTGTAGGTCACGGTCTGCCCCGTGCGGAAGCCCGCCTCCTGCGTGGTGACAAGAAGTCCCTTGCCGCTGTTGATGCAACTCACAACGGCGGCCGAGCGGTCGGTGACATTGCTCACCTTCATGGTGATCTCTATCGTCAGCCCGGTGGACTTCACGTCGGTGGCGAAGGGCTTGTAGCCTATCGTCGCTTTCGCCCCGTTCACGAGCTTCAGCGCGTTTCCCGTCCAGCCGCTGCTGCTCCAGTCCACGTTCTCGAACGTGGTCTTTACGCCGCCGGCTTCCCATACGGCCGGGTCGCTCTCCTCGTTGCTGCGCCCGGCAGCGTCCAACTTGAACAGCAGCCCGTAGCTTGCCTCGGCGATGTCCACGCCGCTTTCGGTGACGTCGATGTGCAGGGTATAGGCGGTCGCGCCGAGCTTCAGCTGCAGGGTCTGTGTCCCCTTCTCGGTGAAGCGGTTGCCGTACGTCTGCACACTTCTCGGCACGCTGACGCTGCGAGAGAGGCTGCCGTTACGCCAGATCTCCACCGTGGCCGGAACGACAGCCGGATCATAGGCCACGAAGCTGAAGGAGCACGGCTCGTACTGCCCCACTTCCAGGGTCGGGACGGTATGGCCCGTACCTGTTATGATGCGCCCGTCGGCGTGGGTGATCTTCGTGCCGATGAACGGCGCGCTGCTGCCCCTTTTAAGGATATCCATATACACGCTCTCGCTTTTCAGCGTCAGCCCGTCGGTCTCCATCTCGGCGACGATCTGCACCGTATGCCGGCCTACTGACAGCCCGGACATGCCCAGGCTGAACGTGCCGTTGGTGGTGCCGCTGCGCGTCACGGAGTGGGCTTCCTTCTGCGCGCCGTCCACGTAGAGGGTCACGGTCTTCGTCCCGGTACCGGTTACGGCGTAGGGGATGGTGGCGGTATCGTCAGCGCCAAGGCCGCCCTGCGCGAGGCCGCCCGCTATGTTGTAAGAACTTGACAGGCTCAGAGTAACGCTCTTCACGCTGACGTAGGCCTGCTTCTTCTGCGTCTTCCCCGTGGACGGGTCGGTGGCGGTGGCAACGACGTAGATGTCGCTCGTGCCCAGCAGCAGGTACTTGGTCAGGTCAAGGGTGTACGTGCCCTTGCTTACCTCCTGTATCGTCTCGCTGTAGGTGGTGGTGGCGCCGCGCTTCACCGTGATCTGCACCGTGGCCTTCTGCCCGGTGCTCTCCCCCTTCTCGTCGCCGGCGGTGTACTGGTGGTCGTAGCTCCACGTGAGTTTCACGCTGCCGCCCTCCTTGACGGTCGGGTTGTCCACCGATGCGCCCAGGACGATCCGTGTGGTGGAGGTGTCACCGCCACCGCTTCCGCCGCCTGCCGGGAGATCGACGGCCACCACCTCCGCGCCGTTCTTGTTGGTCAGCGTCAGGCGAACGGTGCTCTCGTCGTCGCTAAGCTCGGCGTCCGCGCCGAAGATGGTGTTAGCCTCCAGTTCGGACAGTTTCACCGCCACCGCCGCGTTCTGCACGGGGTTGGTGCTGTCCGCGTTCAGGCTCTCGTCCACCTCCACCTTGTCAATGGTCAGGCTCACGTTCCCCTCCGCGTCGGGATTCTGTTTTTCACCGTTCACCGTCAGGCTCTTCACCGTGCCCGCGCCGCCGAAGTCCTCCCAGGCGCCCGTGCTCTCCCACGCCGTCAGGCTCGTGCCCGTGAACTGCTTCGTCTCCCACCTCCCCTGCGACACCTCGTAGGTGATGCAGCGGCCCTTGTAGCGGTATTTCTCGTCCACCGCCACGATGGCCGTAGCCAGGGTGTAGTAACCGCTTTGCAGCGGGACTTCCTCCGTCACGTTGTACGTGTTGCCCCCGCTGCCCGTGCCCCCCGGAATGGCGACGGAGGCGATTTTCTCTCCGGTCTTCCCCAGAAGGGTGAGTTCCACCGTGTCGTTCTCCTCGTCCGGAACGGCCGTCATGCTGCCCACCAGGCTGCCTTCCACCGCGTCGGCGGCATCCTTTGCCTTTGTGGCGGCTTCATTGGCAGCTTCGGCAGCTGCCTGTGCCACGCCGGCCTTCTCGTTCGCCGTGGCTGCCGCGCTGCCAGCGGTACTGGCGGCTTCCGAGGCATTGGTGGCCGCGTTGTTCGCTTTCGTGGCGGCGGCGTTGGCTGTGGCAGCGGCGTCCGTGGCGGGTTTGCCCAACAGGGTAAGCGGGGCGCTCACCAGCTCGGTACCACGCAACGCCGGGAGGCTCTTGATGTTGTCCAGCGAGGTGACCTCGGTCAGTTCGTCAACGCCCTGGCTCTCCGCCTTGATCGCGTTCAGGATGTCGTTCTTAAGTTCTGTTTTCTCCGCGTCTGTAAGTGCCATAGTCTATTCCTCCTTCTCGTTTTCAGGGTTGTTGTCAAGTGTTTCGATAATCGCATCGCCCACGGAAGGCACACAGAGGTTCACGGCGGCAAAACGCACCAGTTTCTCGTCCTCGGAGTCCAGTTCCATATCACCCTCACTGTTGAAGATCTTAAGGGCAAGGTTCTTGGCGCGGACACCGTTTACACGGGTGTACAGCACGTCGGCGAATGACTCGCGGGCGTCACCCGTTACCGTTTCCTTACGGGATATGCCGGTATAGACCGGCAACTGTTTGAAATTGATTCTTACCATATTTTTATGTTTTACGATCCAATACTTGCGCGTAATAATTACCGCCGTCATAAATCAGCAGCAGTTCCAGAATATCACCGGCGCCCATCTCTATCTCGTTGCCATAATGCCCACCGTTGTTGTTACGGAAATACAGCGAGGACTGGCCGTCCTGGAAGGTGACCAGGAAACTCTGGCTGTTCTCATAACGGGCTACCAAACGCACGAACACAGCAAACACACCGGTGGAGTTCATCACCTGCTTCATGATGGAAAGCGTGGGAAGATAGACATACCGTTTCACGGTGTTGTATATCAGCTGTGTGGTGCCGAAAGAAAAGTCCAGTACGGTCACCGAGTTGGTGTCGTTAAAGTGGCCGGAAGAGAGAAGGCCGCCCTGGCAGACGATGGCGCCTTCCGTATAAAGGGCAACGTCACGGTTTATCACGTTGTCACTGATTATCTTTACAGCGGGAAGATAATAATCGCCCGAAGAGGGGTTCATCTGACGATAGAAATACCCGGCGCAGTTACAAAGTGATGAAGAACCGGTGAGCGTAGGATCGGCACCATTGCCGATAGCCACCTTGACATTGGCGATATCACCAGGTGAAAAATAGCCTTCCTCGGACTGTAACCGGATAAGTCCCGGACGGATGGCAGCCAGGTCCTGCTTGTAACTGAGGTCAGTCCATTTGGACAGGTCTCCGTAATAAAGCCCCTGACTATCGATGGAAAAATAGCCTATCTTGCCGGTATCGGCATCGATCTCGCCCGTGAATTTCCCGTTCTTGGCCTCGATACTCCCGTCCTCCAGGATCTTGAAATTATCGTTGGCCGTCACAAGGCCCTCCAGCTTGATATGGTCCCCGGTCAGCTTCACCACGCTGATCTTGTTGCCGTCAGCGTCCGTCTCGTCCACACTCACGCCGATAAGCGCCAGTTTCCCGTCCGCATCCTGGGCGTAGATGCCCGCGCCTTCAGGCTTCACCACAAGGCCGGTCTCTTCCAGCATGTTCTCGTCACGGTCAAAGACGGCGGCCGTTATCTTCACCAGACGCTCCGACTGCTCGAAAAGCGTCCGGTAGCGGTGCGCGAGGCTCTCCACCTTGTCAGTGGACAGCACGAGCATGTACAGGTAGATGTCACCGGTAAAGGACAGTTTGAAATCACCGGTACCGTTCCAAAGTCCGCTACAGGTGTACTGCACATAACCATCAGTTGCAGACAGTTCCTCCTCCACCTCCATGCTGTTGAAGTTCGCAAAGCCCGTCTTGTCAACGTCCACGAACTGGACTCTTAGAGTCCCTTTGGTTGCGCAGCGGTAGAAGAAAGAAAGGTACACCGGCACGGCCTCCTTCTCCCCGTCACCGTTCACCGGCATGGAGGGGATGCTTTTCAAATTCGCCCGTTTCTGGAGGATGTACTTGTTACGGATGCGCACCACCGTCCGCCCGTCATCCACCGTCACGCTCGCCCCGTCGCCCTTCCTGGTCAGCACGTTGTTGTTTGCCCAGATCCATTTGTTACCTGCCAGAAAGAACACCGTCTCGTTCTCCGTGTTCCATTTCTCCAGCCCGTCGTCGAAGGCAGGATTGTTCAAGTAGCCCTTCTCCGTGGCGAAGTCGCTGCGAAGGGCGGTCACCGCGCTGGTGATGCGTCCCTCGACTATCTCAAATTTCGTCTTGATGTCCTCGCCCGTCACCAGCAGGAACGTGCCGCGCAAATAGGCGTTGTCGCTGTAAAGGCCGTTGCCGTGCGGCTGGTTGTCAGCCGGGAACCAGTCGTCGCTGATGCCGTCAAGGTTGCCCAGGCGGGTGCGGAGGCAGCCCGAAAAGTTCTTCGCCTTCACCCCGTCCATCACGTCCACGCGGGGCTGCCCGTCCTCGGTGGCGGAGATCAGGATCAGGTTCTGCCGCAGCGGGTTCTCCGTGTTGCCCATCAACACGCACTCATCGCCCGCCTCCGGAAGGGAAGCACCGAACTCCCCTTCAGGCACGAGGATGGAGTCACCCTCCACGCCGGCCACCTCCACCCAGTACCCTTTCAGGTTACCGCCGGTGAACGTGGCGCAACGCATCAGGTCATGGGCCTGAAAACTGTTGTCCTGCTCGAAGGTGATCTTCCAGTATCCGTCTTCCAGTACGGCGGTCTTTATCTTCCCGTTGGCGGCACTGACGCACAGCATTCCGCCCACGCTGCGTACCTTCTCGATAAGCAGTTCCAGCACCACCATGACCTGGCGCACCGTCAGCTTGTCAATGGTCAGGTGCGAAAGTTCTTTCTCCATCCAGAGCCGCCACCCCTCACCGAAAAGACCGTCTACGAATTTCGGACTGCGAAGCAAAGTCTTCACGACGAGCGTCAGCAGCTCGGCGTTGCCCTTGTCATCAATACCCGCATTATCCTCCTGCCCGATACCGATGCCTTCCTCGAAGGTGATTTTCTTCTTCGCACGGTCGGCCCTCTTCTTGCTGATGAACTCGGCCTGGCTCCGCCTAGCCGAGAAAAGGTTGTTGTCGGTGGGAAGTGTATTGTCCCAGCTCCGGATAATGTCCGGAAGGTTCGCGCCGGACACGGCGGTCTTCGTATAGCTGCGCACCTCGTCGATGCTGTTCGTCAGGCTTTCCATCACGCCCGTGGAAAGCGCGTCGCCGATCTCAAGGTCCACCTGCGAGGGAAGCGCCACCTTACGCGTGATTTTAGTGATACGGCTGCTGCGGAAACCCGTTTCCGGGAAATACTCCTCACTTTCCAGCCGCACGCGGCGGCCGGGGTAAAGGTCTATTCCACCTCGCTCGACATACACGTGGTCCGTCGGGCCCTTGTACACGGAGACGTCGATGGCGTTCTCCGCATTGTACGCGTTGACGGCCGTCAGGTATTCCTCCTCGGCAAGCGCGTAGTACTCGTCGGGCATGCGGATGTTCCAGAGGATATATTTGTCACCGGCTTTCGGTATGAGGTTCCCGCCGGGAAGCTGCATGTCGTCGTCATACGGCCAAATGGTGATGATCTCGAACTCCCGGGTGTCGCTGTCGTAATTCACCTCGAAATAGTAGGTGCCGTCCTCCTCCTCGCCAAGGCCGGCCAGTTCGCCGCCTTCCTGGAAAGAGACGCGTTTCACCTTTCCGCCAAGCTCGTAGTCGTTGGGGTCGAAGTTCAGCGTGTCGTCCCGGAAATAGTATATCGTGAAGGCGGTCCCGTCCTCGCCCGTCGCCTGCTCGCTGCGCACCGAGGTGACTGTACCGACGCGCCGGGGGTAGATATCCGCGAAGGCGTCCTTCTCGTAGTGGTGGTGGATGCCGTACTTCTCCACATTCACGTCCACGTATTTCGCGCCGCCGGGAAGCTGCAGCCGGCTGTGCCCGTATTTATCCGGGTCGATGTTACGGGAACTGCCGATCGGGAACAGGCGGGTGTAGAACTTCGCGCCGTCGGCCTTGTCGCGGGAGAGTTCCGTCAGCCCCTTCCCGTAGGCCAGGGTGACCTCCTCACCGTGTTCACAGCGGCAGAGGTTCACCGTCTGGCCTTCCACCCACCACTCGGCACCCGGCACCTTGCCGGCGAGTTCCTTCAGCGCGTCGGGGCAGTACTTCCCCTCGTAGTCGATCACCACGTTCTCCGTGCCCTCCACGCGGCCCACCTTCCAGTCGGTCACGCCGCCCATGCCGTCATTGACCGACTTCACGATCAGCGCCACGTGCTCACGCGGAGGGGCCGTCAGCGTGAACACCGGCTCCGGGTCGCCGTCCACCACGTTCAGGACGAGGAACCTCTTCATCAGGCTCTCGATCCCGTAGAACTTCACGTCGTACTTCCACTCCTGCATGCTGCGTTCCTCCGGAAGATACCGCTCCTGAAGCCAGTAGCGCTCACCTTCGAAGTCCACGTAGTCGTTCACTTCCAGTGCCACATATTCATACAGGGTGAAGGAGAGCGTCAGCACGTTGTCCGACTGGATCTCCTTCACCTGTGTCGAGCTGTCGTCCGGGGAAAGGACCGCCTTCGCCTGCCTGTTACTGTCATATACCGTTAAAAGCATCTTTGAACGTCGTTTGAATGGGGTTAAATGATCGGTTCGGGTTCACGGAACTTCACCTTGAAGCGACCCGCCTGCACGCCCTCCGTCCAGAGGTAGGTCAGCGGCGTGAAGCCGGAACATTCCAGGTAGTGTACGCGCAGCGTCAGGTCCAGCTGCGGGAAGTGCAGCGAGAGCCAACCCCTGTCGCCCGTTTTCAGGAAGGAGATGAAGGACATGTATCTCTTCAGCCACTCCTGCTTGGTGGCGGCATACAGCGCGAAGGTCAGCGTGACGTCGCGCGCAGCGTTGGCAACGACCAGGGAGTCGGAGTATTTCTCCCCGTTCTCCTCCCGGATGTCAACCGCCGTGTGGCCCTTCGTCCCGCTCGCGGCGAGGATGGCCTTCAGGTTGTCACGCCCCCCGCGCTTCTCCTCCGTCAGGAATACGCCGTATTCCGTCCAGACATCGGTGCCGTTCACAAGGAACAGCCCGCCCATGATCGTTTCCATGCTCATGATGATTTCATTCTTAGTCCGTCACGTATGATCCGTTTGATATCTTCCTTTATCTCGCCGAGGAAACCCGCGCTTTTACCGGTGTTCTCCGCGATCTTCGCCAGGTGCCCCTCGGCGCTGGCCATGCGGCCAGCCACGTCCTCGGTCTTCTCGTCGATGCTCACCCAGTGGTTCAGACCCGAGGTGAACATCCCCTCCAGCTTCGTGCCCTGGTCCTGCGACATGGCCGAGAAGCTCCCGGACTTGCCGCTCTGCGTCGTGGACCCGCTGTCCTCCGTGATACCGGCCGCGTCGAACAGGGCGTCCTTCTCCGCCTGCGCGGCGCTGAAGATGTCCTGGTATTTCCGGCGCAGCTCGTCGGCCTCCCTTTCTGAGAGGATGCCGTCGCTCATGAACTCCGCGAAGACCTCCTGCCACTTCTTCAGCTCGTCGGAATACGTCCCGTCAACGACGGACTTCAGGATGGCGTTCTCCAGGAACTCGTCAACGCTCGCGATCACGTCCTCCGAACCCGTCTCGAAGTCCTTCAGCAGCTCCTTCATGCCGCTCTTGATGTTATCGAACGACGTGTCCGTGATGGCTTCCTGCCACTGCTGCTGGAGTTCCAGCAGCGTGTTCGCGTCGGAGACGTACTCGTCCAGCCACTCCGACTGGTCGTACTTCCCGCTGTGTATCTTCTCCCAGATGTCCGGAAGCTCCTGCAGTTTGGCAAGGTCCTCCGGGGACAGGCGCCACAGCGCGCCCGTGTCGCGTACGTTCCGGCCCAGGTAGGAGGAGATACGGTCCCAGTCGCTGCCGCTCATCGCCTTACCGATATAGTAGTTGTTCGAGTGGTGCGAGCTGTGGTACCCCATTTTCGCCTCCAGCATCTGGCGGTCGTTCTCGATCTTCTCCCGCTGCTTCTCGTACGCGCTCCGGTAGTACTCCGTGGACTGCGCACCGCCCGAGTTCTCCATCTCGTCCGTCAGCTTCTCGATGGCGGTCGTCAGGTACTTGTTGCTCTCCGTCAGACGGTCCACCAGCGCGTTCACCTCCCTGGCGTTGCCGTGCGAGGAGAACAGCCCGAAGGTCACCGTGTCCAGGATGTCCCGGACCCCGTAGAACAAAGAACCGCCGATCTGCGTGAAGAGCTCCCCGGAAAGGATGTTCTCCAGGATGCCGTTCACCGCGCCCAGCACCGAGTCCAGGATACCGCTCACCAGCGTGCCGATGCCTTCCTTCAGCACGTCGAGGATGGAGAGCACCGCCGCGATGATCTGCCCGATGATACCGCCGCTACTGAACGTTTCGGCAAGGGTACTACCCACGCTGCCCATCACCCCGCCCATGTTCTTCGTCGCATCGCCCAGTTTGCCCAGCCCCTGGGCCACGCCGGCAAGGGAGCCGGATTTCAGGCCCTGGAGACCTTCGGCAAGACCGGTAAGGGATGCGACGGCGTTCGTGCTGGACGTGCGCAGGTCCTGGGCCGCCTTGTCGTTCGCTTCCGTAAGGGTGACCACGCTCGCCGAAGCGGCGTCGAAAGCCTCCCGGGTAGTGGCGACCACTTCCTCCGCCTCCTTTACGGCGGCGGGATCACCGCTTTCCGTGGCTTTCTTCAGCTTGTCCTGGGCGGCGGTCAGGGCGTCGGCGGCGGCCTTCTCCCTCTCCTTGGCCTCCGTCAGCTCACGCAGCGTCGTCTGGTAGGCGGCAAGGTCACGGGAGACATCCCTGAACATGTTCCGGTTAATGCCGCCCGCGCTCCGGTCCTCCAGCTTCGCGATCAGTTCGCTGATCACCTGCTTGTCCTCGGCGCTGGCGTTCTTATACTCGTCGGAGGCGGCATATTTCCTCAACTTTTCCAGCGTGGGACGCAGCTGCTCTTCAAGCAACCCGCCGAAATTTCCGAAAAGCCCGTCCCAGTCGATATCCGCCTTCAGGCTCGCGATCTCGGCGGCGGCAGTCTCTTCCTTCTGCTCCCGGGAAAGGCGCAACACCTCGCCATAGTTGCCCTCTTCCTGCGCCTTGCGGATTTTCTCCGCGTATTCCTCGGCGATGGCCAGCTTCTTCTGCTGGTAGGTGCCGTACTCTTTCAGGTAGTCGAGCATCGACTGGCGGGCGGCATCGTTCTCTTCTTTGGTCACCTTTGCCAGGTCGCCGTCACGGGCCGCAGCGGCCTTCTCACGCGCCTCCTTCAGGGAGGATTCCTGCCCGTCGGTCAGGCTGCCCTTCTGCGCGTCCCGCCACTTCTTCTCCTGGGCGGCGAGCTCGGCGATCTCCTTGTCGTAGTTCAGACGGATCTGGCGGCGGCGTTTCTCGCCGCTCTCCTTCAGAAGGTCGATCTCTGCCTGACGGTTCTTCATCTGGAGTTTCAGAAGCTCCGAGGCGCGCTGCTCTTCCGACTGTTGCTCCTTTTTAGCGGCATTCGGGTCGGGCTTCGTATGACCGCCAAGCCCGGAACTCTTGGCGAGCTCGACGGATTTCTCCATTTCAGCCTGCGCCTTCTCCAGCCATTCGTCACGCTCCCTTGTCAGACGATCCACCTCTTCCTGTTTCAGCCAGCGCCCGTTGTTGTTCCCCCTGTAGGAAGCGTTGGAGGAGAAGAAACGGTCAACCTTGCCGCCGTAACCCCACCAGGTGTCATAGTCGCTTTCCGGCTTGGCCTGCGCTTCAGCCACCTTGGCGTCAAGCTCGACCGCCTTGTTCACCATGCTCTGGGCCTTGGCCTGGAGGAAAAGCATCCGGATATAGGCGTCGCTCTTGCTGATCAGGATGTCATACCACTGGGCCAATGTGTCATAATAGCCGAAAGTCTCGCCGTACTTGCTGTTAAGTTCCTTGACCTTCGCCTTCTCCTCCTCCCTCGTGCCGGTGAACTCCTTCAGGCTCGCCAGTGTGCTCTCGATCTCGAAACGGGTCTTGATCATCTGTGCACGGCCGTCGGACTCGATTTTTGCCATTTCACGGGCTTTCTCCGCCGCTTTCTCCTGCGCGTCCGAGTATCTGTCCCAGGCAACGACAAGTCCCGTGATAACGGCCGAAAGACCCAGCGTAAGCGTGGCCATCAGGGCCTGCGCCGCACCGGTGGAGATACCCAGAGCGACGGCCAGCCGGGTATTGGCGGCCGTCAGCAAGTTCTTCATCTTCACGACCGTCACCAGGCGGAAAGCGGAATCCTTGTTCAGGGTATTGAACACCTGCTGGAGACCCATCGTGATGGCCATCACGCTCTGCACGCGGGTCTGTATTTTCGCCAGGTTCTCGTTCTCCGAGGCGAAAAGCGACAGCGCGCCCGTGGCGGTGGTGAACAGACCGGCAAGGCCGCTCACGCCGGACATGAACCCCTGGAGGTTCGCGTCATCGTTAGAGAGGATTTTCGTCTGGGTGTTCAGGTCGGCAAGCGTGTCGGAAAGGAGCGCGGCCTGCTGCGCCATCTTCCGGTATTCTTCAGTGTCCTGTTTACCTTCCAGGCGCAGGCGGGCCATGCTGTCCTGAAGCTCGCGCAGCTGCATGGAAAGGCGTTTGCTGCCCTCCCGTGTCTTCTCCTGTTCAGCCTGGAGCCCGGCAAGGGCGCCTTTTTCCTCCTCAAGCGCCTTCTTCGCGGCGTTCAGTTCATCCAAGGCGGTCACCTTCGCCTTGCCGGGAGCAGCTCCCTGATAAGCCTTTTCCAGCGACTTGATGTCGCTTTCAATCTGCCCGATGACTTCCTTCTGTTCCCGGATCTTGTCGGTCAGGCTCTTGCTACCGGCCGCGGCGCGTTCTTCCTCCAGGGAGATACGTTCGTATTCCTTACGGAGATTCCGGACGCTTTTCTCCGCCTCGCGGTGTTCCTTCTCGAGCCCTTCAAGGGCCGCACGCTCTTCTTCCAGAACCTTGCGGCAGGCTGTCACATCGGCGGCAAGTTCCGCCTGTGCCGGCCCCGGCTTCATGTTCTGAAGCTGCGTTTCCATCCGGTGCAGGTCGGAACTCACCCCCTCGATGACCTTCCTCTGCTCCTCGATACGCGCGTTGATGGCCTCGGCCGCCTTACCGGCCTTCGAGGCAAGGATATCCACGGCAAGGCCGGCCTTGTCAAGGCCACCGGTCAAATGGTCCTTCATCAGGAATTCGATTTCTACGGGCTTCATCGTTTACAGTTCTAAATTGCTTTGGTAAAAATTCACTATGTCGCCGGCTTCACGGGCGGCGGATTCCGGATCGATCCCGCCGCCATCGCCTTGCGAAACTTTGGAGTCAGCTACTGACCGGCGCACGTACTTGGGGGCGTCATGGAGCATCATCACCAGCGTCTGGTAGTTTACACCCCTCATGATATATTCCACCGTCCAGCCTGTTGCAGAAGCGACACTCCAGATAAAACCGAAGGGGCTATGGGAACCTTCGAAAACGATCCTTAACTCCCCTTCCTTCTTTGGCTCAGTCTCGGTCTCATCGGGTTCGCCCGGTCCACCGACCTGATAACACTCGTAAAAGCTTTGCTGCCCATCAGGCTGATAAACTCCTCCAGAGCACCCACGAGGAAACGGTGGTCCACCCATACCCGGAGAAACCATGCGACGGGGCGTTCCAGATGACGGGAAAAGGCACCGCGGCAGAGCGTGAGGGCAACCATGCGGGAGAGGGTGACACCGTGACGGGCCATGAACTCCATGCGCTCGCGGACACTGAACGACTCCATCTCACCGGGGGAGACATCCATCGACAGGTACAGCCGGGAGATGCGGATCTGGTCTTCCAGCCGGGGACGCCGCATAGTCACACGCAGACGCAGCGCCCTCCTCATGAAAGGAAGCCGGAACTCCCTCAAGGGAAGGGAGACGCCCCGGTCAAGCAACGCCTCGGACGCCTCCCTCTGCACCATTCTTGCCTTACGATCGTCCATACGCTATGCCGATGCAGTGTCGTTGATCTCGTACGGGGCGCTACCGTCCTCGAGCTTGTTCACCTTCAGCTGGCACTCGATCTTGGAGACCTCCGTCAGCGTCAGCTTCCCGCCAAGGTTCGCAAGGATCGTACCGTTCGGGATGGTCATCGTCTGCCCGGATACGAACTTGATGGTCCAGGGACCGGAAAGGTTTACCAGTTCGGTCGGGGCCTTCCAGCCCGTGGGGGCATCCTCCGGTCCCACAAGCGTGCCGCCCAAAACGGCCTTGATGTTCTTGTAGTCAAGCTGGATAAGGTTGAACGTAGGCGATACCTGCCCGTTCTTCTGCAGAAGCGTCAGCACCGGGGCGTCGGGAACCTGCTCGGCCTCGACATCCACACTCTCGGGCTTCGTCCCGCCCCAGTCCCAGCTGCCCTTCTCGATCCAGCCGATGGTCGCGGCGCCGAACGTCACGACGGCGATGCCGTAGATAAAATTCTTATTCTTTTCCATTTCGTCTCTTGATTAAAAAGGTTGATACTATGCCGGACGCCACACCGGCGATAAAGGCGATCAGGGCGATTTTAACGGGGTTAAAACGCTGTTTGAATTCCGTTTCAGCGGTTTTCGTGGCACTCACGGTGTCGCCCCGGATACGGGTCAGCTCCTCCTCGTACCAGAGAACCAGACGCTGGAGGCTGTCACAGGTGGAGGTCACCACCAGCGTGTCACCCCTGGACGTCACGTCCACGCCCGCCTGCCCGTTCTTTCCATGATAGGAGGCACCGGCAGGAAGAGCCAGCAGGTCAGCAGCCGGAATCTTCAGCGTCAGGGCCGACGCCGGGAGGCCCGCCATCACCAGACCCCGACGCACGGACCTTGCGCTGTCCGCGCTTGCCGAGGTACTCTCCTGAATCCGGGTCCGGCTCTGTCTTCGGGAGCTCGCGCAGCCCGTAAAGAACAGGACAGTCATCATGATGCCGGCAACTGTTAGCCGTGTCAATGGCCTTCCGAAGACGCGCCATCTCGCGCTTGGTGGCCTGCAAATCCTTGCGTGTCGCATTCAGTTCGTCTTTTAAGGGTTCTACAATATTATCGATCAGGATGCGCGTGGCGTGCTCGGCGTTGTCAATACGTACCGTCTCGGCTTCGGCGGTAGCCTTCTCCGCTTTCGCCCTCGCTTCCCTGACCGTTGATTTCAGGGTGATGATGGCTATTAGAGTGGCTACCAGACCGCCGCCCAACACCAGATTCATAACTGCACTGAAGTCCATACGCACACTGGTCTTTCAGGTCAAAGCCTATTTGCCGACATCCTTACCCGCAAACAGCCCGATGAGCCACTGGACAAAGCCCGTATCGGCAATACCGTTGGACACAAGGGACGCACCGAACCCGTAACACAACGCGACATACCACGTGGCATCAGCGACAAAGCCCGCGTCCAGCCACCATAAAAGCATGGCGGCCACAATGCCCACACACCAGCTGACAATCTGTGTCGCCAAACCCTGCATTTTTGGGAACAGGGCCTTGATCCCTTCCGTGAGCAACACCACGCCGCCGACAAAACCGGCAAAGGTGGTGATCATCGCGCTATAATCGACTTCCGGCACTGTACCGGTCCGGGCAAAAGTTGCTGACACGAATCCGAGCATCAGCACAAAGAATAAAAGAAATCTTTTCATGAAAGTTGTTGATTTATTGAGTCGTTATACCTATTGATTGAAGCCACTTCTGTACATCGAAGCTGGGGCAGGCTTTGGCCGCCAGCTCGTTATGGCCCACGATACGCACGTCCGGGAAACGGCGGTGGAAGTCCTTCACGTACTTCTCAAGCGCACGCTTCTGGCAGGCCGTACGGGTGTCCGCAGGCGTTTTACCGTCCTTTGCGCACCCGCCGGCATACACGATATGGCGGCTCACGGAGTTGTAGCCGGCTACGCCGTTCGTGATTTCCCAGGGGTCCACGTTCGCGTCCTCGTTGTTATCCGCCAGACGTTCCACGCCGCCGTTCAGATGGAACAGGTCGGTATAGCCCACCTGTTTCCAGCCGCGGCCGCCCTTTGACACCGGGTTCGTGTGCCAGGCGCGGATATCCGCGCCGCTCACCTCACGCCCTTCAGGAGTGGCCGTGCAGTGGATGACAAGATATTTCAGCTTTCCCATCACGCACCGCCTTCCTCCTCGTCAACGGCCGCCTGGGACAACACTATATCCACCGTCTTCGTCTTGTCGGAATCCAGTGTCACAACCAGGTTTCCTGCTTTCGCTTTGCCACTGGTATTCTTTTCAGCGGTAATTTTCAAACCGTCATCGGTACCAACAACAGTGAAACCGGCCGGAGCGGCACTGACACTGTATTCACCGGATGCTGTAATTGTCACTTCCTTGCTTTCTCCGGCAGCCTTGAATGATAGTTCCTCCACATCCGAAGCGAGAGTCTTTTCCGAAGACTTGAACACCGGAGATGTACGGGTATCCAAAACCACCATTTCCTCACCGAATGCGATATTCGTATCGGCTTTCATCAGTAGTTTGAAGAAATAAAGCTCACTGGCATTGGCGATCTTATCGATTTGGATCACATCCTGATCGTCCTGCAGGTTGACTGCAGCGAACCAGTTACCGTCTGCATCCGGAGAACAGAGAGTGGCCACAATCAGATCATCCGGCCATGCTGCCAGTGTCTCAATAGTAATGCCCTTGTAACGTTTGCTGTTTACATCCGTTTCGGAAGCATTCTTACTTTCACGTTCAGTCAGTTCGTCATCGTATTTGTCAAAGTCGTCGACACTCATCACCAGACGGAGGTTCGGATTACTGCGCAGGGCTTTGGGAATAGCCTTACGGACAGCCTTCAATTTTTCGAGCATCGTGGTCTTACTGGTAGAAACGATAATCAATTCGGTATCTTTGGCGGCTTGCGTCAAAATTCCATTCATCAAATGGTCATCATCGTCACCGAACTCACCATTGATATAATGATCACCCAACTCGAATTTCACCTGCTTGATCAACTCTTCCAACAGCGCATTCTGCCCCTCCGGAGGAAGTTCGGCAAAGACCAGATTTCCTTTCGGCTGCCATTTGCGCCAGATATGTTCGAAGGCTCGGGGATTAAACACTGTGAAAGCCATAAAATCCACCGGGTCCAATGATTTCTCACTGTAATTGAAGTTACCTTTCGAGTCTTCAATCTGGGGATTTTCCTTACGTTTCTGTAACATCTTACCGCTCTTGATACGCGGAAGGCTGATTTTTTTCTCCACACCGGGAATAACATAGATCAGTCCCTTTTCTACGATTTCATTTCCGGTGGCGGCGAGCGTCAGGATCTTCTCCAGTACCTCACCGTTGTAATTGGTATTTCTTACTACTATTGCCATAACATACTGTTATTTACGGTTCAACTTGTCCTTGATCTCCCTCATGCGCTTGTTCCAAGGACTTTCCTTGTCCGGATTCAGATGAAGGTCGGTCATGACCTTGCGCTTGGGGGAGAGTTTCTCCAGCGCCTTTTCCCCGTTCTCGCGGTCCTTGGACAGAAGGTTCTCATAGATGGGCCGGGTGGTGGCGTCGATACGCCCGTCATTCTCCGCGTCATCAAGCAGTTTCTTACGCGCGGCGGCGTCATCAGCATCCGCCTTGTCACGGAAAACTTTCAGCTCACCCTTCAGGCGGGTAACCTCGGCGTCAAGGCCCGGAACCTTGCCGGCCTCCGTTTCCAGAAGACCGACCTCGCGGAGGAAATCATCGTCCGTCACGCAGTTCTTGAACCGCGGACGTTTCTTCAGTTCGTCTAAATTCATGTTGTTCTCGTTTTGTGGCTTGTGCAGCCGGTTATTGAATATTTGGAATACCTCGTCGGGGGTACTGTCCTCGGGAACGGGATCGGCATCATAGATACCGTCGATAAGGCCCAGAGCCAGCGCCTCGTCGGCACGAAGCCAATGGTCCTTGCCGTCGAAATACAGCGAACGGATCTCATCCTTGTCACGGCCCATACGTGCGGCATACATCTCGCAAAGCGTGTCCTCCAGGGACTCGATCTCACGGATGCAGCCCAGCATCTCGTCCTTGTTGCCGTAACAGCCGCCTTGGACGCTGTGAAGCATCAGGCGGGCATAACGGCTCATCTGCACCGGCTTCCCGCAAAGGGCGATGACGCAGGCCATGCTGGCGGCGATACCGTCCACGTAGATGGTGATGTCAGCCTTGCTGTTCCGCAGGGCGTTGAAAATGGCGATACCGGCATATATCTCGCCGCCATTGCTGTTGATACGCACGTCAATCCTGCCGGACAGTGCTTCGGCCTCCAGGAGCTCGCGGGCGATATCACCGCTGCGCACATCGTCATAATCACCGATGTCACCGTAAAGCAGGATGCAGCAGGCGTCTTTCCCGGGTATGATATTGAAAAACTTTTTCATGCTTATATAGTCTTTGGGGCGGGTATTCCCCGCGAAGTTTACGGTGCGAAATTAGGGGGATTAAAGCCGTTTTTCAAACCGCGTATTTATCACGCGGACTTTAAAACGCTGTCATGACGTTTTAAAGTGTCATCATGCGGCACGCGTTTTTTTCCGCCCCTTTTCCTTATCAATTTTGCACCTAAAAAAGGAGGCAATATGACCGAACTAAGCATGCAACAGAAAAGGGAATGGGCGAAGACGCTCTACCTGAAAGAGAACCTCACACAGCAGGAAATAGCCGAACGCGTGGGGGTGTCACGCGTCACGGTGAACAACTGGATAGGCAGGAACGGATGGGAGATGCTCAAGACATCCATCACCATCACACGCGAGGAACAGCTGAAAAACCTGTACCGCCAGCTGACCGAACTCAACAACGCCATCATGGCAAAGCCGGAGGGGGAACGTTTCCCGAACGCCGCGGAGGCGGACACCATATCCAAACTGTCCAACGCCATCAAGAAGATGGAGACGGAAGTCGGGCTCTCGGACATCATATCCGTGTTCTCAGACCTGCTCAAATGGCTGCGCGCGTCCGACCCCATGCAGGCGAAGGAGGTAACGCCCCTGCTTGACGCGTTCGTCAAATCAAAAGTTTCATGACCATGGCAAAGAAAAGACTCACACCGCAGGACAGGACCGCACTGGCCGAATGGGAAGGGCTGGTGGCATCCATACACGAGAGCTCGGACATCAACCCATCGGACACGGACGCGGAAATACGCGCACGAAGGGAAAGGCTGGAGAAGGACGACGAGGAGTGGTTCAAATACTACTTCGCCATGTATTGCACCTGCGAGCCCGCCGCCTTCCACAGGAAAGCCACCGGACGGCTGATGAGGAACAAACGCTGGTACGAGGTGCGCGCCTGGTCGCGGGAGCTGGCGAAATCCGCACGCTCCATGATGGAGATCTCCAAACTGGCGCTGACAAAAAAGATACGCAACGTGCTGCTGATCTCCAACTCGCAGGACAACGCCCAAAGGCTACTGCTGCCCTTCATGGCCAACTTCGAGGAGAACCAGCGGATCATACAGGACTACGGGACGCAGAAGAAACCCGGGTATTGGGAAACGGGGGAATTCACCATCATGGCGGGATGTTCCTTCCGCGCAATCGGAGCCGGGCAGTCACCACGCGGTACACGTAACAAGAATTTCCGCCCCGACTTCATCCTGGTGGACGATATCGACACAGACGAGGAGTGCCGGAACCCGGAACGCATCAAGACCAAATGGAAATGGCTGGAGGAAGCCCTGATACCGACCATGTCCGTATCGGGAAACTACCGCGTACTCTTCAACGGGAACATCATCGCGGCGGACTGCTGCATCAAAAGGGCCATCGAGAAGGCCACGGAGCTGAAGGGAAAGGGAATCGGGCACGTGGACATCATCAACATACGTGACAGGAACGGGCTCTCCGTATGGCCCGAGAAAAACTCGGAGGAGGATATAGACCTCTTCCTCTCGCTGGTCAGCGCGGCGGCACGCCAGAAGGAATTCTTCAACAACCCCGTGGCCGAGGGCGAGATATTCAAGGACATCATCTACGGGAAAGTGCCGGCACTCTCGAAATTCAAGTTCCTGGTCATCTACGGTGACCCCGCACCCGGGGAGAACAAGACAAGGAAGAGCTCCACGAAGGCGGTGTTCCTGCTCGGCAAACTGGCAGGGAAGCTCTACGTCATCAAGGGGTTCCTCGGAAGGGAGACGAACGCCACGTTCATCGAGTGGTACATCAGACTGCTGGAGTTCGTGAACGGGAAAACGAACGTGTACTGCTACATGGAGAACAACAAGCTGCAGGACCCTTTTTTCCAGCAGGTGTTCCAGCCCATCATCAGGCGCATACGCCGGCAGAGGAAGATATCCCTGTACATCCAGGGGGACGAGGAGAAGAAGACGGACAAGGCAACACGTATCGAGACGAACCTGGAACCCCTCAACAGTGATGGGAACCTCATTTTCAACGAGGCGGAAAAGGACAACCCGCACATGAGGCTGCTCACCGACCAGTTCAGCCTCTTCAACCTCATGCTGACCTACCCGGCGGACGGGCCCGACTGCGTGGAGGGAGGAAACCGCATCATAGACCGCAAGGCGCACCAGGCGGAAAAGCCGGCCGTCATCTCCACAAGGAAGATGCGGGCGCACAACAAGTACAGACTGTAAACTTTAATACTTTACCCACATGAGCAAATTCATCGAACTTACAGACTACGACGCGAGCATCCACCGCGAGATACTGGATGCCGTGACAAGGGAGGACGAGTCCGTCGTGGAGATATGCGAGGACCGCGCCGTCGCCGAGATGCGCTGTTATCTGTCCAGACGCTACGACTGTGACAAAATATTCACCGCAACCGGTGACAAACGTAACCAGCTGGTGCTGATGATGGCCATAGACATCGCCATCTACCATATTTTCTGCATCCACGACCCGAGAAAACTTTCACCCATGCGCAAGGAACGCTACGAGAGGGCCGTCGAATGGCTGAAAGCCGTAGCGGCCGAGGAGATATCCGTGGACGGCCTGCCCCTGCTTCCCGAAGAGACAAGGGCGGCAAAATCAAATTTCCTTATCAAAAGCAACCGCAAACGTATAAACCACTGGTAACATGAGCAGAAGAAAGAAAGGGGCCGGAAAGATAACCAAAAGCGGAAACCTGCCGAGGCCCGAGCAGAAAGGACCCGCAACCATCATACTGACGCAGCCCAGGCGCTTCGGCATAGACATAGCGGACTATATGCTGGCCATACGAGCCTTCGAGAACGTGGACTACTCCAGAAGGTTCAGACTGTACGACCTGTATGACGACATTCTCATGGACACGCACCTGACAAGCGTCATCGAGAAACGGAAGAACGCCGTGCTCGCCGCAGCCATCGAGTTCCGGCGTAACGGAAAGCCCGACGAGACGGTAAACAGACAGATACGCTCGCCCTGGTTCCGCCGGCTCATAGGGGATATCCTGGAAGCGAAATTCTGGGGATTCACGCTCGTGCAGTTCTACCGGGAAGGGGAATGGGTGAACTACGACCGGATACCGCGAAAGCACGTCGATCCCGTGCGCAGGCTCATACTGCGCCACCAGACGGACACCGCCGGGACCTCCTGGGACGAGTACCCCGACCTGCTGTTCATCGGGGACCCGGAAGACCCCGGGATGCTCGCGAAGGCGGCCGTATGGGTGATTTACAAGCGCAACGACGTGGCGGACTGGGCGCAGTTCGCCGAAGTGTTCGGGGCGCCCATCAGGGAATACACATACCCCACCGATGACGACGAGGCAAGGCAGAGGGCGCTGGCGGATGCGGAAAGTACCGGAAGCATGGCGGTGTTCGTGCACGCCCAGGAGACGGTGATGGAGCTCAAGGAGGCGGCGAACAAGACCGGAAGCGCGGACCTCTACGACAAGCTTTGCGAACGCTGCAACAGCGAGATATCGAAGCTCTTCCTCGGGAACACCCTCACCACCGAGGCCTCCGACAAGGGAACCCAGGCGCTCGGGACCGTACACAAAGACGTCGAGGAGAAGGTCACGGCAGCAGACAGGCAGGACATCCTGGACGTGCTCAACTACAACATGACAGACATATTCGCAATGCTCGGGATAGACACCAACGGCGGCGAGTTCTGCTACCCGGAAAAGAAAGTCATCGAACCGGAAAAGAAGATGGTCATCCTCACCCAGCTGCGGACGAACTTCAGCCTGCCGGTAGGGGACGACTATCTGTACGAGGAATTCGGGATCGAGAAGCCGGCAAACTACAACGAGCTGAAGAAACGCCAGGAGGAGAAAGCGGCGGAAATCGGGGCGGCGAAAGAGAAAACGGCAACCGCCGGAAAACAGGGAAATGAAGAGGAGGAAATACCGGAGACCGGCAAAGGGACACCCAAAGAGAAGAAAAACGCCCTTAAAAACGTGTACAACCGGCTGAAACGTTTTTTCGCGGAAGCCCCGGGGGAAGACGGGGCAGCTTTAGAGTGGTGATGAACGGCCTCTACCGGATGGAGGACAGGCAGGTGGAAAGCACGTTCACCTTTGACGACGAGTTCCTGAAGAAGGCCCTGAAGAACATCTACAGCAAGGAATTCCATCCCATGACCGACATCGAGGAGAACCTGTTCGAAGCCACGTGGAAAACGATGAACAAGGCCACCGACAAGGGGTTCGGGGCAAGGAAACCCGATGATCCGGATTATGACTTCTACCGCGAAATACGGACGAACAACGCCGTGTTCGCCGCGTTCAAGGTACACCGGGCACAGAACGACATGGCGGCGCTCCTGCTGGACGAAAACGGCAATTTAAGGCCGTTTGAACAGTGGCTGAAACTCATCATGCCCATAGCTGACCACCAGATGGTAGACTGGCTGCGTACCGAATACGACACGGCCGTCATACGGGCGCACCAGGCGGCCGACTGGAGGCAGTTCGAGAGGGAGAAGGATATCCTGCCCAACCTCAAATGGATGCCCTCCACATCCGTGCACCCGGGAGCGGACCACCGCATATTCTGGGGAACCATACGTCCCGTCAATGATCCGTTCTGGAACGAGCACAGGCCCGGGGACAGATGGAACTGCAAGTGCGGGCTTTCGTCAACCGACGAGGAGCCAACGCCGGTACCGGGAAGCGGACCGGACAACAAGCCCCAGCCCGGACTGGAGAACAACCCCGGAAGGGACGCCAGACTATTTTCCAACAGCCATCCTTATCAAAAGGAAGCGCACAAGGGAGCGAAGAAAGCGGTGGACGCACTGACAAGGCGCATCAACGGGATGATAGCCGAAATGCCGGACAACCTCACACCGGAGGAGAAGGAGGCCATCGCGCTGAACAACCTTAAAATGGAAAAGGCGCTGGGCATCACCAAAGGAAAGCCCATGACTGTGGACAAAGCTGACAAACAAAATGCAAACCCGAAACACAGGGAAGAATATATCCTCGATCCCAACGGCAGATACATGGACAAGTCAGGCCACCGGTACAGCAAGAACCCGGACTATAAACCTTCAGACAAGCAGTATGCCGAAAACTGCCAGACATGTGCCCCGGCCTATGCCTTGCGGTTAAGAGGATTCGACATCACGGCGAAAGGCATCACCACAGGATCGAAACTTGAATACCTGAGCAACGGACACGCCTTCGAGGTATGGAGGAACATGGACGGGACACCGGCACAACATACCAGCATCAACAGCTGGCTCATAGCAAAAGGGTATCAACAAATGACGCCCAAACGCTACATGGAATTCTTTAACGAGGTATGCAGGGAGGAAGGCGTATATGAGCTCGTCATTGGCTGGAGGGGAGGTTCGGGACACGCCACCATCCTTCAGCGGTTCGCGGACGGGGAATTACGGTACATTGAACCGCAAAGCGACAATTCCAAGGGATCCGGAATGGAGTGGAAAGACGTCAGGTACCTCTGCGACAGAGGTGCTGCCAACTCACACAACTGCAGGGGGATAATGAGGATAGATAACAAGCTATTCAACACCGACTTCAGCAGCATCTTCGATGCCGGAGGTGTATAAATCAATGAAGTCGAACACGCCCGGACCTGTCACCTCCATGGCCTCGCCGTCCTTGAAGAGATAAAGGAAGGGGAAACCGACAGTGGCATCATCCGGAAAACGGAACAGATAAGCCTCCTGCCCCTCGTGATTACCAAGGTAATCGAAGGAATCGCCGTACTGTTCTATAAGCGGCCGGGCCTCGTTCTTTACTTGTTCGGGTACATTCATAATACATGGCAGGCACGTAAAATATGCCTCGCCTGCAAAAGTATAAAATTATTTTTTAATTCAGTCATTCATGGACATAAAAGAATATTCAAAGCTGCTAAAAGCCAAACGCAAGGAGCTGGACGACCTGATGAGACGCAGGATGCCGGTCATCGCCGGACGGATGGCGAAGGACCATTTCCAGGACAATTTCCGCCGGGAGGGGTTCGTGAACGGGGGACTGCACCCGTGGCCGAAGGCGAAAAGGCTGTCATCCGGAAGGACGGACGCGGCCGGGAACTACGGGACGCTGCTCTCCGGAAGGAACCACCTCTTCAGCTCCGTCAAATACGTGCCGGCGGACTACCGGGTGAGGGTGGCGGACGAACTTGTCTATGCGCCTGTCCACAACTGGGGAGGGGAAGTGCATCCGACCGTCACGCCCCAAATGCGGCGTTTTGCATGGGCGAAGTATTACCAGGCTTCAGGCAAGGCTAAAAAAGCCGCCACGGGCAAAAGAAAGGGCAAAAAGAGGGGTTCTGCCGCAAACGATGAACCGCAGGAGAATCCGGAGGCATTAAGATGGAAAAGACTGGCGCTCACCAAAAAGAAGAAGCTCCGGATCCGCATACCCCAGCGCCAGTTCCTCGGGGAAAGCAGCGAGCTCTCCGAAAAGATCACGGAAAAGGCGGAAAAAGAAATCAGGAACATTTTAAACTTATAAGGACATGGAAGAAATATTCATCGCGATCATGGAACGCATCGCCGAAATGATGCCGGAGCTGTCATACATCGACGAGGATTACGGACAGCTCGAAGCCGGGGCGGAAGAGGACCACTATCCGGTCACCTTCCCCTGCGTGCTCATAGGGAATACCGAATCGGACTGGAACGATATCGGGTACGGGGTACAGAAAAGCGTGTCATCCATCACGGTAAGGCTGGCCATCGACTGCTACGACGACACGCACTACTCCTCAGGTACCTACGACAAGGTAAAGGAACGCCAGCTCAAAGCGAAGGAGTTGTACAAGGCCCTGCAGGAGTTCCGGTGCACGGAAGAGGCCAGCCCGCTGGTCAGGGTAAAGAACCGGGACTATTCGCTGCCCGGGAACATCAAGGTGTACGAGACCGTGTATGCCTTCACGCTGCACGACGAATCTGCAATGCAAGAAGGCGCGGCAGGGTTCATTCTCCCGTAAAGAGAGAGAGCTGGACGGCCGTCAGGCGGGGCTTCCTCACTTTTGGGACGGGCTTCACCTCCAGGTCCTTCAGCTCCCGGCACTTGCGACGGATGATCGACATGATACGCTCCTCGGAAATGAAAAACTCCTGCCGGGACAACACCTTCAGGGCGTCATCAAAGCGCAGGCGCTGCACCTCCGTCCAGTAATAGTAACGGCGGCACAGGGCTTCATCACGGAGTTCTATCAGGTTCTTGTCTCGTCCTTTGGCCATAAGTGTGGGGTATATGCTGCAAAATTAGGCATTTAACCGGGGATGTTGATAAAAAAACGCCGCATCGTACAGGGATGCGGCGTTTTTCTGTTTAGAGTGTGAACGGAATTCACATGGTCATCAGCTCGGTGTCGTCCTCGCCCGGAACAAAGGGCTCGATACGGGTGATCACCTTGCTCTGCACCTTCACCCGTCCGCTCCCCTTGCAGAGGGGACATCTGGCGGATGCCGGGGCACCTCCCTGGTCGGTGTAGAAAACACGTCCCTTGCCCTCGCAGTTCTTGCAGGCCATGACGTGCGGCGCGATGTTCTTCGTCTTTTCCATAACTACAACCGGCAGAATGAGGGTTCGATACGGTGCCAGACACCGTTTTCGTCACGTTTATGGAAATAGTAGTTCACCGCGGTCTTGTACACCACGTTGCTCTCACGGAAGAGGTCCATGATCTCCGTGTACTCGCTGTCGAAACGGTCCTCGAGCTCGTACAGCTTGCTCACGGACTTGTAGTCCAGATCGCCCTGGCGGTTGCGCTCGATCATGGTCATGCCGAGCTGGTACATCGGGTCGTCGGTACCCAGCTCGCGCCCCATGGCGTAGCGCTTCAGGTAATCCACCAGGCGCTCGGCGGCAAGGTCGGCACGCTCGTCGAAGCTCTTCACCTTGTTGCTCCTCACCTCCAGCTTCATGTCACCGTCCACGATGGTAAAACTCGCCTGCTCGTCCTTGCGCAGCTGGCCGTATTCACGCATCACGGCACGAAAGGCGGCGGCCTCTTTCTCCACCCAGTCGCGGAACGCCTTCACATCATCCACGACCGGAAACAACTTGTTCTTCACTTCAAGCATGAACTGCGCGCGAAGCCCCTCGTAGGCGTCGCGGCGGTTACGCTTGTTTTCCTTCTCTTCCTGCTGGAGCTGTTTCAAAAGCTCCCTCCTGTCCTGGACGGACAAGCTTTTTAATTGTTCTTTCAAGTCCATAGCTGAAAAATTAAATGGTTGCTATTGTTGTTTATTCTCACGTTTACGGCGGATGGCACGCAGCTTCACCTGCAACGTGTCCAGCGCCTCACAGTCAAGTTCACGGAACTCCTTGCCGGCAATACGGCTGTCCCGGCAGAAAGTATTCACCTTGTCCCAGTCTGCCGTATCGATGCCCTGCAGCTGCATCTGGTGAAGCACCGCCGAACGTTTCTGACGGAGAATCTTCCGGAGCTCCTCACGGTAAGTGGGCGGCACCAGCTTGCGCATCCCGGCCACGGCAGCGCTGTATTCCTTCAGCGTCATCTCGCGCAGGCTCGTGGTGCGGCCGTCCGTGTACTGGGAAACGATGCTTTCCTTCAGTGCGTCACGGTCCGATGTCGGAAGGCGGTTCAAAAGGCTGTAAAACGCCGAGTAATTCTCGGGTTTGTCTAACCGCTTGCGGCTGTTGATATCTATCTGCATGGCTATGTTGTTCTTTTATAGAGACTATCAATTTCTTTTATAATTTTCTTTATCCTAATAGCACATAAGTAATCAAGAAGGTGTTCCTTTTCATCTTTTGTGCACTTATATCGGGTAAAAAGTTCAAATATGCTCATTACTATCTTGTTATTCATTAATTGGATGATCATTAGTATTTCCAGTAATCCATTCAATAGCCTCTTTAATCCCTTGCTCGTAGGTCATACCGGGATAATTGGAACCTCCTGTTTCTTCGGCATCAGCACACTGGTTAAGCAAATCCCAAATTTCTTGATCACTTCTTACTATATTCATTTTTTACTTGTTTTGAGTCAAACCACTAACTTCAATTTATATCCCATATTGCCTGTTCTTTCATCTTTAGCAATCAGTTTTCCATATAGTTCATCCATGATTATATAGAATATAACCTTTGGTAAATCTCGCTTTAAATAGGCTTTATAAGATTCAAACAGTATGTGTTTCGGAGTTACTTCCTCACATTCCTCAAAGCATTCAGCCAGAGGTTTATAATCAAAGAATCCATGTTCGTTAGGATTCGTCATAAGTTGTTTATAGGCATCAACGGCCTGTGGCGTTAGAATCATTTCTAAATTATTACGAATTAATCACTTCAACTGATACCACGCTGTCCTTGCGGGTATTGATCGCCATAATGTATCTGTTGCCTTTTTGGCCTTTCTCGTAAAGATAGGCCCAGTTCCCGTCCGTCTCCACATAACCGTGGTGATCGACGGGAAGGCCGAAACCGTTCACGATCTGAACACGGACCTTCAGACCCTCGAATTTCTTGAATATGTTGCTCATAATGCTATTGTAACTACAGGTTTCTCAAGTTCCCTCAGACGGGCCTCCGGGACATCCTTCAGGATGGCGGCGGCCAGCTGCGAATCCCGCGTCTCGACAATCGCCCAGCCCTCCGTCTTCGTGGAGGAACTGATTAGCATCTGACGACGCGGCTCAAAACACGTCCAGTTCAGAAGGACGCTGCTCAGTCTCTCTATCGGAAGGCCAAGCTGGTGCAAATTCTCACTCGTGTTCATGCCCGTACTTGCCCGTGATGAATCCGCCCCTCATGTAAACACCTTGGCCGTAAAGGCCCTGACCGGTAAAAGCTCCGGATACCCTATCCGAACGCTTCTGTCTTTTTCCTGTTTTCCTTTTCATTCCGCTATTGATTTTATGGTTATCTTTCATCAGTTCATGTTCAAATTTCCACAAGATGGGACAACATTGATATCCACCTTTCTCTCCTGGACCTGCATCAGCGCCATGAACAGCAACATGCAGACACGTTTTGTTAGCCTTGACGGCTCCGGATATGGAACCCATAACATGCTCACCCTTGCCGGTCACGATTAAACTAGTAACCTGCTCAAGCCCGTCCGGATGCTCCTCACTGGCCGTAACGCTCATAAAAGCGCTAAGGTCGTTCTCCTTACAAAAGTTCTCCACGTACCGGCAGAGTTCCATTACTGCCGCTTTCTGTTTCTCTGTAATCATCTTAGTAAAATTTTAATCATTAATAATTATATGTTATTTCTCAAGAATAAGTCGCACTCAAGAACTTTGACACCACCGTAAAATGTCACTTTGGACATATCAGTGATACCAAAATATTCTTTATCCGCGAAAATCATATTTTTCACACCGGACTTCATTTGCCGGACAACGTCCTTAGCTCTTTTAGCGGTCCAGTTATGGGCGGTAAAACCAGCCTTGAACTGGTAGGTGGTCGTTATGGCACCGTTCTGGATTCTGGTGGAAACGGTAACGGTACCTACACAATTTTCTATTACTTTCTTCTTTCCCATGATGATTATTTATTTGTTGGTTTCCAATCCACTGTTATAATCGCATCCAGTTCACCGCTGCCTTCACAGACCGGGCAGGGCACCTGCACGTCCTCACGGCTGCCTTCTTCCGTTCCCCAGAACCAGCCGTTACCCTTGCAGTAACCGCACTTGTGACCGGTACTGACGAAGTTCTCACGGTTAGGCCCCTTACACATATAGGCGGGAGGACAAATCTCCAGCTGTTTCTCGATCTTACTCATTGCGTTGTCTTTTTAATTATATTATTTACTGCCATTCTCCAAAGCCCCCAGTTCCCAAATCACGTATTTGCCGGTGGAACCGCGGTACCGCCCTTTGCTGTACGCCACATAGCCCTCTACCCATATCTTCAGGTCGGCATCGTACATCACGCTCGTGGCCGCGTCACCCTTCGGGTTCTTGCCACGCGCGTGGCTGATGATGATGAACAGCTTGTCCGGGAACTCCTCCTTCAACTGGATATAGTCACCGTAGGTCATACGCGTGTACTGGAAGCTGTCGATCACTACAATGTTGTAGCTCTTGTGACGGCGAAGGCGTTCCTTCAACGCGGGGACGTCCTCCTTGATGAAGGCCAGATGACGGCTCACACCCGCCATACCGAAACGCCTCAGGTTGTTCTGGACTGTCAGGCGCGTGCCCTCCTCCAAAGAATCAATGGCGATACGGTCATACTTGCACAGTTCCTTGCACAACTGCATCACGAAAGAGGTCTTCCCGTTCCCGCTGTTGCCCCAGATGAACCATACTCCGGTACGTTCCGGGGTGTCGAAGGCCTCCTTCCACTTCCCTTCGAAAGGGAACACCTCATACTTCTTGCTGAGGATATCCTTCACACTCAATGCACGCTTCATGGTCAGAAAATTTTGAGTTGCCGGATATCGTCAATCCTTTCCCGGACCGCCCGCTGTATCGCGCCATGAGGCTCCTCCAGCCAAGAGAGGATCCAGCCCAATCCCCACAGAAGAGCGTTGTCACGGGTGGCGAACTGCCCCCACTTGCGCCCTGGATAGAAACCGCTGCCGGAGCCGTGCGCATTCATGTGTACGCCACAGACCCACCAGCCGTCCTGCTGCCCGACAAAAACATCCACATAATCGCGACCGTCACGGTAAACGGGCACCGTCTCGTACTCCGTCAAGACCGGATAATCGCTCCAAGGCTCGGGAAGCTGCCCGCGCCCGTCAATCTTCAGATATTCAAAAGGATTCTTCATACTATTAAAATTACGTTTGAACGGTATTTGAACGGGGTTATTCCCCCGCCATGCGTTTCACCTTGTGAATGGACTTCTTCACACGTCGGAGGTCGAAATCGCAGGCGGCGGCTTCCTTCATCACCGTGTCGATATCCTTCCGGTCCGTCACACCGTTGGCGGAACAAATCGCGTACACGTCACCCGCCTCGGTGGGCTCAAGGACGTAGAACTTGCGACCGATACGGCTGTAGAACTCCTTGTAGCCGGGTTTCTGGTACCGTAGGCCGTTGTTGATGCGCTTGGCGATGTAGTCGGTACTCAAGAACACGACACCGCATTTCTCCTCCAGTTTGTTGTACAGGCTGATGAAGTAGTGGAACACCGGTTCGGTCAGCTTGTCCGCCTCGTCGAACACCAGCAGGGGTGCGTCCATCTGGATGATGTCATCCAATATAAGCCCCCATACCTCACGGATATTATACCCTTCGGTTCGGATACCGACCGTGCGGGCGATCTCGCGGACGAAGTCACCTTTCTTCATATCCTCCGAGCAGAGGATATAGAAAACCTCCCTGTGCTCCTGAAGGTAAACACGGGCGGTGGTGCTCTTGCCGCAGCCGGCCTCACCAGTCACCCAGGTGACGTTGCGCCAACGCTGTGCGTCGGAAAGCACGGCCGTGATCTCCTGGTAGGCACCCGTATCCACGATCTGCCAGCCCGTGGTGTCCATGCCACCCACCTGCGAGGCGACATTGCGGAACATCTCGTCGCTGATGTTCTCGTAACGGCCGTTCAGGATGTTGCTCACGGTACCCACGCTGACACCCTTCAGGCTGCCCGCGGCCTTCGTCTGGCTCGGGTACTTCGCCACGTAAGCGCGGAGGCGCTCGCTGACGGCGTTCTTCTCTTTCATTGTAATTTCCATAATCAATAATTTTTATCTTGTTATAAATCTGTTCCTTATAATTTCCCGACCACCTTGCGGATGCTGACCTCCTTCCGGTCAAGCTGGTCCCAGCTTATATTGCTGATCACCTTGGTGGAACGCCCCAGAGCAATTTCTTCCGGAGGCTGGCTGTACTTCCTTGTACGACGGTCTATCTGCCGCTGTACCTCGGCCGTGATACCTTTCAGTCTCGGAGTGTTCAGACCGTGCTGTTCAGGGGCCACTCCGTGCTCGTACTCTATTTCCTTGGCGACCACCTGACGTTCCACGCGGTCCTGTACATTGGCCTCCTGTTCCCAGCGGATGAAGGCGGCCTCGCCTTCCCCCTGATCCTGGATGGCACGGTGGATGACCATGTAGGGCTCGGCGACACGCTCAAAGCGGAACTCTCCGCCCTTGTCCTTCCAGTACAGCCGGACGCTGCCGAAATCATACGGGTCATACTTGACATAGAACTGCTTGTAGGTATTCCGGCGGCGCCATTCATGATCCGGAACGCCCGGGGAGGAATAGACCTCATAAGTACGGGGCTTGCCGCCGATCGTGACCTCAATGCCGGAAGAAGTGAACGTGCTCGGGCGGGAGGTCATCACCCAGAAAATATCCACCATGTCACGTGCCGTCACCGCTTCCGTCTCCTCGTTCACGCTGGTGTTGTACATTTCGATCCGGGAAATGCCGGTGGCCGGATGCTTCATCTCGTTCCACTCCCGGCGTGCCTCGACATATTTTGCCTTCAGTTCGGCAAGGGTATAAAGTTTGTCCTTGTTAGCCTCGATGAACTCAAGGTTCGGGCGGCTGGATGCCTTCTTGGTGGTGATGTTCTGCCCGGTAAACCGCCAGTCCTTATGCAGAACCTGGCTCTGGAAACGGCCGAAAGCCGACTCGATAGTTTTCGACTGGCCGCTGTAGGGAGCAGTCGGACGGTGGATGTGGCTGATCTTTGCCAGCAGACCGTCCGACACGCGCTCTAATTTCTTGTGGCCGCCCTGGTTGTCATGGACCAGCTCGTAAGGCTTGTGCCCGCTTGTCTGGAGCGCCATGCGGTAAGCATGGTACTGCGCCTCGTAATTCTCGTTCTCACTGATATGGAAACCCAACAGCACCTCGCTGTAGGCATCCATGACCTCGTACACGCCGATGGTGCGGACATTGCCGTGTTCATCCCTGTAGTAGAGGTTCAGCTTCGTACCGTCACCGTACCACAGGCTGTCGCGACGGCAGGGAAGCTCGGTCTTGTGCTTACGGCCGTAACGCTGGTGCGCCTTCATCTCCCCATAGACCGCATCATACCACAAAGGCTCGATACGGGGGCTGTTAAGCCATTCACGCAGGCTGCGGGCACTTTTCAGGGGTTTCCAGCCACGCTCCGGGGCAACACGATTGTACTCCTCGAAAATCTGCATATCGGTATAGACAGGGACGCGGCTCCGTTTCAGCGCCACAAGGTAACGTCCGGCTTCCTCTTCGATCTTCAGCGTGTTCCTGTTGCCATATTTACCGCTGACCAGTATCGTGTAGTTCTGCGGCCTGTATTGCTTCATAAGGCTCTTCAGGCGGCCCTCGCTGCCCGGAAGGGTATGCGCGTACTCCTCACGCCATTCCTCAACCCTAAGAAGCAACATTTCCCATACATTACGGCTGCTGCCCAGCATGTTGCGTTTCGGGCGAAGCGTGTCCAGCTCACTGATCAGCGCGTTAAGCACGGAGGCGTTCCATACATACTCAGCCTGGATCCGCTCGGGAAGGGGAACTTCCTCGCCGTTCTTGTCATAGCGGTACTCCTCGAAGAACCGCTCCGCATTCTCATCTTTCTTCACTTTGCTCAAAATCATTTCACGTATCATTTTCTGTTCAGGGTCACCGTAACGATCGACCCATCGGCGTTGGTACTTTTCGGGAAGAGAGGAATAGATGTATAGCGCGTATCCACCTTCGCCGCCACCACGATGGGCACTTTGGATATTGCCACGGGCGACATTCTGGCGTAAAGTAGTACCTCGTATGACAGGATCATCACCAGAAGTCAGTTCCTCATAGGTTACACACAATGCTTTCTTGTAGTATTCCATCTCCCTGTCCGATTATCACTCCTCCAAATCATTCAAAGGGACATGCCTCTTCATCAGTCTCGCTGAAGCCCCGAAGTTCAGCACAACGGCGAGCTCCAGCAACGGGTGGTCAAAGACCACGGAAAGCAGGATCCCGAAACTCAGACAGAAGTAAAGCACGCAAAGACGCTGCTTATAGTTCAGACGCATAAACCAGCGCAGCTGATCACCGAACAATGCCATCAACTCACTTTTCATCGCTTTCCTTCTTTTGAGGGTTACCACCTACCTTGATTCCACCGCGCTCGATGGCGAGCTTACGGATAGAACGGGCTAACTTACTATTCTTGCGGAACGCAAGGGAGTGGGAAACCATTTCCCGGGAGCAACCCAGCAAACCGGCTATCTTACCCACCTCGCTGTATTCTACGACTATTCGTTCTTTCATAATTCGCTGATAAGTTAAATTATTGTGGCGGGCGGTCGCGGACTCGAACCGCGGACCATGGCCTCTCCCTTGCAGGAGCTTGGCGTGTTCTACCAACTGAACTAACCGCCCGGAAAATCTATCGGAGTTCTTGTATGGCATCCTCCGGAACACATATCACTGTCCAGACCTGGCCATCTTTCGTATAATCGACATTATATTCACGACCGAAAGTACAAATGTTATAATCCCAGTCGCGGATTACGCCATCAATAACTTCACCGTTTCTCTTGGTGATTCTTACACTTTGTCCCTTTTTAAATTTTGCTTCCATTTTCTTCTTTTTATATTTCTCATTGTCACCTCAAGCCTTTTTTGTAGCTTTGGGGCGGTGTTCACACTTTGAATACGTGGCAAATATACAGAATATTCTGCAATAAAAACAATTATGGAGAAAAAAAATACAGAAATTTCTGCAAGAGTAACGGAAATGATAGACTTTCTACAAGAAACTCCCAATTCTTTTGCAAAATCTTTGGGATACAAGAGGGCGCAGACTCTTTATGATATAATAAGCGGAAAGTCTGCTCCAAGTTATGACTTTTTCAATAAAGTAGCAAATGCAGAAATTTCTGCACATATAAATATTAAATGGCTCATAACAGGAAAAGGAAATATATGTAATAATACAGATAATAAAGAAGCAAACATAGCCACACCCCATACTGATATTATCGAAAAACTTCTTTGTACAATTCAAGAGCAAGCAGAAGAAATAGGAATGTTACGTGAACGAATTAAACAGTTTGAAAGAGAAAAAGGAAAAAGTGCATCGGATGTACCAGCTTCTGGTATTGCAAATGTAGGATAAAACATATAAAGACTTTACTTAAATAGATCATTCAATATATGGCAAACTTTCATTTTGACAAGCAAACCCTCAAGAAGACTCTTAAATCTATCTTTGAAAAAAATTTCCATACATTGTCCCCAAAAGAAAAGGAGTACTTCGATACAGAATATAATAAAACATTTTGTGATACAAATTTTGAGAGCACAGAAGTAAGGGAACAAAGCTACCCAATGGAACATCTTGAAGAACGCCAAGAGATAATTGAAGATGTAGCATCGGCATTGAGGATGGTTGTAGTTAGTTACATCAACCTATTAAAAGAACCATATCCTTATAATATAAAAAGGAATATGCCATTACTAAAAAATAACCACAAAAAAGTTATGCAATACTTGAATTCTCCATTTTATTTAGATATTACCCAATATGCTAAACATGATATGTTCATTGGGGATTTACGTCTTTGGGAAAATATAGATGAATACAAATCTTTTTTTGAAGAGTATAGTCAACATCCCCAAAATCTTAATCTCTATAACATAAAAAAAGAAGTTCCCCAGAAATATGAAATAGATGATACGCTTTTTGAATTATAACCTCAGAACCATCTAAGATGTGTTTTGTGGGGTAAAGGGTGTAAAAAGTAGTAAAATACTGATTTTTAAAGCAATAGATTTAAATATAGGGGAGTAAATAATTATCTATAAAATATTGTTTACCCCCTGCAATAGCTTACAAATAAAGGAAAACAAGACACAAAAAAGAAGTATTCATATAAAAAACACGAACAAAACAGCCTCAAAATGTAACTCCAAATGTAACTCCAATCAAAACGTTTCGTTTTTCCACAGCCTTTTTTGTAACTCCAAACGTAACTCCAAATGTAACTCCTCTCCATTTTCTGACCGTTCAAACCATTCAAATTAGTAGCAACTTCTTTCAGATGTACTACTTGAAAAAAGGTACTACCCAAGGAACACAAAAAAAGCCGCAAAAAGCGGCTTTATAGACGTTCTAAGGCTGTTTCAGCCCTTTCTGGTAGTCTTTATCAGGTGCGACTGGATAATCATCGCACGTTTCGTGTATTTTACGGTTCCATCGGTCAAACCGGCATGTAACAGGCTGCTTTTGGTGATGCCGACCTGGCTCTCGGTCAAAGTATCAAATATGGCAGAAATACTACCGAAATAGAGGTTCTGCTTCTCATAAATCAGATGCACATGGATAACTTTAGTCATAATATATAGCATTTATTTTGTTGTAAATATACCAAATATATCGTATATGGAATAATTTAGATAAAACAAAAGGGGAAATACGTCATGCACTCCCCCACTCTACTTGCATAAACCGGTCCGTTTGACTATCTTTGTACATGAGAGCTGATCAGAAAAGGCTCATGAAGAACAATCGGTGATAACACTCCCGAAATCTCCCCTATCCCACCTTCAATGTAAAGCATTTCATTTGAACGGCGTTCAAACAGGGCTCAAATGTAAGCCTAATGTAAAGCGATGTAAACGTTTCGTTTTTGCAGCTCATTCTCCCCTACTCCACCCTAACACTTTGACAACCAAAGCAATCACCCATTTTTAGGCCGACCACATATTGACACGCTTCGTTTTTCCCCCCTTAAGAAACACATGAAATATACCCCGATAATCACAAACGGGATACTGAGCCACTGGCCCATGTTCAGCGTCATGCTGTCCTCAAAGTTCACCTGGTTTTCTTTCAGGAACTCGATGAAGAAACGGAAGGTGAAAATCTCCGTCAGGCAGAGTCCGAAGAAGAAACCGCGGTGATAGGGCAGGGAGGCTTCGGCCTGCACGGTGGTTGATTTCCGCTTGGTGGTGCTGAAATCTGTTTCGAGCTTGGTCTCTTGTTTCTTCTGTCCGCGTTTGTATAGCCAGACCATCCCCAGGAAGAAGATGAAGTAGGCGATGGCTTCGTAGAGCTGTGCCGGATGGCGGGGCAGCATGTCTTCGCGCTCGAAGATGAATGCCCAGGGCACGTCGGTCGGTTTGCCGATGATTTCGGAGTTCATCAGGTTGGCAAGGCGGATGCAGCAGGCGGTGATGGGAGTGGCAACGGCTATCATGTCGAGCACGTCCATGTAGTGCATCTTCGTCTTGCGGCAGTACATCCAGAGGGCGATAATCAGGCCCAGCGTGCCGCCGTGGCTGGCAAGGCCGGTGTAACCCGTCATTTTCCATCCTGCGGCGGTCTGCTTGATGGGGAGAATCATTTCAACGAAGTGGTCTTGGTAGTATGCCCAGTCGTAAAATATGCAGTGGCCCAGTCGTGCGCCTATCAGTATGCCGAAGAAGCAATAGAAGAAAAGAGGTTCGAATTTCTTTTCGTCTATTTTGCGGTCGCGGTACTGGTGTTGCACGATAAGGTAGGCAAAAGCGAGGCCGATAATCCATAACAAACCGTAGTAGCGGATGGATATGCCGAAGAAGTTGAATAGTTCGGGGTCGGGGTTCCAGTTGATGGTGAGTAGTGATAACATATTTATGAAGAATTAAATTACTGAATTACGGGGTTGTTCGGGACAAAGGTATGAAATTATCTCGTTTGGCAGTTCATCGTGGCAGTTTATTTGAATTTCTCCGCCACCATCCTATACGTCGGCACCTCAATCCCTTGTTCCTCTGCAGCCGTAATCATGTCGAACAACAAGCCTTGTACTTCGCTCTGATGTCCTTTGGCCATATCTTTCTGCATGGAGGCGGTACTTTCAGGGGCGAGTTTGTCTATTACTTTGAGGTTATACTGCACGATGTCTTCCTTGAATTCTATACCCAACTTCCTGCCCAAAGCTGCACTCTCTTGTGACAGTCCGATAAAGGTGTCGCGCACTTTGCCCGGTTTCTGGACTTCGCCCATAGGTACGTCGTAATAGGCTCCGGTGACGGCCATAGCAGAAATGAAGGACCACTTGACGAATGTGTCCCGGTTGATGTCGTCGGAGATTTCGGCTTTGATGCCGCTTTCCTGCAAATCGCGTTGCACGGCTTCCAATGTTTCACGGGAAACAATCGTGCTGCGGTGTGCTCCGTAGACGAGCCGGAAAATCTTTCCCATCTGCGTGATTTCTCCCCGTCCGGATACGAATCCTACGATGTAGATGCAGCCGTCGAGCACCGTGACGCCGGGGACCAACCGCTGGATACGGGGACCGGTTCCGTAAACATTCAGGATGGGGATTACCACTGTACGCTCGTGTGAGGCACGTTTGATGAGTTCCGTAATGGAGTCTACGGAATAACCTTTGACGCAGACGAAGATAACATCCGCTTTGCCTTGGAATTCTTCTGCGG
>OGMW01000563.1_pt1 | contig 39128 bp, 29 predicted proteins | sample 1573281 | NCBI WGS metagenome assembly OGMW01 (sample SAMEA2581907, study PRJEB24529) | metagenome | biome: Human gut stool | place: China | collected 2011 | reverse complement strand
CGATCTGGGGATCGCAGGTTAAAATGCCGCAGTCCGTATAAAGCTTTGCAGTGGAATCATTGTAATTTCCCGTACCCAGATGGACGTAGCGGCGGATTCCGTCCTCCTCCATGCGGACTGCCAGAGTGATCTTGCTGTGGGTCTTAAGTCCCACCAGGCCGTAGATCACATGGCAGCCGGCCTTTTCCAGCATTTTTGCCCAGTTGATATTATTTTCCTCATCAAAACGGGCCTTTAATTCCACCAGTACGGATACCTGCTTTCCATTCTCCGCCGCCTCTGCCAAAGCCGCAATGATGGGGGAATTTCCGCTCACACGGTAAAGGGTCTGTTTGATGGCTAAAACCTCCGGATCTCTGGCTGCGCTGCGCACAAAGTCCACCACCGGATCAAAGCTCTGATATGGGTGATGGAGCAGGATATCGCCCTTTCGGATGTTGGTGAAAATATCATCCTCATTCATCAGGGCCGGTACCGGCTGCGGGATGTACTTGGGAGCCTTAAAGGCTTCAAAGCCTTCCAGACCATACATTTTCATAAGGAAGGTCAGATCTAATGGCCCAGGGATGCGGAAGATATCCTGACTGCTGATGGAAAGCTCCTTTTTCAGGATTTTAAGAAGCCGCTTATCTACATTGGATTCAATCTCCAGCCGGATTGCCTCGCCCCACTGGCGCTTTTTCAGCTGCTTCTGGATCTCCTCCAGAAGATCCACCGCCTCCTCCTCATCAATGGAAAGATCTGCATTCCGCATGATGCGGAAGGGATGAGAGGCCACAATATCATAATTTAAGAACAGGGAGGGCATATTCCGCTCAATGATCTCCTCTAAAAGGATCACCACCCTCTGCTCTGTGCCATCCTCCATTGTCTCTCTGGGAAGCTCTACGATTCTTGGCAGCACAGAAGGCACCTGCACCATGGCAAATTCCAGTTCTCCATCCCCGTTCTTTTTCTTTAACAGAGCCGCAATATTCAGGGTTTTGTTGCGGATCAGCGGGAAGGGCCGTGAGGAATCAAAGGCCATGGGGGTAAGCACCGGGTATACATTGGTCTGGAAATAGGAGTCCGCACAGGCCGCTTCCTCCTTTGTAAGATCCTCATGCTCCATGATGATCCGCAGGCCGTTCTGGCGCAAAGACGGCACCAGGGAACGGATATAGGTGGAATACTGCAGCTCCACCAGCTGATGGGTCTTTATGCTGATAGCGTCTAACTGCTCCTGAGCCGTCATTCCTGCAATATCCTGCTTCATATATTTCGCGTGTACCATATCCTTTAGGGAAGCCACACGGACCATATAAAATTCATCCAGATTGGAGGCTGTAATGCTTAAAAATTTCAGTCGCTCAAACAAGGGCAGGCTCTTATCTCTGGCTTCGCTGAGAACCCGGTAATTAAATTCCAGCCAGCTCAGTTCCCGATTAACAAAATTAGAGGGATCTGCTCCAAAATCTGTGGTATTTTTTTCTTTTTCTGCCATGTCATGCCCTCCTTTTCTGCTTTAACACCGGCCTTATTCCAAATATTTCCTCAAAAAAATCCGCCTTCTGTTCAAAGGACGCCCGCTCCAGAGCCAGATCTCCCGTGTATCCTGTGGTAATGACTAACTCTCCCTCCCGGATCGCCATCCGGCAGTCTGCCAGCTTGGACTTGTGGGTCTTGTCCATGGAATTTGCAAGGCGCAGGATTGCCGTCAGCTTGGCTATAAGAATGGTAATGGAGCTTCGGTTTAGATTGCCGCTTCCATCCTCTCCGATCTGCGTTTCCAGCTGAATGGTATCGTAATCAAAATCACGGATATTGTAGCGGACTACATTTGCGATAATCTCACGTTCCAGATGGCTCAGTCCGATAATCTCCGTAGACATGATCAGGTTATAACTGCTTTCATTGGAATTTCGGATGCTGATAAACTTACCGCAGCCATGCAGCGTCACTGCGATCTGGAGCAGGAGCCGCTCCCTTGCTCCCATACCATGAAATTTCCGCGCAGCGTCAAAGATAGATAACGCATACTGCTCCAGCATCTGATTATGGCCCGCATGGCATTTATACCGCTTTGCCATATTTCTGGCCGCTGCCAGAATATCATTCTCAAAGCTGTGGCTGAATCGGAACAGACGGCAGTCATCGGCATATTCTGCCGCAATGCCGTCACAAAGGCCGATATCAGGAATCCAGAACTGTCCCGCTCCCGTAACCTCCATCACTCTGCGGTATACAACCGCTGCCGGAAGGAGCAGGGATGCGTACTCACTGTTCACATTAAAACGCTCCTCAATCTGATCCAGGGTCATCTGAGAAAGGCGCTCATAAAAAAGCTCCATCTCTTTGGCATCCACACGGTCTGCCGCTGTGTTGAATCCAAGCTGGCGCATCAGATAGGTAATATTGGTTCCGATCCCGATCAGATTATCAATCTTTCTGTCTTTTAAATACATTTTCCGAAAGGTTATCAGCTCATTATCTACCAGCTCCTCAATGTGAAGACAATGCGACCTTACACTGGCCGGGATTTTAGCCAGCTGGCTGCGGATCCGCAGAGTACCAAGAGGCAGGCTCTGGGTCGTTACCAGAGTATCCTTATCAAACAGAGAAATCTGGGCGCTTCCAAAGCCCACATCTACAATCGCCGTTCCCTTCTGGATGATCCGGTTAAATTCTCCTGTCTTTGCCGCCACTGCCTTATAGCTGATAAAACGCTGCTCTGAATTGCTGATAATTCGCACCTTAAGTCCGGTTCTTACACAGATCTGATCCAGGATGATCTGGCTGTTTTTCGCCTCGCGCATGGCTGTGGTTCCGTAAGCCCGGTACTCCCGCACCCGGTAGGTTTTCATAATCCCCGTAAAATCCTCCAGAACAGAGCACATCTCATCCGCCAGACCGTAGCTGATTTTTCCTTCGCTGAAGGTATCGCTTCCCAGAGCGATCACATGGCGGATGTGATCTACACAACGGATCCCCGTCTTTTCAGAAATCTCATAAATTCCCAGTTCCAGAGCAAATGAGCCGATCTCTATCGCTGCAAACATTCTTACTGCCACGTTCTTCCTCCTTTTGGGGCGCGCTGCCCGATCCCCTGTATGGCCTAAGCCCGGGACTATATGACTGCTATTATAATCCCGGACTCATCTTCTTTCTTCCTTATGATGTAAAATTTCTGTATATTTTATGTAAAATCGCATCCCAGCAGATGGGTAATGAACTGGGAAGCCGTACGCCCGGAAAGTCCTCCGTGGCTCAATTCCCATTTATTGGCTTCCAAAAGCAGTTCCTCCTCCGGTATATCCAGCTGATGCCTCTTAGCCAGCGCTTTTACTATGGACTGAAACTGCCGTTTATCCGGTGAACCGTAGTAAATCGTAACGCCGAACCGGGCTGCCAGAGAAAGCTTCTCCTGAACCGTATCATTATTGTGAAGATCGTCATCCAGCTCCCTCTTGTCGCTGAATTTCTCCCGGATGAGATGGCGGCGGTTGGAGGTCGCATAGATCAGCACATTATCCGGGCGTTTTCCCAGTCCTCCTTCCAAAATAGCCTTCAAATACTTATATTCCAGCTCGTAATCCTCAAAGGACAGATCATCCATGTAAATGATAAACTTGTAATTGCGGTCCTTGATCTGCTCCAGAACATCTGAAAGATCCTTAAACTGGTGCTTGTATACCTCAATCATACGCAGGCCCCTGCTGTAATATTCGTTCAAAACCGCCTTTACGCTGGAGGATTTTCCCGTTCCCGCATCACCGAATAAAAGTACGTTGTTGGCCTCTTTTCCATTTACAAAAGCCTCCGTATTTTCAATCAGCTTATGCTTCTGAAGCTCATATCCCACAATATCCTTAAAATAAATATGCTCCACATTTACAATGGGATCGATCACCGTCAGCCCTCCGGCCTCTTTTTCCAGAATCCGGAAAGCCTTATTCAGTCCAAAGGTTCCCGCGCCGTATCCCCTGTAAAATTCCACCATAGTCTGCTGAAATCCTTCCAGGTCAGATGCCTGCTCCAGGGCCTTTGCCAGCTCCACGATCCTGTCCCTGATCCTGCGGTTAAAAACCCGGCTCTCCTGAAGTGCCGGGCGGTAGTCCGCAAGCAGGCTCCACAAAGAAGAGGGCGCAAGAGAAGAAAGATCAAAATCAAACAGTGCCTTGAAAATGGCAAAGTCTTCTTTCGCCAGAAGATCCAGAGTACCGCCTGCAGGCCCTTTGACCTCACAGGCAGTTGTATATGCATTTTCATTATCTGCCAGGCAGAGCGCCAGAAAACAGTGCCACAGGTTTCCTTCAAAGCCGTACTTTGCAGCCAGTTCGATCAGCTGTCCCGCACAGGCAAAAGAATCTGTACTCTCCTTTTCTTCTGACATTCCCATAAGTCCTGCCATCTGCTCAAACAGCGTTTGATGTTTTAAATTGCGGTAGATCACAAGTTCTCTGATATCCATATCTCTTTCCTCGTTTCTTCTTTGTATCCATATTTCCCTTACCATCAGCGGATAAGGGAATCCACGCTCCAACCGGTTCGGCTCAGTAGTTTCCCAGGATCCTTAAGGATACGGCTTCCTCAGAAATCCCCTTTAAAGCATTGCGGATCTTTGCATCGGATAAAGACCCTTCCACATCTACAAAAAAACGGTATTCCCAGCTTCTCCCGGGAATGGGGCGCGATTCGATCATCAGCATATTGATGTCATTGTAAATCAGATTTCCAAGCATATTGTAAAGAGAGCCGCTTCTGTGGACGCCCTCAAAACAGATGCTCACCTTATTAGCGCCCTTTCTGTATACAGGATCCTTTGACAGGATAATAAAACGGGTCACATTATTTTTATTGTGGTTAATGGAGCGCTCCAGCACCTTTAAGCCATAAAGCTCTCCCGCAATCTCACTGGCTACCGCCGCCTGGGAACGATCGTTTTCCTCTGCCACTTTTTTAGCCGCTACCGCCGTATTGACCGTGCTGATCTGTTTCCAGTCCCTGTGGGCATTCAGATACTGGGAGGTCTGCATCAGAGCCTGCGGATGGGAATAAACTGTCCGGATATCCTTAATATCCGCATCTTCCCGGCCCAGTAGCGCATGGTTAATCGGAAGCTCCGTTTCCGCTGCGATGTACACATTATGCTTTACTAAGAGATCATAGTTGTCGCTTACTGCCCCAGCGGAGGAGTTTTCAATAGGGAGCACCGCATAATCTGCCCGGCCCTCCTCCACCTCTGTCATGGCATCCTCCATGGTCTTTACATGGTACATATCCGCATCCGGGCCGAAATACCGGCGGGCCGCACCGTGTCCATAGGAGCCCTCCACACCCTGATATACGATCCGCACATTTTCCCTTTTTAAATCCTCGATCATGGAAAACCCGGTGTCCATCTCCTGCCCGTGGGAAGCCAGAAGACCATACTGAAGCCTGCGGCTGATGGTCATGATCTGCGAAAACAGTTCATATGTACCTTTGCGCGTAAAATCACTGTGAGCCAGAGCCGTAACCGCCTTAAGCTTCTGCTGCTCCCGCTCCCTGTCATAAACAGGCTTTCCGGTCTGTATCTTATACTCAGCCACCTCTCTGCACAGCTCCATACGTGTCTCAAACAGCTCTGTCAGGCTGGCGTCAATCACATCCAGCTGCTGCCGGATCTCCTGTAAGTTCAGTTCCTTCATCTCTGTTCCTCCAGCTCTTTTATCATGGAGCAAATGATCTCTCTTGTGTAGGCTCCGGGGAACTTGCGGTTTTCTGCCGGAAGTTCCTTTAAATAAATGGGTTTTCCGTATTCGATGATCACATGGCTGGGCCGGATCCATGGGAAATGACGCTCAAATACCTCTGCCGTCCCCACCATGGCAACAGGGATCACCGGACAGCCGCTCTTTTCTGCAATCTTTAAACTTCCCTCATGGAACTCCATCAGTTTTTCCGGATTTTCACCGGGATTTCTGGTTCCTTCGGGGAAAATCCACATGGAAATTCCTCCCTTGATCTTTTCAATTCCTGCCAAAATAGTTTTTAAACCTTCTTTAATATTCGAACGATCCAAAAATAAGCAGTTCATCCGATCCATCCAGCGGTTTAGCAGCGGGATCTTTATCATTTCCTTTTTGGCAATAAAACCGGTCAGTCCAGGAACGGTCATATAGCCCATGACAATATCAAAATAACTTCTGTGGTTTCCCACATAAAGCACCGCCCGGTCGGTGGGAATATTTTCCAGCCCCCGCACCTCGTATGTGATCCCGGCGATCTGGCTGATTTTTTTTAAAATCCACCGCACCATGGAAAAGCTCTTCCAGCCTGCCTCCTCCGGGTTCTTTTTTGCCTTTTTCTCCAGAAAACACAAAACCGGAAAAGTAAGTACCAAATACAGCACAATGGCGATGGCTGCCAGCAATAAGCGTATCATATGTAACTCTCCTTCTGTTCAAAATATTTACTGCCATCAGCGGATAAAGGGATGCTCTCCTGCCCGCTGATGGTATCCATTATATACCAGAAAACATCGGAAATACAACTCTTTGTTAGTTTGAGTTTTCAAGTCTGCCGGGGGTCTGAAGCATCTCAAAGAGAAGCCCGGTGCAAAACCACAGGGGCCCAAAAGCCAGCCGGATCACCCCGCCGATATGATCGGGCCACATGGAATAATCCCATGGGCACACATTAAAATGCTTTAAAATCGTTCCTGTCACATACTCTGCCGTAAAAATCAGAACCATATCCATAAGTCCGTGGCGCACCAGTCTGGCTGGTGGTGAAATACGATCGGTTCCCGCCTCCGGGAATGCAGACAGGCCGGTGAGCCAACGGTCTGCCGTATTTACGATCCCCGGCAGAAGGACTCCCATGCCATAGATGGGAAACATCCAGAGCGAGGTGCGCCCCATGAGCCGCATATCTCCCCGCATCCAGGATTCCGATGAAGTGAAAATGACCTCCAGACACCAGCCCGCAATCCCGCAGCGGCAGAAATTGCGGAGCGATTCTTTTAATTTTCCATTATACTGTCTCTTCATAGGGCTAGTATGGACAGCAGAACTGAAAATTATTCTTCCTATAAAAGCGGAGACAAAAGACGGCTTCCCTGCTCCCTGATCCTGGTCAGAAGGCCTCTTTTTTTATAATCCTCTCTTGTTATCTGGCGGCAGTGAGGCAGGTCATTCATAAATGCCTGCTCCAGTTCTGCCGTGACCGCCTCATCATAAATCGTAGCATTTACCTCAAAATTCAGTTCAAAGCTCCGGATATCCATATTGGCAGTGCCATAGCAGCAGACCCGGCCGTCAACCATAATCCCCTTGGAATGGAGAAAACCATTAGTATAGATATAGACCTTTGCACCATAATCCAAAAGTTCTCCTGCATAAGAACAGGTTGCCCGGTACACAAACGGATGATCCGGCTTACAGGGAATCATCAGACGCACATCGACCCCGGACAAAGCAGCCATCTTAAGCGCCGAAAAAATGGCGTCGTCCGGCACAAAATAAGGCGTCTGAATATAAATATGGTGCTTTGCCTTGTGAAACAGTTCCAGATAGTTGTTTCGGATATGGGGTTCTCTGGTATCCGGACCGCTGGCAATGATCTGCATTCCCACCTGGCTTCCCTCCAGTTCAGGATCAGGCCAGGCCGGTCTTTCTTTATCCCTTCGGCCGTCCGTCTTCTTTTTCAGATCTGTCCGGAAATAGGCCTCATTTTTAAAGAGATTCTCTCCCGTAGCATAATTCCAGTCCAGTGCAAAGCGGATCTGCAGGCTCATCACTGCTTCACCGGTGATCCGCAGATGGGTATCTCTCCAATAACCGAATCCGGGATCCTTTGAAATATATTCACGTCCAATATTAAAACCGCCTACAAATCCCACATTCCCGTCTATCACAACGATTTTTCTATGATTTCTGTAATTTACACGCAGGTTCAGCCAGCCTAAAATAGGAGGGAAAAATACACCGACTAAAATCCCGGCGCGGCGCAGTTCCTCCCACCGGCGTTTCGGCATAAAGCGACCCCCCATGCCGTCATAAAGAATCCGCACCTCTACGCCTTCACGCACCTTATCCTCCAGAATCGGCACGATCGAATCAAATACCTCGTCATTTTTAATAATATAATACTGAATGTGGATAAATCGGCTGGCACGGCGCAGAGCGGTCCGAAGGCCTTCAAATTTCGCCTGGCCGTCTGTGTAGATCTTCACCTGATTGTCGGTCGTAAGCACAGCTCCGGAAGTTTCCAGGTTATAGAGGATCAGGCTGCGGAAATCCCTTATGAGGGGATCCATCATTTCCTCCGGAATATCGCTTGAGCGGATAATCTCTTCCTGGCTTTTAACCGGCATATTCAGCCGGTCGCTGATTCCCTTTACCTTAAACATCCGGCTCTTTTTTAAATCCTGGCCGAAAAGAAGATAAAATATAATTCCGAACACCGGAATAAAGTTCAGAGCAAACAGCCAGGTCCATACCGATCTGGGATCTCTGCGCTGGAAAAAAATAATAATAATGGAAAACAAGAGATTGATTACGATAAGATGCGTCATAAGCCATTCCCAGACAGCCTCTGCCTCATTGAATATCACTCCCATATATCTCCTCCTGCTTTGTTCATCCTCTATCGGGTATTCCTACTATAGCTTAACAGATCCCCCATCACAATATACATCCCTATTCCGTGAATGATCTTTTATCCAGTCTACCACATCCTGTTATTTATTTCCAGCCTTCGCCCTTTCGCACCACCTCAAAAAAGCCGGCCCTATCTGACCAGACATCAGATAAAGCCGGCTTTTGCTGCCAACCATCAGCGGAAGCAGTTCCGTTTGGGATCATAGGAAAACCCTGCACCTTCCAGAGTTTCTTCTATATAAGACTGATCCAGCTCCATTTCTCTGCACATCTCTTCCAATGAACTGAAACGGTCTCTAAGCTGTGTATTCACAAAGCTGAACAGGATCATGGGATCCTTTGGAATCTTATTCACCTTATGACCTTCCTTTCTTTTTATTCCGTATAAGCGATAAGCCTGCTTCCATCCTCCGATACATCGATCACGATTACAGCGCCTTCCCGCAGCCCTCCTCCTAAAATCAGCTTTGCTGCCAGGGTTTCTACATTCTTTTGCAGATACCGCTTTAAAGGACGGGCGCCATATACGGGATCATAGCCGTTTTCTGTGATAAAGGCCTTCGCTGTCTCTGTAAGCTCCAGCTTTAACTCCCGGTCTGCCAGACGGCGGTTTAAGTCCGCAATGCATAAATCCACAATACTTCCAATATTTTCCTTTGTCAGAGGCTTAAAGAGAATCATTTCATCCAGACGGTTCAAAAACTCCGGACGGAAATGAGTTCTCAGGTCATTCATCACAGCCTCTTTAGCCTCCGGGCGGATGGAGCCATTCTCATCAATCCCCTCTAAAAGATACTGGGAGCCGATGTTGGAAGTAAGAATGATAATGGTGTTTTTAAAATCCACCGTGCGTCCCTGAGAATCTGTGATCCGTCCGTCATCCAGTACCTGCAGCAGCACATTAAATACATCCGGATGTGCCTTTTCCACCTCATCAAACAGCACTACGCTGTAGGGCTTGCGGCGCACAGCCTCTGTAAGCTGTCCGCCCTCATCATAGCCCACATATCCTGGAGGCGCTCCAATGAGACGTGCCACAGAATGCTTCTCCATATATTCGCTCATATCAATGCGCACCATATTGGATTCATCATCAAACAGTGACTCTGCAAGAGCCTTGGCAAGCTCTGTTTTACCTACGCCGGTGGGGCCTAAAAACAGGAAGGAACCAATGGGCTTCGTAGGATCTTTAATTCCTGCCTTTGACCGGATAATGGCCTCTGTGACCTTCTCAACGCCCTCGTCCTGTCCTACGACTCTCTTATGGAGCACCTGATCCAGATGAAGGGTCTTGCTGCGCTCGCTCTCTGTAAGCTTTGCCACAGGAATGCCGGTCCATTTGGACACAATTCTTGCAATCTCATCCTCTGTCACACTCTCATGAACCAGGCTCAGATCTTCCTTTTTAACCTTCTCTTCCTCTGCCTCCAACTCCTTCTGCAGCTGGGGCAGCTTTCCATACTGAAGCTCTGCCGCCTTATTCAGATCGTATTTCTGCTGGGCATCCTGGATCTGGCGATTTACAGCCTCAATCTCTTCACGGAGAGCAGAGAGGCGGTCTACGCTGGATTTTTCATTTTCCCACTGAGCCTTTTTTGCTGTAAATTCATCATGCAGCTCTGCCAGCTCCTTCTGTAAATCTGCCAGACGATCCTGGCTTAATCGGTCTGTTTCCTTTTTTAATGCTGCTTCCTCGATTTCCATCTGCATCAGCCTGCGGGACAGCTCGTCTAATTCTGCGGGCATACTGTCCATTTCAGTTTTGATCATTGCACAGGCCTCATCTACCAGGTCAATGGCCTTATCGGGCAGAAAACGGTCGGAAATATAGCGGTCGGACAGCATGGCTGCGCTTACCAGAGCGGAATCTGTGATCTTTACGCCATGGTAAACCTCATACCGCTCCTTCAGTCCTCTGAGAATGGAAATGGTGTCCTCAACCGTAGGCTCTGCCACCATAACCGGCTGGAACCGGCGCTCTAAGGCCGCATCCTTTTCAATGTACTGGCGGTATTCATTTAAGGTAGTAGCGCCGATGCAGTGCAGCTCGCCTCTTGCCAGCATGGGCTTTAACATATTGCCCGCATCCATGGATCCCTCTGTCTTTCCTGCTCCCACAATGGTATGAAGCTCATCAATAAAGAGGATGATCTGGCCTTCGCTCTTTTTTACCTCTTCCAGAACTGCTTTTAAACGCTCCTCAAATTCGCCTCTATACTTGGCTCCTGCCACTAAGGCTCCCATATCAAGGGCAAAGAGCTTTTTATCCTTTAAGCCCTCCGGCACATCGCCCCGGACGATTCTCTGAGCCAGACCTTCTACAACGGCTGTCTTACCTACGCCGGGCTCACCAATCAGCACCGGATTATTTTTTGTCTTTCTGGACAGAATACGGACTACGTTGCGGATTTCACTGTCGCGGCCGATCACCGGATCCAGCTTCTGGTTTCTGGCCCGCTCTACCAGGTCATAACCATATTTTTCCAGTGTATCATAGGTCGCCTCCGGGTTGTCGCTGACTACCCTCTGATTGCCCCGGACGGTGGACAACGCCTGCAAAAACCGTTCTCTGGTGATTCCATAAGTCTTAAACAGCTCCTTCATTTCCCGTCCGGGCTGCTTTAAAAGTGCTAAAAACAAATGCTCCACCGAAACGTACTCGTCTCCCATAGCCTTTGCTTCATCCTCAGCGTTAATCAGTACCTTGTTTAAATCATTGCTGATGTAAAGCTGGCCGCCGCCGCTTACCTTTGTAAGCTTCTCAATGGCCTGTTTGGCCTCATTTTTAAACATATCTCCCTGGATTCCCATTTTCGTAACCAGCTTCATGATCAGGCTGTCATCCAAGGTCAGGAGACTGTAAAGCAGATGCGGCTGATCGATCTGCTGATTGCCGTACTCATACGCCAGCTTTTCACAGCCCTGCACCGCTTCCATGGACTTTTGTGTAAATTTATTGATATTCATACGCCATTCCCCTTTCTGCTGCGGAATCGTGTTTCTGTTCTTTGTTCTATGCGTACTATAACACACATTATTAGCAGTGTCAAGAGTCGAGTGCTAATTTTTTTACAGAATCCTTTATATGCAGACACCCGCCGGCCGGAACGATTCCAACAGGCGGGTGCAAAAGAAATTATTTACTTTTTAAGTCCTAATGCTTTAATGGTCTTGGCTGTTAATGTACCCTCATAGATCACAGTAGCCGTATCTCCGGTCTTTAAGCCGTCAAACATCCCATCTTCTCCCACAAATGAAAAGAAGGTATTTTCCGGATCCTCTGTATCCAGAACCACATGATTGCTCTCTGCCTCTGCTACGGTACCGGTAAGGGTCTTAATTCCCGCGTCCTCTGTATCTCTGGCGTCTGCAGTCACAATTTTTGTGGCGACTGCGGGAACTTCCTTATCTTCCAGATCTCCATAATATGTAATATCTGCCTCTGTGCCGGCCTTAACGCCATCCTTTGTGACCGTCTGGGCAATGAGGGTATTTAAGGTATAGGAACCGTCCTCCGTCTTTAAAACAAGGCTTCCATCTTCTGTGCTTTCAATGGTTCCCGTAATTGTCAGATCATCCTCCTCAGCAGCTTCCTCCTCGGCTTCCTCTGCTGCGGAAATCACAATATCAACCTCTACGGCCTTTGCCGGCGTTTCTCCCAGCGCTCCTGTGTAGTAAACATCTACCTCATCGCCTTCACCGATGGCCTCTGCTCCGGTAAGCTCTGCTCCGGACACGTCAAATCCGGCTTCTGTTCCGGCATCGTCTATTACTGTAATAACCGTATCCTCTACTGTCTTTACAATACCGTAAAAGCTCTCCGTCTCTGCCTCCTCTTCCTCGGAAGAAGCCTCTGCCGTGGTTGTCTCTGCTGCCGAAGACGCGGCTGTCGTAGCCGTTGCTGCCTCAGTCTCTGTTTTCTGAGATGAACAGGCTGTCATTCCAAGGGCAGCTGCCATCACTGCGATCATAAAATATTTTCTTTTCATAAATGAACTCTCCTCTCCATTCATTTCTGTATACACGATACATATTACTACGTAATCTGTGTTTTTACTATGTATTTTCTTTGAAATTTTCTTTAGAATTCTATAAAAAAATCATTAAGCCCTAATTATATTTCAGCTCCTCTTCCTGGCTTTTACGCCTGTTTTTCCCTGTAAAATACAGAACAATCCCCAACAATATGCCTGAAACTCCCAATGCAGCCGTAACAGTCACTCCGGTTCGGATCCAGCGTAAAAATGGATCCGGCTCTTCTGCCGCTTCCGGCTCTAAAACCAATGCCTCTTCCTGCTCTTTTTCTGAATTAGAAATATTCCCCAGTTCCGCAGGTTCATACACAGCGGACACCTCATAGGAAACCGGCTCCACAACCTGAACCTGTCCTCTGTATACAGCCTCGTAATCACGCAGCAGCCTCTCTCCCCTTGCCGACGCCCTGCGGCAGACCTGGCCCGTTTCATCCATAAAGCTTTCCCCATCCCAATCCATAGATGTGATATGGTAAGCCTCGGACGAAAGCCCCATTTCTCCTAAAAGAAGCTCCTGTTCTGCCAAAGCTGAATCCAGGATATCTTCCCCGGAAATTTTTATTCCACCCAATTCATATTCATCTGCTCCATAGGAATAAAATGTCACAGGCGCCTGAAAATCCTCTCTCCACTCCTCCCCCAGTACCCGACTCTCCTGCATATACAGCCGTCCTGATATCTTTGCGCCATTTTCCTCCTGCCTGCTGTCCACATAGGGTGGAAGCGTCTCTGCTCCTTCTACCTCCCGGTACACTTCCGTTTTTTCAAGCATACGGCTCCGGGAAGCTTCCGGCGGCAGCTCACGCACCTCCCAGTCCGCCAGGCGGTAATGAATCCCATTTTCATCTGCATAGGAAGCTTCCGGCTGTTTCAACGACGGTAAGTCTTCCTCCTTCAAATTCTGTTTTAAAATAATGGAGCCCGGATGTGTCTTTTCCTCCTGATTCGGATCATACTCGATCACCTGCTCTGCAGCGGCCCAGACCGTTTTGGATGATACATTGACAGCAGTAAACATCATTCCCACCGTGACCGCCAGACATAAAAGCTGCCTTCTGTTTTTGTATTCGTTCATATTTGTTCCCCCGTTTTGGTTTATCTGATTTACATAAAATACCTGTTTGGCTTTCCGCCTTTTGCAGTGTATTCTGCTTTTATCTAATTGCCAATGTGCGGTTCTGTTTTCAAATCAAATATCCTGGTGTGGGAGACCTTTGGAAATTTAAGAAATGAATGAATCTGATGTATAAAACCCTGAAGACTTTAGAAAATAGATCCGGACGGAGGGAACTCCGCCCGGTAAAGACATTATAAATATGTATGCTTCAAATTGCAAGTATTTTTAACGGAAGTGGCTGTATTTATGTCCGGGCTGGATACCGCCCCTAAACGAAGCCAGTTCGCTGACTGTTACCAGCTGATAACCTCTGGCTGTCAGTTCAGGAATCAGAACTTCTGCCGCCTGTGCCGTTGGCTCATAAATATCATGCATCAAAATGATGTCTCCATCCTTTACCTGACCCAGAACCGTATCAATGGTTCTTTGAGCATTACGGTGCTGCCAGTCTCTCGTATCAATAGACCACATAATTGCCGGCATACCCATAGAGCCTAATACAGACAGTGATGCGCCGTCCACATATCCTCCTGGCGGACGCATCAGTACCGGAGACACACCGCAGGCAGAAGCAATCTTCTGATTCACAGAACCTACCTGGCTGCGAATGCCTTCCGCCCCAATTTTTGTAAGATATTTATGATCATTGGTGTGGTTTGCGACCTCACAGCCCTGTTCGGCCATACGGCGGATCACTGCGGCATTGGAGTCCACATTGGTACCTACCATAAAGAATGTAGCCCGTCCCCCATTCTGCTGCAGGCTGTCAAGGATCCGGCTGGTAACCGAAGTCCGCGGGCCGTCATCAAAGGTCAGGGCGATCATAGGTCTGGAGGGATCGACTGCGTTCATGGCTGCCTGAGGCGCTCCGGCGTCCTTTGCCGTGATCGCAGCCCTGATTCCATCGATCCTCAGGCCGGCTCCCTCCGTACCTGCCACAGCTCCATTTAATGCCCAATCCGTCCATGTACCATTCTGATAAACCTTATAATACAGATCATATGATGCTGCAGACGCTCCATACAGCTCCATGCAGATCGCTTCCAGCGGCGCCTCAGCAGACGCATTTCCCGCCTCCGCTCCATCCTCTGCCGGATCCAGCCAGCCGGTTCCGCTTAAATTTACCTGATAGCGGATGCCTACCTGGGCATCTGCCGGAATATTGATCAGATTCGCCCTCATAGCTGCCACCCAGCTTCCATAAGGAGCCTGCAATGCCTGATTATCCGCAGCCGTACCGCTCCATCCCTGGATCGGGGAGTAAATACTGTAGTTTACCTGAAGAGGGAGGTCAGATGAGGCTGTTGAATGATCCGCTGTATCCTGAATTTCGGATCCGGCAGCGGACTGTCCGGATTCCCCTTGGGCTTCGGATCCGCCTGCCGGCTGACCTTCCGCGCTCTGTACCCCATCTGTTTCAGACGGCTTTTCCTGCTCATCGTTCTGATCTGATGGGCCCACTGCTTCCATGCCCGGCCCGCCGGCCGGACCTGCTGCCGCCCCTACTCCCATGGTTCCTGCAAGTGCCGTCATTCCCGGGGTTCCAAACAGGATTCCCATTATGACAAGCAGCGCCAAAATCCTGCCGTTTCGTTTTAAATTGCTCATTCTTTCATTCTCCTTACTGTCTGCCGCTTCCAGTAGACCGTCCATCGCCTAAAGCCAATGGACTTCCTGCTTCATTGACCTCATGTCCCCGCTCCGAATACAGTCCGGCAGAGCATAATATATTCTTTGTAATAAAGATGTTCCTTTAAATCATCCAATGCATCTGCAATCCCCCAGTAATACCAGGCGTGCATGGCCTTATCCTTTTCATTAAACCGCTGCCAGATTTCATCCCCAAGAACCAGATAATCCTTTGCCGTACAACGCATATTGCTGAGCTTATCCCCAAGAGCCAGGATCTTAATCTCTCTTGGAGCACTTTTCAGATGCTGTATGGTAGCTCCCTTCCGTTCCCTCCAGCTTTTTGTTTTATCCTCTGTCTCATTTGCCACCAGACAGGCTACTCTTGAACCGAAGCGCTCCCTAATCTCCTCTTCTGTCACGCCCGTATCTTCCACCACATCATGCAATAGAGCTGCCGCGATCATTTCCGGATCATCTGTAAACCCGGATACGATCACAGCTGCCTCCATCGGGTGTGTAATATACGGAATCTGTGTTCCTTTTCTGAATGTTCCATGGTGCGCCTGCGCCGCAAATGCTGCTGCTTCTTCTATCATGGCTCTGCCCCTTTTCTCGCTGGACCCCTGAGGATCATCCTGTGCCCTTCCCGTTCCGGGAATATTCTGGCGTATGTAGTATCATTTTCATCATATCATATTCTGCTCCTGTTTTCATCCCTTTTCCCCACAGACTTTCTTACAACACTCTTACAAGAGCAATTTTTCCTTGTAAGACCAGACAATTTCTGCTATGCTATAGTGGTATTTTGACCAAACTTCAAAGGAGGACAAAGGCAATGGACCGCCATTCATCCTATACAGCGCCCCGCGGCGACCGTTCACCGGCCTCACGCGGCTCACGGCGCAGCCCCAAAACCAGCAATAACGGCCGTTCCGGAAATGAAAACCGGTTCCTTCACAATCTTTTATGGTATGTGCTGCCGTTTATTGTTTTCAATCTTCTTCTGCTCTTTCTGGTGACCGCTTCCCCCCGAATCGAGCTGACTGTAGGGGACACCACTGATTACAAAACCGTAGATGTTTCCCTTAAGGTAAAGTCACTGATTCCTATCCGGAAACTTACCACAACCCTGGAATCCCAGGATATTGAATTCAAAAAAGAAGGCGGCGTTTACCATGCTGCCTTAACAAATAACGGCGCTCTGGAAATCTATGTGGAGGGCTGGAACGGTATGCCTGCCCGTCAAAACGAGCATATCGCAGTCTTAGATGACACAGCTCCCTCGATCGATGAAGAAACTGTGGTCATGGAAGACGGTAAACTGGAGCTGATCGCAGAGGACAATATTTCCGGAATCAATTATGAGGCTGTTTATGCTACGGATGATGCTGGAAAACGGACAGCTCCTGTCAGCTATGACAAGGAAACCGGCCGCATTACCTTTGATCTGGAGAAAGGTTCCCTGACCGTATATCTGGAAGATATGGCCGGAAATGCAAATCAGTCCGCTTTTTCCTTAAGCACCTCCGGCATTGACACAGACAGCCGGGAAACAGATTTCCCGGAAGACGGAGAAAACGGAACAAACGGAAGTAAAAAGGAGGAGGACAAGAAAACCTCCAATTCCGATAAGGAAAAGACGTCCAAGAGCACGGAAGCCGCAAAGTCTTCCAAAACTTCCAAGAATACAGAGGCGTCTAAGTCTACCAAGGCGTCTAAGAGTACGGAAACCGCTAAGAATGCAAAGGCCGCAAAGAGCACGGAAGCTACAAAATCCACGAAGGCTCCTAAGAGTACAGAGGCCACAAAATCTACCAAAGCTGCAAAGAACACAGAAACCTCAAAAACTGCTCAGACGTCCAAGAGCTCGGAAGCTGCAAAATCTGAGACAAAAGCTTCCAAAAATACAGAAACCTCCAAAGCTACATCTGCTGCGAAAGCAACAGAAGCTTCCAAAGCTGCAGAGGCTTCCAAAGCCACTCAGGAATCCAAACCGGCAGAATCCGCTCCCGCTTCGAAAACAATGCCTGTGATTGAGCCGTTGAATTGAGAGGAATAATTTCAAGCAGATAAAATTTATTATAGGCTAACCGCTCAACAGCAATTTTAACCCCAATATCGCAAAAATGAGACAGTCCGCAGAAATACAGTTTTTTCAAGACCTTAGATTTCTGTGAGCTGTCCCATTTTCTTTTTATATTGGATTTTTAGGCACAAGAGCCCTTTCTTTATATTTTCAAAATTCACTGATTTTCATGTCTCTATTACAATTTGGAGAAATAGTAATTCAGATTCCCAAAAGATAGAATTTATCCCTGACTGAATCAATTTCTAACGCTAGTGCTTAAAACATCTCTACATTTTATCCAGCACTTTTATCGAATCAAGATAACCTGACACAAGCTGTCCCATAGATCGAAGTTCCTTTTCATCCAGATAATTCTTCGCAATAACTGCCTCTTTTAATGTAGGATGGTTTCCTTTAAATGTGGTCAACCCCATAAACTCTTTTTCTGCATCTGCTCTTGTATAGATTACCTCTGCTGCAGTTTGTCCATGAATTGCATAGTGGATTTTATTCTGAACCTTCTTAAAAAACTGAACAGAAATATCTGCCTTTGGATCATAGTCAACACTTGTTGCATATATTTCCAAAATCTGTCTGTAAAATACCTTTTCTGAGGCACGAATATCCCTAATTCGTTCAAGAAGCTCTTTGAAATACCCACCGCCTCCCAGACTTTTCAGGCGTTCATCATCCATTGTAAATCCTTTGAGCATGTATTCCTTTAATCGCTCCGTTGCCCACCGACGAAAATTTGTAGCAATTTTAGATTTTATACGATAACCAAGAGAAATAATCATATCCAAATTATAATATGTTACATTATAATTTTTGCCATCAGATGCAGTTGTTCGGAATTTCCGAACAACTAATCTTTCCTCTAATTCTTCTTCTTCAAAAATATGTTTAATATGCTCACTGATATTTGATTTACTTGTTTGATACAATTCACATAATTGAGTCTGCGTAAGCCAGACTGTTTCATCAACAAACTTTACATCTATTTTGGTGTGTCCATCTTCCGCTTGGTATATGATGATTTCACCTTCTGCAATATTAGATCTATATTCTTTCTTATTCTCCATATGCCTCTATCTTCTCTCTAACCTCACCACGCATTCGCAGTGTCCGCTCTGCGGAAACATATCACACCCTCTGACCTTCTTCACCTCATACCCCCCATCCACAAGGTATCTCAGATCTCTTGCCAGGGTAGCGGAATCGCAGCTGACATAAACGACCCGTTCGGGCCGCATTTTCAGGATCGTATCAAGGCACATCTGGTCGCAGCCCTTTCTTGGGGGATCTACCACGATCACATCGGCATAGATCTGGTTCTTTTCATACTGCTCCGGCAGCACCTCCTCTGCCTTTCCTACAAAGAACTCCACATTTTCCATTCCATTCAACCGGGCATTTCTTCTGGCATCTTCAATGGCCTGGGGGACAATCTCCACGCCATATACCTTTTTCGCCTTCTGGGCCAGGAACAGGGAAATAGTTCCAATGCCGCAGTACAGATCCCATACCGTTTCTTTTCCCGTAAGGCCCGCATATTCCAGGGCTGTTCCATACAGCTTTTCTGTCTGTACCGGATTAACCTGATAAAAAGACAGGGGGGAGATCTGATATGTTACATCCGAAATGGAATCTGTAATATACCCTGGACCATAAAGATTTACAATCTCTTTTCCCATGATCACATTGGTCTTTTCCTCATTGATACTGTAAGAAATGCTGGTCATTCCTGAAACAGCCGACAGCCGCTTTACCAGCTCTTCCCCGTGGGGCAGGCGCTTTCCGTTGATCACCAGACAGACCATGATCTCACTGCTCTTAAACCCTTTTCGGATCAGGGCATGGCGAACCAGCCCCTGATGGCTTTTCTCATCATAGGGCCTGATCCTATATTCCTTCATAAATGCCTTGATAATTTCCAGTATTCCCCTGTTTTCCTGTACCCCCAGCAGGCAGTCCGCATTTTCAATGATATCATGGGTGCGGCCCGCATAAAATCCGGTTATAATTTCTCCGTTTTTATTCATTCCAAAAGGAAACTGAGCCTTGTTGCGGTACCGCCAGGGCTCCTCCATTCCAATAATTGGAAACATGGGGATTTCTTCCTCTTTAAAACCGCCGATCCGCATAAGGTTATTTTTAATCTTTCGCTCTTTAAACGCCAGCTGCTCCTCATATTTCATGGCCTGGAGCTGGCAGCCCCCGCAGGGACGGGCCGCAGGGCATCTTGGCTCTGTCCGAAAAGCAGAAGGAGTGATCACCTCCATCAGACGGGCAAAACCATAGGATTTTTTCATCTTCATGGCTTTCGCCCGCACCTGGTCGCCGATGACCGTATCTTTGATAAACCAGATGTAGCCGTCAAACTTTCCGATACCGGAGCCGTCCTCGCTCATATCTTCAATGGTAACTGTAAATTCCTGATTTTTTTCCACTTTCCTTACTCCGTTGTCTTTCTGATGTTGGTTTCTAAAAGCCTGTTGTAGCCCAGCCAGCCCTTATTCGTTCCGCCTGCTGCCAGAGCCTCGATCATTGTCTCCATCTTGGCATCTGTATTGTCTGCAAAATTCAGTGCCAGCGCTTCCAAAAGAGCCGGTTTCTTGGGTGAACCATATTCCAGCTCTCCGTGATGGGCCAGAATACAGTGTTTTAACTCAGACGCCAGTCTGGGCGGAAAATCCGGAATCTGGCGGATCCGCTCGGAAATCATCTCCGTGCCGATCATAATATGGCCCAGAAGCTGGCCGTCGTCGGTATAATCATTTTCAGGGAAACGTGACAGCTCCTGCATCTTTCCGATATCGTGGAACATGGCTGCGGTGAGAAGCAGGTCCCTGTTTAATGTCTTATAATACCCTGCATAGTAGTCGCAGAGCTTTACCACACTTAAGGTATGCTCTAAGAGTCCTCCTACGAATCCATGATGAACGGTCTTTGCCGCGGAATGGAACTGGAACGCCTTGGCAAATTCCTTATCTTCCACAAAATACCCTGACAAAAGCTGATTCAGCCATGGATTCTTCACACTGCGCACAAATCCCAGCAGCTCCTCATACATCTTTCCAATCTCTTTTTTAGAAACAGGCAGATAATCCGCCTCCACATACTCTCCCTCTCTGGCTGTGCGGATCCGGCGCACATTCAGCTGGTTTGCATTCTGAAACAGCGTCACATCTGCCTCAATGTGCACATAGTCCATTGCGTCAAATTCCCCTACTCCCGGAGAAGAAAGATCCCAGATCTTTGCCTCAATGGTGCCTGTCTTATCCTGAAGGATCAGATTTCCATATTCTTTTCCTGTTTTTGTAAGCTGAATCTGTTTTGTCTTGCATAAATAAATATCGGAAATATGATTTCCTTCATGGAATGTCTCAATATATCTCATTTTCATACCTCATCTCTCTTTTACTGAAAAGGGAGTCCGCTTCGTTCGGACTCCCACACCGCACTTATCTGGTTCCAACGGTTATCTCAAAGGGGATTTCCCTGTATTCGTCTTTGCCATTGCTGCGCTGTACGTTTACAATGATCTTCGTTCCTGCCTGGAGCTTTTCCACCTGGCCCTGAAATTCCTTCAGATTTGTCACCGGCATATCTCCCAGCTTTGTGAGAATATCCCCCGGCTGAAGGCCTGCATTATAAGCCGGACTATCCATAACTGCTTCTGAAATATAGATGCCCTTAGGCATTCCCTTCTGGGCCATGGCTGCCGTGATCTCCTGTCCCAGTATACCAAAGTAAGGCACAGGAAGACCGTTGCTCATAAGTTCCAAGGCCCCCTTATAATCCGATACGGACATAACGGCTGTCATGGAAGAATGATCCTCCTGCCCATAATCATCCACCGCCCAGCCGATCAGTTCTCCATCCGTATTAATAAGGAAGGTTCCCGCCTGGGAATCTGCCGCTGTATCCGTATAAAAGATCCTGGTACTTCCGTCTACCGCTTTTGTGCTGCGCACTACATAGGAAATGGCGCCGTATCCACTGGAACCGGTCACACCGGCCGGGGAACCGATGGCAACCACCAGATCTCCCTGCCTGACACCATAAGAATTTCCCAGCGGAAGCTCTTTTATGCGCTCATACTGCCTGTCCTCCAGCTCTGCGGCATTTACGCTTACAAGAGCCATATCTGCCACAGAATCCTTTTGTTTTACAGTACCCGGAAGAATGGTTCCGCCTGAAAATGATACTTCAATGGAATCCGCCGTATCTACCGCCTCATCCGGCACCAGAACAAGGATTTCTCCTCTTGTGCAGGAAATCACCACGCCTGAATACTGGCCTGTAGTTTCAATGGGATTATCAAACCAGTCCGTTTCCCTCTGAATCGAGTGAACAGAAGCCACACAGCCCTCATTCTCTTCAACCAGCGTATTCAAATTTCCGTAGAGACGGTTCAGATCATCCATAGAATACGGATACTTCTCCATCTCTGACCGCACCATATCCTCCACCGGCTCTGTTTCCTCAGGCACCGGCGCACACTCTGTCTGTACAGGCTGCTGCGCTTCCGGCTCATCCTTTGCAATGGTGATCGGCTCCTGCTCTGTCTCCTCCGGGCCGAAGGCTCTGTCTGCGATCGGCTTTACAGCCGAAAAGCATACCGCAGCTGCTGTTCCGAACACAACTGCGCAGGCTCCTGTCATCAAAATTTTTCTCATGATCTGCCGCCCGGAAGGTGGCTGGCGGACGATTTTCTCCCTGATAAACGGTTTCTGTTTTTCCTGGCCTTCGTCCGTTCCCTTGTCTTCACGCTTATCCGCCATTTCGCTCCTCCTTACGAAGAATCTCACCTCTTATTATACGGTTCTCACGCTTAATATGCAAGTTTTTGTTCGTTCGGAATTTTCCCCTATCGTAAATATCGGGGGATGTGGTATACTTGTCCGTGTAAACAGGATATTTTGTACCACTCTCAGGAGGTTATTGATAAAAAATGAACCAAAAAGCATTAAAAACCCTGGAATATACGAAGATAATCACCCAACTGGAAAGCCATGCGGCCTCTCCTCTAGGGAAGTCCCTGTGCCGGGAACTGTCTCCTTCTTCTGATCTGGAAGAGATCCGCACCCGCCAGGCCCAGACCACAGACGCTGTGAACCGTGTGCGTTTAAAGGGCTCTGTTTCCTTTTCCGGCCTTCGGGAAATCGGCGGTTCCTTAAAGCGCCTGGAAATCGGAAGCTCTCTTAGCATCCCTGAGCTTCTCTCTATCAGCTCGGTTCTTACCGTGGCTTCAAGAGCCAAGGCTTACGGACGCAGGGATACAGAGTCCCCCCCCGTTTTCACCCCCCGTTTTCCCGGACAGAAGCCGCCGAAGCAGGCTGAAGTGGCTGAATATGTGCCTGACTCCCTGGATCCCTTATTTCAGTCCATCGAGCCTTTAACCCCTTTAAATAATGAAATCAAACGCTGTATCCTCTCAGAAGATGAAATTGCAGATGAAGCCAGCCCCGGTCTTTCCCGGGTACGCCGTTCCATCAAGGCTGCGGCGGATCGCATCCATACCCAGTTAAATTCCATTTTAAATTCTCACCGCACCTATCTTCAGGATGCGGTGATCACCATGAGGGACGGACGCTACTGCCTCCCTGTAAAGGCTGAATATAAAAACCAGGTTTCCGGTATGGTCCACGATCAGTCTGCCACCGGCTCTACCCTTTTCATCGAACCCATGGCTATCGTGAAGCTGAACAATGAGATCCGGGAGTTGGAAATCCAGGAGCAGAAGGAAATTGAAGCTGTTTTGGCCTCTTTAAGCAATGAAGCGGCTCCCCATATAGAAGAGCTGCGCCTGAATATGGAGCTTTTGGCCCAGCTTGACTTTATCTTTGCCAAAGCTGCCCTGTCCCGCCAGTACCGGTGCAGTGCGCCTGTATTTAATGACAAAGGCCGCATTCACATCAAAGACGGACGCCACCCGCTCTTAGATCCCCAGAAAGTAGTCCCTATCAACATCTGGCTGGGAAAGAATTTTGATCTCTTGATCGTCACCGGCCCCAATACCGGAGGCAAGACCGTTTCCTTAAAAACCGTGGGACTGTTTACCCTGATGGGACAGGCCGGCCTTCATATCCCTGCATGGGAAGGCTCGGAGCTGGCTGTTTTTGACGAAGTATTCGCAGATATCGGGGACGAACAGAGCATTGAGCAGAGCCTCAGTACCTTCTCCGCCCACATGACAAATATCGTATCTATTTTACAGCAGGCAGACTCCCGTTCCTTATGCCTCTTTGACGAGCTTGGAGCAGGAACAGATCCCACCGAGGGCGCGGCTCTTGCCATTGCTGTGCTGTCCTTCCTCCACAACATGAAGTGCCGCACCATGGCAACTACCCACTACAGCGAATTAAAGGTCTTTGCCCTCACCACTCCCGGTGTGGAAAATGCCTGCTGCGAATTCAGCGTGGAAACGCTCCAGCCCACCTACCGCCTGTTAATCGGCATTCCCGGCAAAAGTAACGCCTTTGCCATTTCCAAAAAGCTGGGCCTTCCCGATTTCATTATCGAAGATGCAAAAAGCCATCTGGAAGCCAAGGACGAATCCTTTGAAGATCTTCTTGCCAGCCTGGAAACCAGCCGCGTCACCATTGAAAAGGAGCAGGAGGAAATCCGCTCCTATAAGGAGGAGATTGCCCAGCTAAAATCCCGCCTGACCCAGAAGGAAGAACGTCTGGACGAGCGCAAGGATAAGCTGATCCGCAATGCCTCTGAGGAAGCCCAGAGGATTTTAAGAGAAGCCAAGGAGACGGCAGACCAGACCATCCGCGAGATCAACCGCCTGGCTTCTGAATCCGGCGTAGGAAAAGAACTGGAGGCTCAGAGAGCCAAACTGCGGGAGCAGATTAAAAAGACCGACGATAAGCTGGCAGTAAAGGCCAAAGGCCCCAGCCAGCCCATTTCCCCAAAGAAACTAAAAATCGGAGACGGCGTAAAGGTGCTTTCCATGAACCTGAAGGGCACCGTCAGCACCCTGCCGGATGCAAAGGGCGATCTCTTTGTCCAGATGGGCATTCTCCGTTCCAGAGTTAATATCCGTGATCTGGAGCTGATCCGTGAAGACGACATAAGCGCTACTCTTGGAGACGGTTCCTCACGCACCTACGGCGGAACGGCGGCAGGCTCCAAGGCAAAGAAAACATTTTCACAGGCAAAGGGAAATGGCAGCGGAAGTGGCCAGATCCGGATGTCTAAATCATTTTCCGTGGGAACAGAGGTCAATCTCATCGGCATGACTACAGACGAGGCCGTGCCTGCTATGGAAAAATATCTGGACGATGCATATCTGGCCCATATGCCGAGTGTGCGGGTTGTTCACGGACGCGGTACGGGAGCGCTGAAAAATGCCTGTCACAAGCGGCTGCGTCAATTAAAGTATGTAAAGGATTTCCGCCTGGGTGAGTTTGGAGAAGGCGGAACCGGCGTTACCATCGTGACTTTTAAGTAATGACATAAGGAGGATTTTCACCAATGGCTGAAAAACAGAAGATTCTGATCGTAGATGATGATGCAAATATTGCAGAACTTATTTCCCTGTATTTAATGAAAGAATGTTATGAAACAATGATCGTAGGAGACGGCGAGGAAGCCCTTAAGGTATTCCCCGAATTTAAACCCAACCTGATCCTTCTTGACCTGATGCTTCCGGGCATAGACGGCTATCAGGTCTGCCGGGAGCTGCGCACCTCATCTCAGGTTCCCATCATCATGCTGTCAGCCAAGGGTGAAATCTTTGACAAGGTTCTGGGGCTGGAGCTGGGAGCAGATGACTATATGATCAAACCCTTTGATTCCAAAGAGCTGGTCGCCCGTGTAAAAGCAGTTCTCCGCCGTTATCAGGCAGCCCCTGCCGCCATTTCTACAGAACCAAAGCAGCAGGGAGAATATGTGGAGTACCCGGATCTGATCGTAAACCTGACAAACTACTCTGTACTCTACAAAGGCCATTCGGTGGAAATGCCTCCCAAAGAGCTGGAGCTTCTCTACTTTCTGGCCTCCTCGCCGAATCAGGTCTTTACAAGAGAGCAGCTCCTGGATCACATCTGGGGCTACGAATACATCGGAGATACCCGGACCGTAGACGTACATATCAAGCGTCTGCGGGAAAAAATCAAGGATCACGCCAACTGGTCCATTACCACGGTATGGGGCATCGGCTACAAATTCGAGGTAAAGAGGTAATACCATGACCCGTTCACTCTACTCCAAATTTATCCTGGGCTATCTGATCTTCGGCCTTCTGGGCTTCACCACCATTGCCACCTTTTCCTCCCGCATGACCAGAGATTATCTGATGCGGGAGCGGTCGGAGGCTCTTTATGATGAGGCAAATGATATTGCAGCCTCCTGCAGTCAGATGTACGACGGAAAGCGGCCGGATCTGGCTGCCTTTTCCTCCCAGTTAAAAAGTCTGGGCGCCTATCTGCGCGCAGAAATATGGGTGGCGGACAATCAAGGGGCCATTTTTATGGACAGCCGGGACGGCAGCCGGACACAGACTGTAATCCCGGATTTCGACCCCACTGCCTCAGGAAGCCGCTCCTACACCATTGGGAATTATTATGGCCTTTTTAATGAGGACGTTCTCACCGTATCTGCTCCGGTGATCGGAAATTACACTACCTACGGCTATGTGATCCTTCATCTGCCGGTCAGCCAGATTGCCCATTCCCAGAGTGAAATCCTGGATATTCTCTACATCACCTCTGCGGCCATTTTCGGACTGTCCCTCATTATCCTTCTGGTCTTTACCCAGACCGTATATCTTCCCCTGCGAAAAATCACAGTAGGAGCCAAGGAATATGCTGCCGGCCATCTGGATTACCGGATCCAGGTAAAGACCCATGATGAAATGGGATACCTGTCCGATACCTTAAACTATATGTCAGATGAACTGGATAAAATGGAGGAATATCAGAGGAATTTTATCGCAAATGTTTCCCACGATTTCCGTTCCCCCTTAACCTCCATCAAAGGCTATCTGGAAGCAATCCTGGACGGAACCATTCCGCCGGAGCTGTATGAAAAATATATTTCCAGAGTTATTTCCGAAACAGAACGGCTTCACAAGCTGACGGAAAGTATGCTGACCTTAAATTCACTGGATGCCAGAGGATACCTGACGCGGACGAACTTTGATATTAACCGTGTCATCAAGGATACCGCGGCCTCCTTTGAAGGTACCTGCGGCAAAAAAAATATCAGCTTTGATCTGACTTTTTCCGATAATATCCAGATGGTCTATGCTGATATGGAAAAAATACAGCAGGTAATGTACAACCTGATCGACAATGCCATCAAATTCAGCCACAATGATTCTGTGATCTATATCCAGGCGGCAGGACAGTATGAAAAGATTTTCGTTTCCGTAAAGGATACCGGTATCGGTATTCCAAAGGACAGCCTGAAAAAAATATGGGAACGCTTTTACAAAACCGATCTTTCCCGCGGAAAAGACAAAAAAGGGACCGGACTTGGTCTTTCCATTGTAAAGGAAATCCTCCAGTCCCATGGAGAAAATATTGATGTGATCAGCACCGAAGGCGTGGGGACAGAATTTATCTTCTCACTTCCCCGATCAACGGTTCTGTAGACTTTCCAGACCACCCATTTTATGGTATACTGATGGTATCATTATTTGTAAATACCAGAGTTTTAAATGCATAAACTCTGACAGGAAAGGATGGATGACTATGACCCGAATCAAACAGGCAGCCGCTTTTTTTATGACCGCAGCCCTTCTCTCTTCTGCCTTTGCTCCCGCAGCCCTGGCTGACAACAAAACAAAGGTAGGAAAGATCTGCCTGACCGTCGACAGCGATATCCGAGCCGGCAGCAGTGGCGGTGAAGTAGATGTAACACCCACAGGAGACAACACGGATCTGTACTATGTAGATGCCGTTGAAGTTGTCAATGATGAAGGGGACGACTGGTCCAAATCCAATCCTCCTGAGGTAGATATTACCCTTGGTCTGGAGGACGAGGAAGAATACGCCTTTTCCGGAACCTCCTCCAGCAGCTTCAAGCTCACTCTGGACAGCTCCATCAAATCCCGCTTTGACAAGATCAAATTCGTAGACGCCCGAAAAACAGACGGCGGAGCTACTGTCATCCTGACTGTAAAGCTGGTTTTTGACGAAGACGCCGATATGAGCGACGCGCCTGCCCCCGGAAACCTGTCCTGGGATTCTGACAATCCAAAGGTCGCTGTATGGGATGACGTTGAATCTGCTAAATATTTCCAGGTTCAGTTATATCGGAATGGCTCCCTCGTAACGCCTCCTGACGGCGGAAACTCTACTTTGTCCGTATATAATACCTTCTATGACTTTACGGACTGGATGACGGAAAATGGAACCTACACATTTAAAGTGCGTTCTGTAAAAGCCAGCAACAATGCCAAGAGCAACTGGAAAACTTCCCCTGAACAGACAGCCGGAAATTCTGTCTCCGAAGGCTGGAAACAGGCAGCCGACCATGTGCGCTGGTGGTGGCAGAACGCAGACGGAACCTATCCTGCATCCCAGTGGAAGGATGTAAACGGCCAGTGGTATTATTTTGACTCAGACGGCTACATGGCAACCGGCTGGATACAGGTAAACGGCCTGTACTACTATCTGGATCCCTCCTCCGGCGCAATGTATGCAAACTGCTATACACCGGATAACTGCTGGGTGGATGCAAATGGAGTTTGGATTCCATAGTCTTTTTATAATTGAAAATAGCCGAAAAAACAATCGTAAAAATTTGCGATTGTTTTTTTGTGCGTTTTTGCGTATAATACAATTAATAAAACCCAGGAGGATGTGATTTATATGCGTGAAACACGAACACTGGAATTTAAGGAAACCATTACAAATACTTTTCTAAAAACAGTTAGTGCATTTTCCAATTATGATGGCGGAACCATTTATTTTGGAATTGATGATGATGGAAACATCAAGGGATTAAAGGATGTAAAACAAGCCTGTCTGGACATTGAAAACAAAATTAATGACAGTATTTCTCCTCAGCCCAATTACACAATGGAAATACAAAATAATGACCAAACGATTAAGCTCACGGTCAAAAGCGGTATTCAAAAGCCGTATTTGTACAAATCAAAGGCTTTCAAACGAAATGATACAGCGACAATTGAAGCAGACACCCTGGAATTATCCAGACTTATACTGGAAGGAAAAAATATCAGCTTTGAAGAGCTGCCATGCAGACAGCAGGAATTGTCTTTTGAAATTTTGCATCGAAAGTTAAAAGAGCATATCCAAATCGAAGCATTCAATCAGGATACATTAAGAACATTAAACTTATATGACAATAACAATGGATATAATAATGCAGCAGCAATTCTAGCCGATACCAATCATTTTCCGGGAATTGATATTGTAAAATTCGGTGAAAATATCAGCATCATTCAAAAAAGGGCAACCTTTGAAAACAGATCGATATTGGAAGTTTATGAAAAGTCGATCGATGTATTCAGAGATTATTATCAATATGAAGTAATACAGGGTGCTGACCGGGAAAAGGTAGAAAAAATACCAGAAGCGGCTTTTCGGGAAGCGATTGCAAATGCTTTGATTCACAGAGCCTGGGATATAGCATCGCAAATCCGGGTTTTAATGTTTGATGACCGGATTGAGGTTATCTCTCCGGGAGGGCTACCATCCAGAATCACAGAGGAAGAATATTTATCAGGAAAACTTTCTGTATTAAGAAACAGGAACCTCGCGAATGTATTTTACAGATTAGGCTTTGTCGAAATATTCGGAACAGGAATTACAAGAATAAAACATCTTTATGAAGAAGGACTTATCAAACCGGATTTTGAAGTATCCGAAAATACAATTAAAATTGTGCTTCCTGTTTTTGAGAAAAATCTGAATTTAACGGAAAACGAACAAACGGTATATAAATTTTTAAGTAAAACAATGCTGAAACCAATCAGTGAAATTGCCCCCTATGTCCCCTTTGGAAGATCAAAGACAACGCAGCTTCTGAAAGGTATGGAGCAAAAAGGAATTGTGGTCGTTGAAGGGAAGGGACGGGGGACAAAGTATATACTGAAATAGATCATAGTTTAAAAACGAATGTCCAGCCTGCCAAAAAAAGCGGGAAGATTACCAGAGAAAATGTGATGTCTCTCTCCGGTATCTTCCCGCCTTTTATTATGACCTCGACCGTACCTGTTTCCAATCTTTCCCTCTTAAATTTCCCCTCACTACAAAATCAGTCTTGCTGCCCCATAGATTCCTGCGTCATTTCCCAGAGTTGCCAGACCCAGCCTGGCTTTATTTTTGGAAATCGTCATAAAATGATCATAGTCCTTCTGAACCATATCAATAAGGAACTGGCCTGCTTTTGATACGCCGCCGCCGATCACGAAAATATCAGGATCTGCGATCAGAGCAGCCTGGGACAGCGCCAGACCCAGATAATGGCTTACCACAGCCATAACCTCCAATGCCAGTTCGTCTCCCTCCTTGGCCGCATCCAGCACGTTTTTCGCACTTACATTGTCACCGTACTGGCGGAGAACGGAAGCCGTCTCGCTGGCAGCCATCTTTCTTCTGGCTTCTCTTGCAATGCCCGTAGCGGAGCAGATCTGCTCCAGACATCCCTGACCGCCGCAGTTACAGTATTCCTTTTCCTCGTCCCTTACATGGATATGTCCGATCTCTCCGGCCAGACCGTGACGTCCGGCCACGATCTTCTGATCCAGGATCACTCCTCCGCCTACTCCGGTACCAAGAGTAATCATCACAAGATTATCATAGCCTTTTCCGCCTCCCTGCCATATCTCGCCAAGGGCAGCTACATTGGCATCATTTCCGCTCTTTACAGGAATGCCATCCAGCAGGGCACTGAGCTCCTTCTGGGGATTTACATTTTTCCATCCCAGATTTACGCAGACCTCTACGCTTCCGTCCGGCATCACCGGCCCCGGCACTCCCAGTCCGGCTCCTGCAATATCCGTTTTCAGATCCAGCCCCATGGCTGATACCTTTTCACGGATGGAAGCAGCGACATCCGGAAGAATATATTTTCCATTTTCTTCCTTTCTTGTTTTTACCTCCCACTTATCCAGCAATTCTCCGGTTGTCTCAAAGATTCCCATCTTTACGCTGGTTCCTCCTACGTCTACACCGATGCATTTCATCCCCATAGTATCTTCTTCCTTTCTGTCTGATTTTTGCAGCTGTTACCGCAGCCTGATCTCCTGCATCTTCTGAGGCCCCATGACTAAAAGAGTACCCGGCATATTTCCGGCCGAAACCTTGGATACAGGAAAATCAAAACTTCCTTTAAATTTCTCTGTTCCCGCCATATTATAAACCAGGCAGGAGTTGTCATTATAAAGCAGAACCAGATCCTCATCTATATCAAAACCCGAATACTGGAACGAGAATGCAGTCTCAAACACCTGACTGCCGTCTGCCCGATACACATGAAGCCGATAAGGCTCTGAACCCTCGGAATTATCTGTGACCACAGCCGCATACTGATCGGTATAACTGATACTGCGGATATTTTCGTCTAACAAGATCTGAGCCGTGGATTCCGGAGACGTTTCAATACGGGTCGAAAAAAACTGCAGACCCTTGTCCGTAAAAATCACCGCATGGCTGTCATTCATAAACCGCACCCGGCCCGCCATGGCGTCTGAAAGATCCTGGGGCATAAATACGCCGACTACACGCTTGGGATCATTTTTTCCCAGACCAAAGTTGTAAAATACAACCTTATTTTTAATCATGCCATCTTCTAAATACATAAAAGAGGTGATCCACTGGGTTCCTCCGGGAGACAGGCTTACATCAACCGGATAACCATCGCCGGACAGAAGCGATTTCACATAGATATCAAGAGGATTTCCGTCCTTTTTATAAAGGTAAATGTAGCTGGCTTTAGAATCCTCCTCCACAGCCGCAGTAACGCCCTTTGCTGAAACAGAAAGCTCTAAAACCGGCAGAGAAGTTGTCGCCTGACCCTGAATTCCATTTTTATCACAGATATAAATGGAATTTCCCTGACGGTCTCCAATGGCGGCAAAATCACCGTTGACCGTAATCATGGGATGTTTCATCTCATAGCTTAAAATCCATACGGCCTTTCCCCTGGAATCCAGATAGGAGGCTCCATCCTTGGTATACTTGATCACACCGTCGGCAAAATCTGCAAATCCGGAAAAATTCCCTTCCCCGGCAGCAGCTTCGCCCGGCTCTCCCTGATTAAAATCCGTCTCCCAGACAAGCTCATAGTCTGCAAATGACATATATCGGTCATAATATATAAATCCGCCCACAGCGGCCAAAATCAGAACCCCGATCACTGCTCCAATGCGGACCCGGCGTTTTACGCTTTTCTGATGGGCTTTCTTTATCAGCTCTTCGCTGTCCTCATCCTCCGGCGAAGAAACGGAGGGAGAAACCATCTGGCTTCTCAGCTGCTTTTTTTTATTTTCACGGCTCATTGAACGGTTGCTGCCCATTTTGTACTCCTGAATGTTTGATATACCTGTTAAGTATACAACATTTTCGGAGGTTGCGCACTAATATTTTCACGGCATAAGAAGCTTCTGGCCTGCATAGATGCTGTTCTGATCCCTCAATTCGTTGATCCGGCAGATCTCGTCCAGCTTATTTACATTTTGGTAAACCTTAAAACAGATGCCATAAAGTGTTTCGCCCTCCCCAACGGTATAAACCTTATAAGCAGGAGCATCAGCTTCCTCCGTTTCCATGAGTGCTGTTTCCTCCGGGACATTCTCCGGAGCTTCACTGGAAATGACTGCAGTTTCAGTCTCCGCAGCTTCTCTCATCGTTTCAGGAGTCACAAAAGAAGGCTTTTCCCCCACCGTAACCTTAGGGAATTTTTCCTCTATAGGCCAGACCCCTGCTTTTGCTTCCTTGATCCTTCCCTCCGGGAGCACCGATGCAATCACACTTTCCATTTCATGCATCTTTTTATAGTTATTAAACATCGCTACACCGCCTGCCAAAACAGTTACAGCCAAAGCTGTGCACACAGCCGAAAGCGTACCCACCGTACTCTGGCGGCGGATTGCTTCTCCTCTCTGCTCTTCCATTTTTTGGCGAAAATCCTGGATAGCGCGGTCATTTACCCCTGTTTCCACTCTGGAAATATCCTTTCGGGAAATCATATAATCCTGCATCATCTGATTGCGCTCATAGTAAATACTATAGCCCCTGAGTTTATAAAATCCGTCTGAGGACGTAATATAGACCGCTTCCTCACCCTCCAGGCCGCTGTTTAAATACATCAGCTGATTTTTTCCTGTAAAATAATGGCTGTGTTCCTGCCAGTAGTTTAATGGATTTAAACTGCAGCCCGGATTCCCGCATAAAAACCACCCCTGTACCGTTCGTTTGGGAAACCGGTTTTCCACTTCCTGATAGGCCTTTTGCCATGCATCCTCTGTAAAGACTACCTTCTCCCCATCCTTTGCAACCGTTTCCATTTCCAAAGCCCCGTCTACAAATACATACGGCACATCCTCATGGATCTCCCTGTTTCCCAGAAGAAGCCCCACCCGCAGATCCGCCCCTTTTGCGGGCCTTAACTGCTTTAAATATGTATTGACATAATCCTCTACATACAGCTTTAAAACCTGGTCACGTTCTCCGATCTGCCGTATATTTTTCGGCAGCTTCGGGAACAGTTCATATAATTCTCCCATCTGCTCACCCCTTTATACCGATGCGAAACCTATAAAGCGCGTTTCGCCTCTGATCAGCGGCCGTCAAATGTCTGCACACGCAGGCGTGACAGCCATTTTCCTCGTCGCCACAACAAAAAACATACCTGAAAAATCCAGGTATGTCTCAGTATAACAGGTATTTTGCGCAAAGTTTGTCATATTATGGCTGCATTTTCCCAAAATCGTTCGACAAGGGAAATACTTTCGCAGATGCAGTCCGCCATTTTCATCACCATGGACAGCCGGACACTTTGAAGCATCACAGGATCACGGCTGCCTGCGCCCCCTACGATCCCGGTGATCGAGATATCTCCTACTGCCTCTAACTCCTTTGATACCCCAAGCCCCGGCTGCAGCGCTCCCCGCCCCAAAGTAGCATAGCCCACATGATCCAGGCTGCCTACCGAAGCGTCAATCGCTACCACCACATACCGGGAATAATGGGCCTGGATATATCGGATATAAAGCTCCAGATTCATGGCATGTACCGGCTTATCCAGAGTTCCGATCACAGCGGCTCCCTTTAAACGCTGCCTTCTCAGCTTGTGTCCAACCAAAGGCCCCAGGCTGTCCCCTGTAGAGCGGTCTGTGCCGATACAGAGGAACATGACGCCTTCTTTTCCTTTTTCTTCCATTTCGTCCATGATCATACGGTTCAGGTTCACGGCAAAACGTTCTGCCTCAAACTCTCCCGCTGTATCATAGTATGATATATCTTCCCGGCTGGAAATACCGAATGTTTTCCACAATTTCATGTCTGTACTGTCTCCTTATCCACGGAGGCTGAACTATTTTCACCGTTTTTTATAGTATAGACCCTGAAAATGGGAAATATGCATGGCTTTTTAACCGAACAGCTTTTCTTTGTACACGCCGTCCCGGATCAGTCCCCGGATCGCGTCTACCACCGCCTGCTTATCCTCCTGATAGGTCACACCGAACCATTTATCCGGTGTATCCAGTACGCGGACTTTCGCCTTCCCCTCCTGTACCAGATCGTCAATAATCTTCGGGAGCAGGTATTCTGCCTTAATATCCTCAGGCTTTAAGCCGTCTAAAAACTTCGGGAACCCATGTTCCAGCTCCTCTAAGAAACGCACTGGAAGACCCCACATATTCATGGAAACCGGCTGGTCTGCCTGTACAGATACAGGATTTCCCGCCTCATCTGCTGCTGCCAGTCCGTCCCCGCTTCTGCGGATATCATAAGTTTCCGTTACGTTTTTAAGGAATCCGTTTTCCACATGACACACGCCTCTGGTAACGCTTCCGTTGTCGCTTAAGGTATTTTCAAGCACAAATCCGCCCATGCAGATATCATAAACATCTGCATCATCCTTCATCTCATTTACCATGTAATCATGGATCCGCTTAAAGCCCTCTTTTCCGTAATAATCGTCTGCATTGATCACCAGGAACGGACAGTCAATCAGCCCCTTTATCATCAGAACAGCCTGACCGGTTCCCCAGGGTTTTTTGCGGCCCTCAGGCACAAAATAGCCCTCTGGAAGAGCGTCCAACTCCTGATAAGCATAAATAACCGGAATCTGCTTGGCAATGCGGTCTCCGATAATCTCCTTAAAATCCTTTTCCAGATCTTTACGGATAATAAATACGACTTTGTTAAATCCGGCCTCAATGGCGTCATGGATAGAATAATCCATAATAATCTCTCCATTTGGCCCAACAGGAGCCAGCTGCTTGATGCCGCCCCCAAACCGGCTGCCGATTCCGGCCGCCATAATTACTAATGCTGTTTCCTTCATAATCTTGTTTCCTCCTTTTAAGGTGCCACTATTATACTACAAAATTCTTATTGATGGAAATGGTATTTCCCCCGATACTTCTACATGGATTTTCTCCACAAAATATTCCCAGCCAGTTCTGTAAGCACCCCCTGGACCCGTTTCACATCTTCATAAGGTACGGATTCATTAGGCTTATGAGCCAGCTCCAGGCTGCCGGGGCCATATGACATACAGTTATGATTTCCCAGCATCCCTGCTGCTACCGCAGTATCTGTGTAGCCGTTAAAGGTTCCTACCGCCGCTTCCTCTCCCACAACGGCCTTTACAGCCTCTTTTAAACGGGACAACAGCGGTGAATCCGGGTCCTTTTCTACATAGGGTCTGTCTCCTGTAAGCACATAGCTTCCCTTAACTCCTGCGATCTCCTTCTCTGCCTTTTTTATCGCCCCTTCAACCATCGCGCAGGCAGCCGCCGTATCCACTGGGGGCGCCAGACGCATATCAATCCATACTTTACAGCTGTCCGGCACTACATAAGGCCTGTAGCCTCCCTGGATCTGGCCAAAAGTAACGGTAGAAATCCCCAGATCATGGTGGGGCGGACAGGCTGCAATCTCCTTTCGTATGCTGCTGATCACCTCCGCCATAGCTGCAATGGCGTCTGCTCCCTTCCATGGATTGCTGGCGTGGGCGGTGATGCCCGTAACGGTCAGTTCAAACCAGGTGCGGCCCTTGTGAGCCACCTGAATCTGTCCGTCTGTAGGCTCTGTATCCAAAACCCAGTCCTCCTTCGTGATCCAGCCGGAACGGATGGCATGCTCCACTCCCCGCATAAAATCCTCTTCATCCACGGTACAGATTATGGAAAATGACCGGTTAGGAAGCTCTCCCCTTTTTCCGGTCTCCCGTACCTGAGCCTCAAAGGCAGCAAGGGCACAGGCTAACCCCGACTTCATATCACAGGCTCCTCTTCCATACAGGCGCACCACCGTTTTTCCCTGCTCCTCTGTTTCCCGGACCACCGCTCCCAGAGGCGGCGTCGTTTCATCCCAGCCATCTCCCAGCATAACCGTATCCATGTGGCAGATATAGATCAGTCCCGGTCCATTCGTCTTTCCCGGTATCCGCGCCATCACATTAAACCGGCCCGGAAGTACCTCCTCCCGTGCGATTTGGATCTGGTCTGCCAGAGAACCGCCACACCGTTCACAGCACCGGCTTAAATACTCATAAAGCCGTTCCCCGATCTCGCCTTCATAAGCGCCCGGATCTGAGCTGTCTATGGACACCAGCTTTTTTGCCAGCTCCCAGGCCCGCTCCTCCCAGTCCGCATCATTTTCAAATATCTTCATATCCTGCCTCCTCCCATTCTTGTTCCAATACTGCTATTATAGGCTTCCTTTTCCGGTAATACAAGACCGCTGGCAGATTCTTCCTTTACTCCAAACCATCCTTCCAGAACAGTGAACATACCGTCTGCAAATGTCCACATCCCGCGGACATTCATCACAGCCTTTTCATTGTACCTATTTTAGTAAAAAAGGTGGTTGCGCTTGTAGTAAAACACGCTTATTATATGGTTGAATCAAAATGCATATTTTGAATGAACAAGAGTATTAAAAAGGAGGTTTATTCTTTCATCATGAAAGAAATCAAAAATCCATTCTGGCGCACAGCCGCTGAATATGGAACTATCACAATCAGTATCTGGATCATGGTTATAGGAATCTATTTTTTCAAATTCCCAAACCACTTTGCCTTTGGCGGGATCACCGGCTTTTCCACCGTTATCAGTGAGATGACCCAATGGTCGGCCAGTGATTTTACATTCATTACAAATATGTCCCTTCTGGTTCTTGGCTTTATCTTTCTTGGAAGAAGCTTTGGACTGAAAACCGTTTATGCCACCGTTGTTATGTCCGTCAGTCTTTCCCTGCTGGAGCGTATCTGCCCATTGACAAAGCCTCTGACCTCAGAGCCGCTTCTGGAACTGATGTTTGCAATTTTCCTGCCTGCCATCGGAACCGCTATTTTATTCAATATCGGAGCATCCAGCGGCGGTACGGATATCATTGCCATGATCCTGAAAAAATATTCCAGCGTAGATATCGGACATGCTCTTTTGATCACAGATGTGCTGATCACCGTTGCTGGTTGCTTCATGTTCGACATTGCAACAGGGCTGTATTCATTCCTTGGACTTGCAATCCGCTCGTTTATGATCGATACTTTTATTGAAAGTTTCAATCTTTCCAAATACTTTAACGTAGTATGTGACAATCCAAAGCCGATCTGCGACTTTATTGTACAGGAATTAAACCGAAGCGCTACTGTCTGCCATGCACAGGGCGCGTTTTCCGGAAAAGACAAATACGTCATCTTCACGGCACTGAACCGCCCGCAGGCTGTCCGGCTCCGTAATTTTAGCAAAGACGAAGAACCTTCCGCATTTATTCTCATCTCCAATACAAGTGAGATCATCGGAAAAGGCTTCCATAACGTCTGAATATTTTAAACAGAAGAAGGAGAAACACTATGAAGCATCTCGTCATTGCAGAAAAACCTTCCGTGGGCAGGGACATCGCCCGGGTTTTACACTGCAATAAAAAAACAAATACTTATATAGAAGGAACAGACTATATCGTCACATGGGCGCTGGGTCACCTTGTCACACTGGCTGATCCGGAGCAATACGACGAACAGTACAAGACCTGGAACATGGATACGCTTCCCATGCTCCCAGAGCACTGGAAGCTGGTAGTCATCAAACAGACCGGCCGCCAGTTCCACGCTGTCAAAGAGCTGATTTTCCGGAAAGATGTCTCTGATATCATCATTGCAACCGATGCCGGCAGAGAAGGGGAACTTGTGGCACGCTGGATCCTTGACAAAGCCGGAAATCAGAAGCCGCTGAAGCGACTCTGGATCTCCTCCGTTACAGACAAAGCCATCCGGGAAGGTTTTCAGAATGCGCCCCGGCAAATCATACGAGCCACTGTACCGCGCTGCTGTTGCCCGTGCACAGTCCGACTGGGTGGTCGGGATCAATGCCACCAGAGCGCTGACCTGCAAATACAATGCACAGCTCTCCTGCGGACGTGTCCAGACCCCGACACTCGCTATGATCGCTGCCAGAGAAGAAGAGATCCGCACCTTCAAGCCGGTTCCTTATTACGGACTCAAAGCTGCGGTTGGCGGAATCACATTTACATGGACAGATGCCAGATCCGGCTCTTCCCGCTCCTTTGATAAAGACCGCATCCAGGCGATCAAACAGGCCTCCGCTCCGTCACTGCTTGTAACGGATGTACGCAAAAAGCTGAAAAAAACATTCGCACCTGCACTGTATGACCTGACTGCACTTCAACGGGAAGCCAACCAGAAATTCGGATTTTCCGCAAAACAGACCCTCAATATCATGCAAAGACTTTACGAGAATCACAAAGTACTCACCTACCCTCGTACCGATTCCCGTTACCTCACTACCGATATCGTGCCGACTTTAAAGGAACGCTTAAAAGCCTGCGCAGTAGGTCCTTACAGCAAGATTGCCGGACGGCTTTCCATGCAAAAACTTCAGGCAAATAAATCCTTTGTCAATGACAGCAAAGTGTCTGATCACCATGCAATCATCCCGACCGAACAGTTTGTGCAGCTTGACCACATGAGCAATGAAGAGCGCAAAATTTACGATTTGGTCGTGCGCCGGTTTCTGGCGGTTCTCTCTCCTGCCTGCGAGTATGAAGAGACTTCCATCAGCGGCACCATCGGCGAAGAACGCTTTAGCGCGAAAGGCAATTTTATCAAATCTGCCGGCTGGAGAGAAGTTTATGAGTCGGGCTATACTGACGGCGAAGACGAGGACGAAGAACAAACCACATTCTCCCAGATTTCCCTGCCGGATGTGCAAAAAGGCGAGACACTTCCTGTCACCGCACTGACGATCACAGAAGGCAAGACCAAACCGCCAGCCTGCTTCACCGAAGGTACTCTGATCGCCGCCATGGAGAATCCGGTCAAGTATCTCAAACATAAGGATAAGGATGTCGTAAAAACGCTGGGAGAGACCGGAGGACTCGGTACAGTCGCCACCAGAGCAGATATCATCGAAAAATTATTCAACAGTTTTCTGATGGAGAAAAAGGGAAATGAGATTCACATCACCTCCA
>OGMW01000561.1_pt1 | contig 39246 bp, 50 predicted proteins | sample 1573281 | NCBI WGS metagenome assembly OGMW01 (sample SAMEA2581907, study PRJEB24529) | metagenome | biome: Human gut stool | place: China | collected 2011 | reverse complement strand
ACTTTCTTTCAGTGAGCATGATGGCGGACAAAGAAAGTAGCAAAGAAACCTTTGTCCAATCTGCGATAACTAAAAAATCCGCAAGTAAAACTTGCGGAGGCTATATATTGGGTCGTTATTTTTTGGTGGAGGGGAATGATAATCTCGAACCGTTGAACTACACATTTCTGCTTCGTCTCCATTTCCCCCAACGATTTGATACGTTCAATCATTTTTGTTGTTCCTTTCTGAATTTTCCTAAATACTTTCTTCATAATTTCGCTATACTTTTTATGGTTAATAACTATGTTTTGTATTGCTCTCACAACACTTACAACTTGAAGTGTTATTTGGAAACCGATAGGCAAAAATGGCTCAACGATGTCAATTAACGAGAAAATCCTACGATAATCTATCAAGTGATAGAGCAAAAGACGTGCCAAGTTAAATATGGCACGTCTTTTGCCAGTTTTGTCAGTCCTTTTATGGGATATACAACAGCGCAAACTCCGCCTTTCTCCGTTTGAGCAGCATGGCGTGGCGTTTTCCTTTGTAGTTGCAGAAGGCTATATACTCACGGTAGATGTTCCTGTCACCAGCTTCCAGCTTCTTGATTAAGGTGCTTTTGGGGATTGTTTTGCTGCCTAACAGCTTCGCCGGTCCCACATTGTAAGCTAACGTGCCAAGCAAAATCGAATCAACCCCGAATTTACGGAACATGGCGACAAATTTGCGCAGGTCTTTCCGCAAAAGTTCATCCGCATCCCGTTTTGTCATGGTTCGTGCCGAATACTTCTCGTTTGGCAAAAGTTTGTGACCCCAACCGACGTATGGGTAGTGTTTTTCTGAGTGCCAGCCTTCAAAGTAGCGGCAGCATAAAAAAGCACGTTCCATAAGCGGCAGTCGGTAGATTGCCGCCTGCCCGTCCGTTCCCTCTTGGCGGCTGATCTGCGCGGACACAGAACAGACCGTCAGAAGTGAACAGAGCATTGTCATGAATACACGCATCATTTCAACAAGGGGCTGAAGTTGCCGATGGGAACGATGGTAAGATCTATGGGCAGGAAAACGAAGTGTACAATGGTCGTAAGATGGAATGAGTGTGTAAATGCTTGAATGTGTGTGCGATGTGTGGGTGTTGGTGGCTTGGATTATTCAAAACGAAACGGACAAAAGGTTTAATTTGGTTTAGTTTCCCTTTAATTTCAGGGGTAAAGGTGTTTAATGCGCGTTTAATCGAGGCTTAATACCGGCTTAATTCGGTTATATTTCGAGCGGTCAGATGGCTTGTTATCGGGCTTTCTGGCCGTTTCTTTTGTGCTGCCGTGTGATTGCCAAAGAAAGGGCTGAAAGTGGCTTGTAGCGGCGTTTCTGTTGCTATTTCAAGGGTTGTGGCAGTGATGGAACGGCAGGGTGGGGGAGTGTGCTGCTTGAATGCCGTTTCAAAGGCGTTTAATGAGTGTTTAAGATGCCGTTAAATGCCGTTCCGCGTGGCGGTCGAAATGGGGCGTTTTGATAGGGTGGAGTAGGGGAGTGAATATGTCCGTTTCGTAGCAAAAAACGGTGTTGGGGTGTCAGTTGGGGTGTCAGTTGGGGTGTCTTTTTACTATATGAATAGACCCCCATAACGGAAAAAATCGGCATCAAAAAGCCGCTTTTTTGCGAAAATCTACCCCTTTAATGTCCGAATGAATATGGGAAAAATATCCGTTAAATGGTGTTTAAGTGGTTGTGTTTCAGTGTTTAAGGCTGTTTTATGGCCATAAAACGAGCGAAAACAGCATGAATAGCCTGTTTTTACCTGTGATTGGAGGTGTATAAGGATATGACATTTACCCTACACTTGCAATACCGGAATTCGGGGCATCCGAAGCATCGACCCCCCGTCTTCGTTCCATCACACTGATGCGTTCACGCAGTTGTCCTATCTCTTCGGCCTGTTCGCGTATGATTTTGTCTTTTTCTTGAATGACAGCAAACAGCTTGTCAACCATATCACCATGTTTCGCGGTGGCAGGTGTTGCATCTTGCTCATCAGTAGGCGTGTTTTCGCTATCGGAGAAGTCAAAAGGCTCTCCCCTACCAGTAATTAGCCACTTGATATTGACTTCCGCAAGTGCGGAAACCTTTTCGACGACATCAAAAGACGGTTTTCCTTGCCGTTTACCTACGATGTTGTCAACAACCGAAGGGGTTACTCCTATTGCATTGGCAAATGCACTTTTATTCCCTCCATATAAAATGCGGATAATCTTGCTGAAGCGTTCGTTTATAGTCATAGCTCACATGTTAAATTCCTCAAATGCGGAAAAATAATCCCATGTTTGCTTTTTATTTCCGCAAATGCGTATTATATTTGCAGCGTGTTACAAGACACACAGCGGCCAAAGATACGAAAAGGCCACGAGATTAACGAATTTTTGAAATTAAAGAATATGAAAGCAATCAAGGTATTCATTGACATGGAGGAGCAACACAAGATGCTACCCCTGATGGAAGAGTTGAACAGTAACGACGACATCGCCATGATGTGTGTCGGCGAGACCGAGTTCGTGATAGCAACTTCCGGCGAGTGTGCGATGGCTTACGCAAAAGCGGTCTTGACCAAAGCACTTGATGACTATACGGTAGAAAATTGCAAGTGATTATAAACCCATAAATGTTAGAGGATATGGAAAAGTATATCGCAGTGACGAAAGAAACGCGCGAGTATTTGCGCAAGTTATTCAAGACCACCCGGCAGAGCGTGTGGAGGGCTTTGTATTTCGAGAACGATACGCCTTTCTCGAAGCGCATCCGCAAAGCGGCACAGGAACGCGGCGGCATACTGATGGCTGCCTGCCCTATGATGGAAACGATGCACGATGCCGACGGCTATATGAGGCAGTATTTTCCAAACGGCGTGATGGTGGAGTGCAACAAGGAAACCGGGCGCGTGGAGATAATCAAGGACGGCAAGGCCGTCGAGGGCTATGACAAGGTAAGTATCAACCAACTGTACCAAATACAGGCGAGAGCGGAAAGGATGTGATATGGAAATCTACGGAAACACGCTTTGCATCAGCCATGCGGAACTCGTGAGTGGCATTATGACAGACGCAACAGTCAAGAACTTGCGCCGTCGTAATCAGCTGCGCCAAGTCCGCCGAGGCTGCAACAACACGCCCGCGCTGTTTGCCGTCGATAGCCTTCCTTTGAAATACCGCACGGAAGTTTACCGCCGCCACCCTGACTTGCAGGAAAAAGCGGAGAGCAAGCCGTTCATGGACACGATAATCCCCGACGGCGAGGCGATGGCGTTCTATGCCGAGTATGTCTTGGCTGACGGTCGCCACCTGACCACGGAAAAACAGGCGGAATATGCCAATAACTGCGCCATCATGAACGCCTTCCGGCGTGTGATAGAGGCGAGCAACAGCCACAGACTGCGCCAGAGCAGACCAAAGCTGAACAAATGCGAGTTCTGGCGCAAGGCGGCAGCGGCGTTGCCACGGCTTGCCGACCGTTATCCCCACTCGCTGCCCGAAAGCCAACGCCGTTTGCAGCGCAAGTTCAACGAATACATGCGCGACGGCTATGTGTGCTTTATCAGCAAGAAGTACCAGAATGCCAACGCCGCCAAGGTGGACGACGACATCAAGGAAAGCGTCTTGGTGCAACTGATAGCCCACCACAATAACCTCGACAACGCGGCGGTCGCAGGCCTTTACAACGCTGTCGCCCGCAAGCAGGGATGGAAAGAGATAACTGCCTCCACCGTCGGTGTATGGCGCGACAAATACGACCTTGTGACGGCGGCAGGGCGGCTCGGCGCGACCAACTTCCGCAACACAAAGAGCATGCAGGTCAAACGGACACGCCCGACAGCTCCGTTCCTGATGTGGACGCTCGATGGCTGGGATGTGGAACTGCTTTACCAGACCACAACGACCAACAAGAACGGCCACAGCGTTACCACCTATTGCAACAGGCTCACTCTCGAAGTGGTACTTGACCCGTGTTGCAACTACCCGATAGGTTACGCCATCGGCACACACGAAACCCCGGAGCTGATAAAGGAAGCCCTGCGCAATGCGGCGCAGCACAGCCGGGAACTGTTCGGGGTGATGTACCGTGCCAACCAGTTGCAGTGCGACCATTATGCCATGAAAGCCATGACACCGCTTTACAGTGTGATGAGCGACAAAGTGACTCCGGCGCGGGTCAAGAACGCCAAGGCAAAGGCGGTCGAGCCATATTTTGGCTATCTCAACAAGACTTACTGCAAGCTGATGAACAACTGGTCGGGGTACGGCGTGACCACAGACCCGAAACGGCAGCCGAATGCCGAGGCACTCAACCAGCTGCGGCACGGTTTCCCCGATGAGGAGGGTGTGCGCAGGCAGATAGAGGGCATCATTCAGATGGAGCGGCAGCGCAAGGTGGCGCAACTGCGCAAGATGATGGAAAACCTGCCCGAGGAAAGACGGCTGCCGCTGACACGCGAGCAATATCTGCTCAATTTCGGCGCGGAAACAGGTTTCAGGAACGCCATCGAGGGCGGAGGATTGCGGCCTACCATCTTGGGCATCAAACGCGACTATGATTGTTTTGACATCAATTTCCGCAGATATGCCGGTGAACGGTGGACTGTCAAGTATGACCCCGACGACTTGGGCGAGGTGCTTGCCGTGAGTGAGGACGGCTCTCTGCGCTTCATGCTGACGGAAAAGTATGTGCAGCCGATGGCACTTGCCGACCGAAAGCCGGGAGATGCCGCCGAACTGCAAAAGGTCATGCAGTTCAACCGCGACCTTGAACAGCATGTGACGGAACAGTTGGCCGAGGCATACGGAAAGACCGAACAGCTCATACAGGACAATCCGCAAATCGGCAATATCCTTGGCCGTCTTTTGATATGCGACAGTGACGGCCAGCACAAGCTGCCGAAAGCGAGGAAAAGGCTGCAAGCAACCGAAGCGGAAGCGGTGGAAATCCCTATCGTTCCCCAAGGCGCACCGGCAGCGGACAAAGACGATTATTCAATTTTCTAAAAACGATAAACCATGTTGAAGGACGAGAAACAACAGATTGCGGCGCGGTTAAAAGACTACTGCGCACAGAAAGGCAGCCAGAACAAGGCGGCCAACAGTATGACAGGCGTGAGCAGCGCGACGGTGAGCAAGGTGCTTGCCGGTGATTGGGAGACGATAAGCGATGATATGTGGCGCACGATAGCTTCACAGGTCGGGCATGAACGCAAGGGCTGGAACATCGCCCCGACACAGGCGTACAAGCGCATGACATTCCTGCTCACCAATGCGCAGCGCGAGAGCCTCGTGCTTGCCGTCACCGGCGATGCGGGCTGCGGCAAGACGGAAGCCATAAAGAACTACGCCGCCGCAGGACGGCATGTTTACCACCTGTGCTGCTCGGAGTATTGGAACAGGCGCACATTCATGGGCAAGCTGCTCCGCTGCATGGGCATCGACTTCACGGGCTGCACGGTGTCGGACATGATGGACGACATCATCGACACACTCAAACGCACGGACAGCCCGTTGGTGGTGCTTGACGAGGCAGACAAGCTGAGCGACCAAGTGTTCTACTTCTTCATCAGCCTTTACAACCAGTTGGAGGGGCATTGCGGCATCATGCTTTGCGCTACCGACTTCTTGGAGAAGCGCATAAAGAAAGGGTTGCGCACCAAGCGCAAGGGGTATGAGGAAATTTACAGCCGTATGGGTCGCAAGTTCGTGAAGCTGCAAGTCATCAACGGCGAGGACATCGCCGCCGTATGCGCCGCCAACGGCGTTACAGACCCCAAGGCGATAAGAAGTATAATTGACGATTGTGAATGCGACCTGCGCCGCGTAAAACGCGCCGTGTGGGCTAAAAATATGGAGGACGCGCAATGACACGGGTAAAGATAGTGGAAAAGCCACAGAAGTGCTGCCTGTGCGGCAAGATGTTTACGGAGTACCCCAACAATCCGTACCCGCTTTCGGATGTAGGTGTATGCTGCCGAGAATGTAACAAGAGCAAGGTCATACCTGAAAGGCTGCGAATGGTAAAAGAAAGGGAGGGCAAATTATGAAACCGATGCGTGTGGATATGGTAGTGCCTGCGGCATCCGTGCCGCGCCTGCTTGACGAATGGCTCGACAGGGGTATAGCGATGGATATAACCGTCCGCAAGGGTACGCGGAAAGGCAGGAAAGTGGTCGTTCTTGGCATCTATGGCAGCACACAGGAGGACATAAACGCCAAGATAGAGGCATTGGAAAGTTTGATAAACTGACGATATGGGACGGGCGATAAGCAACAAGAACGTACTGACGGCAAAGTTCGAGGTCGCCGAGTTCGACGGCGCATTCCTCGCCAGCTTCGGCAAGCCGGAACTGCGCGGGGCGTGGATAATCTACGGCGGTAGCGGCTCGGGTAAAACCTCGTTCGTGATGCAGGTCTGCAAGTACCTCACCCGCTTTCGCCGTGTGGCTTACGACAGCCTCGAACAAGGGCTGTCCCTGTCGCTCCAAAAGGCATGGGAGCGCGTGGGCATGGAGGAAGTGGGCAACCGCATCATTCTGCTCAACAAAGAGAGCCTGAAAGACTTGCGGCTGCGCCTTTCCAAAAAACAAAGCCCGGACGTAGTGGTCGTTGACAGCGTACACTACTGGCTCGGATTGAAGATGAGTGACTACATCAATCTGCGGAACGACTTTCCCGACAAGCTGTTCATCTTCGTCAGTCATGAAAAGGGCGGGCAGCCCGACGGCAAGCTCGCGCAGAAGATACGCTACGACAGCGACATCAAAATCCGGGTGGAGGGTTACAAGGCATTCGTCACCACGCGCTACGAGGTGGCGGAACGTGGCGAAGGTGGCGCGGACTTCATCATTTGGGAGCAGGGCGCACAAGATTATTGGGTAGATAAAATGTAAGGATATGGCAGAGAACAGGACAATGGACGAAATCCACAGGGGCATTTTGAAGAAGTTCCACACCCTTTGCGGCGTGCTGGGGCTTACAGACGACGAGAAACACGCCATAGTGAGCAGCTACGGTGTGGACAGCAGCCGCGACATGGACACGCACGACTTAATAAATGTGTGCGCCAAGCTGTCGGAACAGGCGAACAGGAAAACCGGACATGGCGAGATTGACAAGTTGCGCAAGCGTGTGATGGCCTCCATCGGAGCTTATCTCCGTGCGACAGGCCGCGAAAGCAACGCCACGGTGATAAAGGGTATTGCCTGCCGCGCTTCCGGGTATGACGATTTCAACAAGATACCCAAGGAAAGGCTACGCAACCTTTATTATGCGTTCAACAACAAGGTCAAGGACGCGCAGAGTGTCAACAGCCTTACCGGGGCTATGGAAACCGCCGCCCTTTTACAATTTGCTGACGGCAGCAAAGTGATATTGAACTGATTGTGTAACTATAAAAATTGAACAAAATGAGTTGGTTTACAGAAAGCAACAGGCCGAAGCACTTCAAGTATGCCATTTTGTGCGGCCTCGCTGGAACATTCCTCTTCGCTTTGGGCGTGGCTATGGGAATGGAGTACAAGGATTACCGTTATGGCAACAAATGGGATTGGCTTGACATCGTTGCCACTGCCTTGGGCGGTCTTGTCGGTCAGGCGTTGCAGATATTGCTAATCCTCCTAATCGCATTTTGAGATGAAAAAGGTCAAGAAAGTGCTGCTCTATGCGGCAGTGGTTCCGTTGGTGATAGTCGGCATTACCCTTGTTTCGGTGGGTGTCTTGTTGAAAGCTGCGGGTTTCCTGTTCGTATTTGATACGGACAGTGCGGAAGAAGAAATAAGAACCATCGGGTCATGAGCGGGATATTGATAAAAGAGGTCAAACGGCAAATCAAGGAACAGACCTGTGACCTCGACACTCCCGAATATGTGGAGTTCCTGCGCGAATTGGCAGAATGGGCGGCATCGGAGGCCGATGTTGCCGAATATGTGGCCGAAAGCGACTTTGAGAATGACGATTGAAAGACATTTAACAACCTATTAAACAGCATTGAAATGGATAAGAACTCGCAAGACAAGGTTATAAAGGCTGGTTTTAGGATTATCCGCAAGGACGATTATCCTCAGCCAAGGATAAAGACGAAAATCAACAATCAAGGGTCGGACTGGCGCACTTTGGCCAAATTCGACACAAAGGCAGCAAGGGATAGAGCCTTTGCCGAACTACTGGAAGATGAATTTACAATTAGTGACTAACATTAAATAGCAAGAAAATGGAAAAAGTAGAAATGACGGCTGAGGAACGCCGGGAATTTGAAGCATTCCGTGCCGAGAAACAGAAAAAGGAAGAAGCTGCAAGGCGCAAGCAGCAGCGCGAAGATTATGCCAAGATGGTTGATGACGAGGTTGCCACCGCCATACCGGTGCTGCGCGAGCTGAGCGGGCATATCAGGACGGTCAAGGACACCGTTTTTGGAAACTTCGACACCATCTTGAAAATGAAAGCCGAGGTGTTGGGACTTACCAAGGACGACCAGCGCAGTCACACATTCACCACCTCTGACGGGAAGCTGCGCCTCACCCTTGGCGTGAACACCATCGACGGCTACCGCGACACGGTGGAGGACGGCATTGCGATGGTGAAGGCATACATCGAGAGCCTTGCCAAGGACGACACGAGCAAAGCCCTTGTGAATGCCGTCCTGCGCCTGTTGAGCCGTGACCAAGCCGGGAACATCAAGGCAAGCCGCGTGTTGCAGCTCCGCCGTATGGCGGAGGAGGCTGGCGACGAGAAGTTCATCGAGGGTGTGCGTATCATCGAGGAAAGTTACCAGCCTACGAATACGAAGAAGTACATCCGTGCCGAATACAAGAACGACAAGGGTGCGTGGGTCAGCATACCCCTTGCCATGACCGACGTTGATTAAAAAAGGCGACCGACTCCATCCGCCGAAGCTGAACAAAGCCGGTCAAAGCCCGATGTTAAAGGACTTTGCAAAGATAGCATATTTCGGCGAATGGAGAAAAGGAAACACCATGAATCGACCATCAAGCGGGTGCAGTTGGTTAGAGAACTGACAGAACGCTACTACGAGGCGGGCAATAACCAAAGATGTTATAAGGCGGTTTGGCGCAGATACATCAATCCCATTTACCCGATGTGCTACCGCACATATTTGAATTATCTGAATATGCCTACACCGCCCCCTCCGCCTCCCACACCGTTGCAATTGTCCTTATTTGAGTTTTTCGATGAAAGCCCTCGCCGATGAAGCGGGGGCTTTGTCGTCACTGTCCGACCCTGATTGTCGCCTTATCGAGTTTTGCGATGGTGACATTGGACGGCATGGCGGTAGTGTCCTGCGCCCGGGTGACATACCTTTCCACGCTTTCGATAAGTTCCGCGTGGTTGTGGTTGGTTGCGGAGGTGGTGAGCATGAACGAGGCGAAGTTTTCGCCACTCAGCCGCTGCATGGCCGCATTGATACGGTCGATAAGGTCGAAGTAGGCCAAAGCCTCTTCCATGCGGCTGTCCTTGCTCCCATTTGTGGCCATAGCCCGGGTCACGATGTGCAGGCGTACCGCAATATCGCCCATTCGTGCGCTGTTCCCCTGTTGTAGCCATTCGATAGTCTCGAACTCCACGAAAACAGCGGGTAATGGAAAGGCCGCGCCGCCGTTCAAGACATTCACATTGTCGTTCCAAAGGTCGATGAACGCCACGTCCGGGGTCTTTTCCGCAAGCCGGTCGCAAATGGCTTTGAATATCTGTTTCCTCATTGCTTGATGAATTTTGAAAGTTGCATGTTGAAGTCGGCAAGATTGTCGTTGATGACTCCCTTGATAAGCTCCTGTGTCCGCTTGCTGTCACCGACAAACTGGCGTTGCGGCATGGTGAACTTGCGCGTGTGAGCCTTGACCGTGTAGGTCTTGCCATTTTTGCTGCGGCGGGTATGGGCGCGGACGCTTTTTGTGCCTTTCCCGCCCTCGTTATGGATTTGGGCATACGGCACAGCAGAGGAGAAACGCACACCGTTGGGGCGTTCTTCGGCCTTGATGGAGCGTCGCAATGTGCCGGTCACGACCAGCAGCGAGCCTTTCGCATCCGGGTCGACGCGTTTTTTCCACCTTTTCGTGAAAAAGGCTTTGCGCTCGAAGTTTTTGTCGAACTCTTCCGAAAGTTCCACGCGCATATCTCGGATAATGTTCTTTTTTAATTGTTCTGCGTCAATCATTGCGGTAAGGATATAAATAAGTACCTTTGTGCTAAATAATGCTTGAATGAAACATTTGATAGACGAAATAGAGGAACGCCCCTATCTGTGCGAGGACTGCAAACACTTTATCAAGGGCATAACCTGTCGCGCTTTTGATATTATCCCCCTGAATGTTTTTGAAAACCCGGAGGGGCATACGTCCGTGATACCCGGACAGAACGGCGATTATGTCTTTGAGGCCGACAAGCCTCGTGACGCGATGCGGGTTTATCGCGATGGAGGTGAAGAGCCGGAAGAGTGATGCTTTTCGGCATAGAGCTTTTTTATCAGCATACCAACCGCAGCCGCTATCGGTCGCGGTTTTTCGTTGTTAATGTATTCAGACCATGCTTCCGCTATAAATTCGGCTGCGTTTGTCGTTCCATAATTCGACAGGTTTTCAATGACGTTGTTTTTGCCTTTCGCAATCTGTTCATTATATACGCTTAAAAAGTCTTTATGCCCTCGTAGCCCGATAAGCCTGTCTATTTCATGCCCCAGTTCATGGTCGATAACGGCCTTGACAGTTCCGCATCCCGGCGGATGCCATTTGGATTTGCAATCGTTTTGCAATGACTTATCTATTTTTTCGCCAGCCCATGAAGTGTTGAAGCAAATGCCGCTTAATCCCATATCTTTTGCAAAGCCGTGTGAATATGCGTAACAGTTACGGCAACTTCCGACTTTTCGTGCCCATTCTGCCGCCCAGCGTTTAAGTGTTTTCTCGTCCCTGTCAGGATAATCCTTTTTATATTCTTTCAGCTTTGCCTCGGTCAGCATCTTTATGCGTCCTCGAATGGAGCCGACAAAGAGCGTTTCCTTTTTCAGTTCCGGGAAACGTTGGAAATGCTCCTCCACACTTCTGTAAATGGCCTCTATCTGTTCCATGTGTTTCGATGTGAAGCCGTCAAGCGCACAGTTTACACCGAGGTTGTCATGGAAAAACTGTTCGGCTTCCTTGACTGTTTTTGGAGTCCATTCCGCCGGTACATAGCCGTCGACGGCGTTTTTGACCTCTTTCGGGGCTTTGTTGTACGGGTGTTTGGGCGGGAACAGTTCGAGCGACTTGCCCGGGTTATATCGGAAAATCGCTTTTTTAGCCCCTGCGGTGCATTCCTCGCCCCTTTTGATGGCATCCTCCGAGTTGGAGCGAGGGTACTTGTTGCGGCGCACCTGTACGGCTGTGCAGCGGCAGTTCCAGCCGTTGGGCGGGTAATAGCTCTCCCAGAACGGGTCTGACGGCGGCAGCGTGATGCCGTGCAGCAGGGCGTGTTCCTCGCGCACCTTGTCGTCCCCGGCAGTGCGGTACTGCAAGTCATAGCGGTCGCCGTCCTGTTCGATGTCGTGCCACTTGGCGGCCATCTGTGACGCGCCCACGGCATGGTTGTACTCCGCATACAGGTAGTTACGGTTATACTTGTCGTTGATTTTGCGGACATCGTTAAGAAAGTCCGTAAACGGCTTGATGTCGCCTTTTTCCGTTACCAAAGACAGACCCACTTCGCGCAGCGCGTGGAAAGCCTTGAAGCCGGAGAAAATGAAAGCGTTGTTTTCTAAGGCATATCGTAGCGTTTCCGGCACTTCGTGCGGCAGCCCGCTGCCGATGGCCGTATCCAACACGCGCATGGTCTCTTCCACGACAGCCTGAGCCTCCGGCGTTGCCATCATCGGCACGTCGAAACCCTTGTTGTCATAAATGGCCTGTGCCGCCTTGTCGAAAACTCCGCCGTCGAACTCAAAAGGCGGTTTCTTTCCGGCAAGTGTCACCAAGTCCTCCCGGTATAGCGAGGCCAACGCCGCATTGAAAGCCCTGTACCCGTCACGAAGCCCCGGCACAGGGCTTACCCGAAAAAAGCGTCCGGCTGTGTCTTTGCTTGGCGTATGCCTGTGATATTGACGTTGTACTTGTCGATGAAATACTGCGGGTCGATTTCATAATACTCCAGCAGCACACGTTCCATTTCGCGCTGTTCCGCCGGGCTGAAAGTCGCCGCGTTATCCCACTCGAAAGAAAGCCCCTGCACCGGGAAACCGTGTTTTGCCATGAGCGGGAGCAGCTTGTCGTTCACGATGCAGGCAACCATGCGGGCATCGGCGGCCACCACGTCCTCGAAGATTTCGAGGTGAGTTTCCGACTGCGACAGCGACGAGCCGCTGTCGATGGTCATCGTCTGCATCAGCACCCCTTTCGACAGTTCCGAGTTGGCGCGGTCGATGCGCTTGTCATACACGTTGTAGGCATCGCCCCGGCTGCTTTCCTTGATTTCGACGTCCGTGCCGTCCGGGAGCAACGCCCAGAACGCCGCGCCCATGTTTTCGAGTGCCTTTTCGATTTTCGCCTTTTCTTTCTCGTCCGTGGTATTGGTACGCGCCACGCGCATGGGCGCACCGAACACCTCGCCGAACATATCCCAGAAAGCCAGCATGTTCTTCTTGCTGATGCAGGACGGGGCGCATTTCAGCAGCAGCCCCAAATCGCGCGGCTTGCCCACCTCCACGCACCAGAGTGCAAGGTCGCCGTCGCGGTAGCTGATGCCCGTGCGCCAGTCCGCCGCCGGTTCGGGCGTAATGACCCCGTATTCCGGGCATACATGCTTGCGCGGCACAAGCTCCACGCTGCTGAAACGCAGCCCGTCCTCGTCCTTTTCTATGTCGTTAAGCTGGATAAGGCTGTTGCCCCAAAAGCGGCTGTCGAGAGCCAAGTCCATGAAGTCATAGAACCACTCCTTGCGGAACAATGCGGTGCCTTTCTCATTCTCCTTTCCATCCTTGCCGACCAAGCGGAACTCCTTTTGCAGTGTCTTGCCCTTCCGCTGCCCGATGCAGCCGGTCAGGTGCAAGTCGATAAGGCAGTCGGTATAAATGTCGTACAACCGCGCCCTGTTTGGCGTGTCATAACTTATCGCCTGCTGCCAAGCCGACCGCCAAGCGGCGACATCCTTTTTCGTGAGGCTGTCGGTCTGCTGCATGAGCTGGGCAGTCAGCTTGATGCCCTGTTTGCTCTTCATGAAACGAGCCAGCCGCTCCATATCGCTTTGCGAGGGGCGGCGTGAAAATACTTGTCTGATGCTTCCTATTATATCCATTCAAAAGCCAGTTAAATACCCGTTAAACGGCATTTACCAATCATATTTGTTTGCAGGCATTGACCCGTACCGGACAGGATTGTGCGCGTCCGTGTCGCCGTCGCAGCTCACATAAGTCGGCAAGTCCGGGGAAGCCTTGCTTGCCTGCACATCTTTCAGCCATTTGACTGCATCGTTGTACAGGCATTCCCTGCGTTCATGCCCCATGTTCTGCGGCAGCCTGTGTACCATCAGCCACAGCGAAATGTTCACGGCGCACTGCACGAGCGTCGGGTTGCGGTCATCGCCCTCGGCGGCAAAAGCCTTGTCCATGTCGTAGCGGTGGCGCGTATAGGAGCATATCTGTTCCAAGGCGGAACGTTCTGCCGCCTTCCTGTCCTCCGGCTTCAATCCGCAAATCTGCCCGAACTCGAAGTCGTCGCATACGCTTTTGTAATCGTCCTCGGTTATGAACATTCGGCATCATCGTTTAGGGTTTGCCACATAGATGGCCAGCTGTTCGGCTTTCTCGGGCGTGAAACCTTTTGAGAAGCGATGCCGCCGTATCATCATCTTGATGCCCTGTTTCGACACGACCACCGGTTTTTTGTTGAACACAAGCACAAGGAACTTCTTGCCGTAAAGGTCAGCGTCCGCCTGTGCTTTCCTTATGGCTCTTTCCTTTCTGAAATCAAAGAGCAGAGCCTTGAAAAATTTGCCTACCATGATACATTTTTTGCATTAGTCCGCCTGCCGAACGACGGGGTGAAACTACTTATGCGCGTATCCCTTTGCAGATACCATATTGCGCCCTCGTCGGCATCGGGCGCGTCGTCATGTCCTCTCATGCCCTTTTCAAAGGCCAGCGTCTGTTCTATGCCGGTCTGCATGTCCGGGTCATCCCTTTCGGCCTCGTTGTAGGTCACGAAGCCGCGTTCCCACAGCGGGCTGATGGCTTCGATGCGTTGGAACTTGTCGGGCTTCTTGCGTTTGTCGGAGGACAGCGGCAGCTGGTAGCCCCGAAGCTCGCCCTCCGTGCGGAAATCGTCGAGGATGGTGTCCTGCATGAAGTTCGCCTCCATGTACCACCTTATGGCGATGCCCGCTTTGACAGACCACTCGTAAAGGTCGTACAGCCACCGCACCATCTCGGCGACGGAACACTGCCGTACAAAAGCCTTGATGTGCCACAGTTGCGTTCCGACCTTGCCCCACAGTTTGGCGGCCTTGTAGTCGTTCTTTGTCGAGCCTTTGAAAGACGGGTCTATGTAGAGTATGATTTCATCGAACTTTTTAAGGTCGGGCAGCTTGCCCCATTTTATCCAGTCCTGCCGGAACACTGCGCCCTCGGTTATGGGGTTGTTCATGTATTCCTTTTGGAACGAGCGGTAGCCTTGGAACGCTTCAAGCTCGCGCACCTCCTGCGGAGTCCACTTGGCCGCCCATGATACGTTGCCTTTTTTATCCAAGATGTTCACCTGTGACACGAACACGCCATTTGTGGCCGCTATGTTGGCCAGCACGCTGTTCTTGGCTATCAGGTTGCCCACCATTATGAAACGCCCCCTGCCGCCGTCCAACGCGCCGAAAAGAGCCTCTTTCACCCAATTGGTGAGTCGGGTGACACGCGCCGGGCTTTCGCAAAGCTCGTCGTCGTCAAGGTCGTCGATGACGATGTAGTCCGGGCGGTGGCTGCGGTAGCGCAGTCCACGCGGCGACTGCCCGCGTCCACGGGCGAAAAAAGCCGTGCCGTCCTTTGTGACAAACTCCCCTTCCTCCCATGAGCCGCTGTTGTATTGCTCGCCGAAATCGTGGATATAACGCTGGTTGTATTGCAGTTCGGCCTGCACATCGCCGAGCAGCGTGTTGGCGTTCTCCTCGCTTTTGCCGACAAGCACCATCACATGGATGTCCGGCTTTTCCTGACATTTAAGCCACAGGGGTATGAAGATGTCGAGGTGGGTGCTTTTTGCCGCCCCACGATGCCACTTGAAAACTGCCCGCAAGTTTTTCTCCTTGCGTACCTTGTTGGCGGCGGCGATATGGAACGGCGCACAGGGTGTCTGTTTGCCTGTCTGCTCATTCGTCGTATAGTGCGGGAAATAATAGTCCACGAAAGCGGCATAGTCGGCGCGCACCTTTTTGATGCGCGCAAGTTTTTCCTTTGCCGTTTCAGCGGCGTTCACGGTCGTGGCGTTCTGTACGGTCTCGCACAGCTTGTTCCACCGCAGGACGGCTTCCTTTATGTTTGCGACTGATGCCATATCTACATTTTCGTCTGGAGCAGTTCGTTGATATACCTGTTATGGTACTTGTTGATGGTCTTGATGAGTTCAGGGGTTATCTCGTCATCGAATTGCGCTTGGAATTGCAGCCACTTGCTGAACGCCATGAACACCTCGATTACATCCACCACCGACGCTTTCTTGTCAAGCCTTTCAATAGTGGTCGAGAGTTTGGCGAGCTTGTCGCCGAGGCTGTTCATCGCTTCCGGGTCTTCACTTTCGTTTACCTGTTCTATAAGCCGGTTTATGGTATGCAGCAACTTGTTTACAAGTTCCGGGCGTGTGATATTGGTTGCCGCCCGCGCTTCCTGCCATCCTCCGTCTGCCACCCACCTGTTGATGGTCACGGCGGAGATGCCCGTTTTTTCAGCGATGATTTTCTGCGTGTCGCCCTGCATGAACAGCAGCCGGGCATACTCTTTCTTCTCTTCGAGTTCTTTCCTTGTCTTCATTCATAATGGTTAAAAATGATGCCCTGCGGGCGTGTTTGACGGTGCAAATTTGCCTTAAAAAGGCGGGCGCATAAAAAAGAGTGCCAAAGTTTTACACTCTTTTTGCCCCTGTCATGGCATAGGTTGAAATTTGCGGTGTCATCGCGGGATGGAGCAGCTGGCAGCTCGTGAGGTTCATTCCCTCAAGGTCGGCGGTTCGAGTCCGCCTCCCGCAACAAACTTTTGTGTGTTTTTCATGGTAAAAAGTTTTGTTTAGGTTGCGGGCAGCCCCCGACAGTTCCCGAAGGACATCGGCAAGGCAGCCCGCTTTTTTTCAAAGGCAATGGCAAAGGAAGTAGTAATAAGCACAAGCGGCGTGAACAGTTATGGATGCCGCGTCTTGACCGAGGGGATAGACCTCCGGCAGTACCAGCGTAATCCCATACTGCTGTGGATGCACCGCCGCAGTTTCAACGGCGACTCGATGCCGATAGGCCGCATCGAGAATCTGCGCATCGATGGCGACCGCCTGATAGGTACGCCCGTATTCGACCAAAAGGACGAATTTGCGAAAAAGATAGAAAGCAAGTGGGAGGACGGTTTCCTGCGCATGGCATCGGCTGGTATCGAAGTCGTGGAGGTGAGCAACGCCCCCGAATACGTGCAGCCGGGTCAGACCCGTGCGACCATTATCCGTTGCAAGCTCGAAGAGGTCAGCATCGTGGACATAGGCGCGAATGACGAAGCCCTGCAACTTTCGCATGGCGGCAAGGTGTTGCAGCTCGCCGCAGGGGAACAGAGCGACATTATCCCGCTGCTTGACACAGAAGAGGAAGAAAAAACTGCCGAGGGAACTGCCCCCAAGGCACCAGACAACAATCAAATCATAAATCAGATGAACAAAGAATTTTTGCAGTTGCTCGGCCTGCCCGAAACGGCTACCGAGCAGGAAGCATTGGGCGCATTGCGTCTGATGAAAGAGAGAGCCGACAAGGCTGAAAGCCTGCAACTGGCGAGCATCACCGCCCTTGTCGATGGCGCGATAGCCGAAAGGCGCATCACCGCCGACAAGAAAGACCACTTCGTTTCGCTCGGCAAATCGGCGGGCATCGAGAGTCTCCGCACCACGCTGGAAATGATGCAGCCGCAGCACAAGCCCACGGAGCTGCTCCACCAGAAGACTGAAATCCCGGCAGGCGGGGAACACAAGACCTACGCCAAGCTGTCGGAAGTTCCCGAAGAGGAACTCCGCAAGATGAGGGAAGAAAACTATGACGAGTACGCAAGGCTGTACAAGGCCGAATTCGGAATCGAGATTTAACGACAACCAACAAGAAGCATAATGAAACATTTTAAGATTTACCTGATGGCCTTCGTGGCCTTGCTGTCCGCCGTCGCATTCAACAGCGTGGCGGGCGCGACCATTTTCACCGTGCTTGGGGGCAATGCCCTGACGGGTGCAATCACCGGCAATGCCGTGTCACTGCTTGCCGGGTCGTTCATGCCGAAAGGCGCGATGCTGGACGGCGTGTTCGCAGAGATATGGACAGGCCAGATGATTAAGGCGTTCCGCACCGCAGCGGAGAGCCTCGGCTGGTATGACCGCATCAAGAGCTACGACCAGTATGTGGATGCGGACGTAATCCACTTCACTGAAATCGGCGGAGACCCGACCGTGCTTGTAAACAACACGACCTATCCGCTGGAGATTGAGACCCTCGAAGATGCCGACAAGCCCATTTCGCTTGACAAGTTCGACACCACGGCAACCCCCGTGACCGACGACGAACTCCATGCTTGCAGCTATGACAAGATGGCCAGCGTGCTGGAACGCCACCGCGCCGTATTGCGCGAGAAGGTCTGCGAGAAAGCAATCCATGCCATTGCCCCGACCAAAAAGACCGACAACACCCCGGTGCTGTACACCACCGGCGAGACCACGGCGGACGGTACGCGCAAGAAACTGACTTTTGCCGACCTGCTCGAAGCCAAGAAAGCCTGTGACAAGTTGAAGATGCCGAAGGCAGACCGTATCCTCGTGCTGTGCAGCGACCATGTGAACGACCTTTTGGAAACCGAGCAGAAGTTCAAGGAACATTACAACATCAACCAGACGGAAGGCAAGATTGCCCGCCTGTACGGCTTCGACATCTACGAGTACGACGGCACGCCGTATTACAACACCTCGACGAATGCCAAGCTCGCATGGGGAGCGACCCCGGCATCAGCCACCGACCGCCAGTGTTCCGTGTTCTACTACAACGGGCGCATGATGAAAGCCAACGGCAGCGTGCAGTTCTACCACAGCGAGGCGCGGCAAGACCCGCTCTATCACCGCAACCTCGTGAACTTCCGCAAGTGGGGCATCTGCATGCCTTTGACCGAGAATAACAGTGTCGGCGCGATTGTCAGTGCGGCAGTCAAAGCCGGTTAACATGGAAGGCAATGGCAAAGAAACTGAAATACTTGGTAATCCATTGCACCGCGACCCCGGCAGGGCGCGAAGTGAGTGCCGACGACATACGCCGTTGGCACACTTCGCCCGTGTCGCAGGGCGGGCGCGGCTGGAAGCAAGTGGGCTATACCGACCTGTTCCATCTTGACGGCAGCGTGGAACGACTCGTAAAGAACAACGAGGACATGAGCGTCGATCCGTGGGAGGTTACCAACGGGGCGGCAGGCTACAACAGCGTGAGCCGCCACATCGTCTATGCCGGAGGCGTTGACGCGAACGATGTGAACAAGGCGGTCGATACCCGCACCCCGGCGCAGAAGGAAGCCATGAAGCGTTATGTCTTGGATTTCCACAGGCGTTTTCCGGGCGTTAGGATTGTCGGCCATAACCAGCTTGCCGCAAAAGCCTGCCCGTCATTTGATGTGCCGGGGTGGCTTGAAAGCATCGGCATAAAGCAGTAGGATGGAATGAGCAGCGAACTATTGACCATCATCGTGTCGTCGCTTGTAGCCGCCGTGTCCGCCCCGATAGGCGCATGGGTGAACAGCAAGATACTGCGGCAGAAATACGACATCGAAATAGGGCAGCTGAAAGCCGAGATGCAGAAGAAGCTGTCCGATGTCAAGGACAGCGAACTTGAAAACGTGCGCAAGGCGAGCGACATACTGATGGAAAACATAGTGAAGCCGCTCGAAACCGAAATAAAATCATTGAGGAGAGATGTCAACAAATTCCGCAAGGCGATTGAGAAAATACCTTCCTGCCCTATGGCTGACAACTGCCCTGTTTCTCGGCAGCTGCTCGCCGACGAGGCAGGTGACGAGCAGCGCGTCCCGGACGGAGACAAACAATGACTTCCGGCAGCGGATTGACAGTGCGATGACAGCCGACCTGTTGCACGAATTGGAGAGGTTGGAAAGTGTCCGCAGTGACGTTGAAACGGAAATAATACTGTTCGACACCTCCCAACCTGCCGACCCCGACAGCACAGGGCTGCGTGTACCGCCTGTTAAGGCCATTGTGCGGCAGACCGCAAAACAGGAGACCGACAGGAAAGAGACCGGGAACACCGAAGCCCGGATGACAAAGGACACATCGGTGGAGACCACCGACCAAGGCACGGAAACGGCCATCGGGCAAATAGAAACGGAACAGAAAGCCGGATGGTGGGAAACCGTCAAACGGTATGCCCTGACAGCCGTTTCAATCCCTATCGCCATATTGATGATATGGCTATTGTATAAACTCGTAAAACTGTTCAGAAATGGAAAACAATGAGAAAACCACGGTAGAGCAGCCGGTGGAAAGCAGTACGGAAACGGCAGTGGCCAAGAAAGGCAAGTCCGCCGATACAAAGAAGTCCGCTTCTTCTGTTTTGGAGAAAGTCGGCAAGACAATAATCCGTGAACGGGGCTATGCGGAAGTGTTCGTGACCGCCGACGGGCAGGCGTTCAGGCTTGAAAGCGATGCCAAGAACCATGCCCGCAACCTGAAAGACCGCGAAGTGTTGAAAGTTAAAAAGTAGAAAGAATGAACAATCTTACCATCACGAGGCAGAACGGGAATGTCCCCAAGAGCTTGGCCGGTGAAGACCACATTTCGGGCTTTATCGCCTATCTGACCTCTGCGGAGATACCCGAAGCCTTCAAAATCGAACATGTGCAGGCCGTTTCCACCATCGACACGGCGGAGGCAGCCGGAATCACGGCTGATGCCGAATCGTGGTCGGTGCGCGTGCTGCACTATCACCTGAGCGAGATGTTCCGTGTAAACCCCGGCATATCGCTTTACCTTGGCATTTTCGCCAAGCCGGAGACCTACAATTTCACGGAGATAAAGACCGTACAGAACTATTCCGGCGGGCGTATCCGCCAGATGGCAATCTGGGCGGGCGATGTGGCACTCGCCGCCGACGACCTTGTGAAGATACAGGGCGTTGCCGATGCCCTTGACGAGGAAAACGCCCCCTTGTCGGTACTGTACGCGCCGAAAGTGGCAGATGTCACCAAACTCCCGGCGGACGTTGCCGGAGGGAACAAATGCCGCGTCAGCGTGGTCATCGCGCAGGCGGGCAGTGGGGACGGTGCGGACTTGTATGCCGATGACTCCAACAAGACCGTCAAGACCTCCGTTTCGGCCATCGGCATAGTCCTCGGCCTGTTGTCTGCGGCAGCCGTGCATCAGAGCATCGGCTGGGTCAAGAACTTCCCGACCGGCGTGAATGTACCGGCATTCGGCGACGGCAAGCTGCTGCGTGACCTCGACAAGGCCGTCATCGAGCAACTTGACAGCGAGCGTTACATCTTTTTCCGCACCTATCCGGGCATATCGGACAGTTATGTGAACGACAGCCACACGATGGACGATGCCACGAGTGACTATGCCATGATAGAGAGCGTGAGGACGATGGACAAGGCCGTGCGCGGCATACGCACCTACCTTATCCCGGAACTCGGCGGGAACATCTACATCGATGCCGACACCGGCAAGATGCAGTCGTACAGCGTGACCCACTTGCAGACCACTGCGGGAAAGGCACTCGAAGATATGGAGAAAGCCGGTGAGTTGAGCGGCTATGCCGTGGAGATAGACCCGGAACAGGACATACTCAGCACCTCGGAGGTGGAGGTTGTCATCAAGCAAGTGGCCGTGGGTGTCATGCGAAAGATAAAGGTAAAAATCGGATTTGCTAAATCAGTATAACAATGGCAAGCGTAATCAACAACGGCATACCCTTGGTGAATGGTATGCTCCATTCATGGGCTGACATCGTGTGCGCCATCAATGGCGTACCCGTCACAGGCATAACAGCCATCGAATACGGCGATGACCAAGAAGTGGTAAACAAGTACGGTGCTGGCCGCCACCCGGTCGGCAGGGCAAAGGGGCGCATTACCCCGTCCGGGAAAATTACCCTGTATCAGGAGGAGGTGGAGTCCATACAGCGGCAAGCCCCCAACGGGCGTTTGCAGGACATAGCCCCCTTTGACATCACAGTGACCTATATCCCGGACAGCGGGATAGTGACCACGGACATCATCCGCAACTGCCAGTTCAAGGCCAACAGCCGCAAATGGAAAGAGGGCGACACAGGGCAGGAGGTGGAATTGGAACTCGTGCCGTCGCACATAGAATGGAATCACTAACAAAGAATGAATATGGAAAACAAGGAAGAAGAAAAGAAGTATGCCGCCACTTACGACGGTGAGGTAAAAGAGAATGACATACAGCAATGGAAGAGCCGTTATGGCAAAGTTATCCGAATCGATGTGGTCGATGGTGATGAACTGCATGTCGGTTATTTCCACCGTCCGAAGCTCGAAACGATGTCCGCCGTGAGCAAGATAGCCAAGACGGACGAAGTGAAGAGTGCGGAAGTGATGTTTGACAACTGCTGGCTTGGTGGCAGCAAGGCATTGCGCGAGGACACCGTCCTGTTCCTTGAAGTGACCAAGCAGCTCGGCACCATCTTCAAGCATTGCATGTCGAGCCTAAAAAACTTGTAGAGGCGCATCTGCTTTCGGAGGACGACAACAAGCACGGCTTCGAAAAAGGGTGCGCCCTCATACGGGCGAACTTGGGCATAGACCCGGAGAGATGCAGTTACGAGGAATGGGCTGCGAACTATGCGCAGGCGTTGTGGCTTGAACAATGGAGGTTGAAAAATGAGGCGGGAATGATAGCCGCCTTATTCGGTGGGAAGAAATAGGTCAGTCATTACGCAAGGCGGACCAGAATGCCCACCAAGGCAGCGAACCTGTGGAAGGCTTCCCCTTGAAACAGGAAACAATCATACGCAAGGCTACCACTACCAAGCCAAGAACGCCAAGCAGCATGACAGCCCCGAATGCGTAAGCCACTATTTTAATAAGAATATCCACCGTATAATGTTATTTGTATCGACGCTTCAAAGATAATAAAAATAATTGAGCCATGCAGACGTTTGACTATCTTTTTAACGTGGGTGGCAATTATACCGCCGTCATAAATGGCATGACCGATGCCACCGGGGAATTCCGCGCCAGCGTGGAGACCGCCCAAAGCTGGATCGGCAAGCTGTCGGCGAAACTTGCCGTATTCGACCTGTTCAGGAATGCGGTGGAAAGCGTCAGCGGGGCATTTCAGGATTTAAGTCAAAGCGGCATCACGCTTGACAGCCAGATGCACGACCTGAGTGCCATTGCAGGGGTCACGGGCAAGACACTTGACGAGATAGAGGGGTATGCCCGCGACAGTGCAAAGGCATTCGGCACGGATGCGGCAACGGCGGTGGAGGCCTACAAGCTGCTGCTGTCGCAGTTGTCGCCGGAATTGGGCAAATACCCGGAGGCCTTGCGGGCGATGGGTGATGCGATACAGACTACCTCCAAACTGATGGGGAATGACGGCACGGCGGCAGCCGAGGTGCTGACCACGGCCATGAACCAATATGGCGTGAGTCTTGACGACCCAATAGAGGCGAGCCGCCGCATGGCGGAGATGATGAACGTGATGGCGGCAGCCGGACAGGAAGGCAGCGCGGAACTCCCGGCCATAAAGGTCGCTTTGGAACAGTGCGGAATGGCGGCAAAAGCCGCCAACGTGAGTTTCGAGGAAACCAACGCCGCCATACAGGTGCTTGACAAGGCCGGGAAGAAAGGCAGCGAGGGCGGCGTTGCGCTGCGCAACACGCTGGCCATATTGGGGCAAGGCCGTTTCATGCCCAAGGACACGCGGGAGGCACTTGAAGCGGCGGGCATCGATGTCATCAGGCTTGCCGACACGAGCCTCACGCTGAAAGAGCGGCTCGACATGCTTGCGCCGGTGATGAACGATGCCGCCCTGTTCTCGAAGCTGTTCGGCATGGAAAACAGCAACGCAGCCCGTGCGCTGGTGCAGGGGCGCGACGAGCTTGCCCGTCTGACGGAGGCGATAACCGGCACCAATTCGGCAGAGGAACAGGCCGCCATCGTGATGGACAGCTATGCCGAAAGACAGGCAAGGATAAACCAGACGATAGAGGATTTCAAAATTTCCATATTCCAAGCGACCGGTGATTTGACCATTTGGATGACCACCATAATGAACGCCCTGATACCTGTTTCTCAACTGATGCCGTTGTTTTCGGTTATGGGCAAACTCATGCTTTGGATAAAAGGTTTGAATTGGGCAGGCATGTGGTCAGGCATCATGCACTACGCACGTGCGGCAGGCATACAGATGGCGTTCATCAACCGCGAGCTTGCGACCGGGCAGATGGTTTCCAACGGTTTCATCGTCAATATCACCCGTGCCACGGTTGCCGTGGTGCGTTTCGCCACCGTCGGCCTTTTCCAAGCCTTGAAAGGGCTTGGAGCCTTGGTGCTGTCATTGGTGACAGGCGGTGCGACTTCCGCGACCTTTGCAGGGATAGCGAGTGCCTCATTCGGTGCATTCCGCACGGCGGCTGTTTCCGCCTGCCGCGCCGTGGGCATCGCGATAATGAACATCCCAATCATCGGCTGGATAGCGGCAGCCATCGCCGCGCTCATCGCCATAGGCGTTTACTTCTGGAACACCTCGGCGAAATTCCGTGCCGTGCTGAAAGGCCTGTGGGCATCGTTCAAAGCCCTGTTCACCGGCATAGGCGACTTGGCACGCAACACCTTCGGTGCGATTGGCGACCTGCTCAAAGCCTGTTTCAACCTTGATGCCGCCGGTATCGATGCGGCGTTGTCTAAACTTAAAAAGGGTTTTTCCGACTACGGCAGCCAAATCGGCAAGGCTTTCAACGAGGCATACGATGCGGAAATGGAGGCCGCTAAGAAAGAAGAGGAAGCCAAGAAAGACCCGGATGACAACAAGGGTGGAGACCCAGACCCTGTGCCGACAGTGCCGACCGTCAACCCGACGACCCCCAACCCGACGGGCGGCAGCCTTGCGGGTGTCGGCAGCAGTGCAGCGGGCGGCAGCGGCCAGATACGGAACATCACCGTCACCATCGACAAACTCGTGGAGAAGTTTGAAATCCACACCACCAATTTGAAAGAGGACGCGGGTCGTGTCAAGGACATGGTAGCCGAAGCCCTGTTGTCCGCGTTGAACGATGTAAACCTTGCAGTGTAATGTTGTCACCCATAAGCATATCATTCGTTGCGGCAGGAGCCGCCATACAGGCCAAGGGGCTGCTGTACCGTTTCAAGCCGTCGCGGACGGGTCAGTCGCCCGACTGGTCGAACAGCGGGATGCAGCCCGTGACCCACGAGCTGGGCAGCCCCATAACCGACAAGCGGTATTGGGAGGGGCGTTATGCCCTGTGCGAGCTGACCTTGCAGGACGAGGCCGGTGAACGGCTCGTGATGAACGACGCGGTGGTTGCGGTGAGCCGGGCGAAGAACATCGTGACCACGCAGCTGGTGGGGCGCGACGGCACGGTGAAGGAATATATCAACGCCGGGGACTACCAGCTGAATATCTTGGTGGGCGTGGCGGCAGTGCGCGACGGCGTGATAGTGGACGAATACCCCGAAGACGGGCTGAGGGAACTGCGTGCGTTCCTTGACGGGAACACGGCATTGCAGGTGCACAGCGCGTTCCTTGACATCTTCGACATCAATCGGGTGGTGATAAAAAGCTATTCGCTGACACAGGACACTGCGAGCAACTACCAGAGCCTGAACATATCGGCGATAAGTGACGAGGAGTACACCATATACGGAACAGACTATTAAACGGCATTTAACGGACGGTTAAACGGCATTGAAACGATGTACAGGCTTACGGCAAAAATAACGATAGAGGGTGAACGGCGGTGGCAGCTTGAAGAAGTCACGGCGGTAGAAATCACGCGTGACACCGAGAAGCTGACCGACGAATGCAGGATAACGCTGCCCAAAAAAGTGAAGTGGGACGGCGAGTCGGATATTCCCGTGCGCCGTGGCGACAGGGTGTCCGTGTCACTCGGTTACGACGGCGAGCTTCAAGCCGCTTTTTCCGGCTATGTGCGTGATGTGGGTTTCAAGACCCCCATTGTATTGGTATGCGAGGACGAGATGTTCAAGTTGAAACAGCAGCCCGCAGTGAAAAAGGCATACCGCAACGTGGATTTGGAAACCCTGCTCAAAGACCAAGGCATAGGTTGCGGAATCCGGGTATTCGGCGAGCAACGGCTCGGGCAGTACCGCGTGACCGCCGACACGGTGGCCTCGCTGCTCGGCAAGTTGCAGCAGCAGGGAGTGCGCTCGTTTTTCCGCACGGAGGACGGGCAGCCGGTGCTTTACTGCGGTGTCCTGTTCGAGCGGGAAACTTCCCCGTCGCAGGTCTTTGCCACCGGGCTGAACATCATCGACGACCAAAGCCTCGAACAGCAGCAAGCCGACACGATGCGGCTGCGCGTGAAGGCCGTGTCACTTATGCCGGACAACAAGAAGGTAAAAGTCGAAGTGGGCGATGCCGACGGCGAACTGCGCGTGCTGCACACCTACAACAAGACGGAAAGCGAATTGAAAGCATGGGCTGAGCAGGAGGTGAAACGGTTGAAACGTGACGGGCTTACCGGGAGTTTCAAGACCTTTGGCTACCGGCTCGTCGATAAACTCGATGTGATAGGCATGAAGATAGACGGCGAGAAGAAAGGCTGCTATCAAGTGAAGAAGAATGTGATAAAATATGACACGGGCGGTTTCCGTCAGGAAATCACCCTCGGTTACAGGGTAGCGGAATGAGCAACATAAAGGATTTGATAAGGGAATTGGCCAAGGGTGACGGCGAGGCGTACAGCCTTGTCTGTACCGTGGACTCCGTCGATAAGGAGGCGCGGACGGTGGACTGCACCCCGGTAGATGAGGGCGCGCCGCTGCTGGGCGTTAATCTGCAAGCCAACCAAGGCAGCAGTTTCGGCGTGGTGTCCTTCCCCCGTGTCGGCAGTTATGTCGTGGTCGGCTTTGTGTCCGATGGCAGCGCGGGAGTGGTGCTGCTGACCGACGACATAGAGAGCGTGGAGGTAACGACAGCCGAGGACAAGAGCCGCGCCGTGATAGACGATGACGGCGTTCGCATCAACGTGGGCGATGATACCAGTGCGGAACTGACTGCGGACGGCATCGTGCTGAACGGCGGCAGCCTTGGCGGGCTTGTGATACTTGAAAAGATAAAGAGCAACCTCGAACAGTTAAAGAGTTATGTGGAAACGATGAAATCGGCTGTCAGCGGCGGGCTGAAAGCCGTGGGCGTGGGAACAGCCGCAAACGGCGCGACCGGGGCGACGACATTCGACGGGACAATGGCATCGGCACGCATTAATTTCGAGGATATGGAAAATGAAAAGGTGAAACAATGAAAGGGCTTGTGACGGACATAGCGACCGGCGACCTGCTCGTGGAGAAAGGCGGGGCTGTTGTTGCCGACAATGAGGTGCAAGTGGTGGAGAATGTGCTACTGGCCACGCGCGGCGACTTCAAGGAACACCCATTGGTCGGCGCGGAAACCCGGCAGCAGCTGAGCGGCGAGAAAGACGTGATGTGGCCGACACAGACCAAAAAGATGATAAAGGAGTGCGGCGTCGAAGTGCGCAAGGTAAGCATGGCTGACGACGGCACTGTAACGATAGAATGAAATGGAACTGACGGTGCGTGACAGGCAGAGCCTGTGGGACATAGCGGTGCAATACCTTGGCGGCGTGGAGGGCGTTTTCCTGCTTGCCGCCCGGAACGGCATAGAGGTCACGAGCCGCCTGAAAGACGGGCAGCTGCTTGAATGGGAGAATGACGATGTCGTTGTTCCGTCCGTGCAAGCCGCTTGTTCCCTGCGGAACATCGTACCTGCTACCGATATAGACGAACGGGACTATAATGAACTGCTTGCCGCCACCTCTACCAAAGCTGTTGTGGCGGAGATAAAAGAGCAGGAACAGCCGGAACAGGCCGCAGAGGACACCATCGTGATAGACAAGATAACGGAGGTCATCAAAGACCTGCAAGAAGGCAAGCCTGTCGAAAGCGGCGGCGGGCAGGCGTTGACCCGGATATTTGAAGATGAATTTGATACGGTATTCGCATAATGGAACTGACAGAGAATAAAGTTGCGGCACTTGACACCGCAGCGTTGACAAAGCAAGCACAGGCCATCCGCGACGCGGTGATGGCCAAAAGCGTTACGGCGGAACAGGTGGGCAGCCTGGTCGTGGACTTGATAGGAGCCTGCGGCAATGTGCGTGATGCCCTTGCCCTGTTCCTCGACACGAATGTGCCGGAAATCACGGCGGACATCGACAGCCGTCTGGCCGGAGCTGACGCGGCCACGCTTGCCGCCGCCGCAGCGGCGCAGAAAGCCGAGGCGACCCGCGCCCTCGTGGAGGAACTCGTGGGCAAACTGAGCAGCCAGAACCTGAGTAAGCCCGTGCGCCTTGAAGTAAAAGCACCGGGCGAGGTGACGGTGTGCAATATGCGGCAACCGCGCATAGAGGCGCAGACCCTGCCCAAGTTCGGGCTTGGCGGCGTGCTGTTCATCAGCGACAACAAAGCCCTTGAAATCACGCCCGACGGCAAGATAACGCCTGTGGCCGAGGGCATCGGCAAAGTGACCGTGGTGGCCACCGGCAATACGGAACTGTACGAACAGATACGGATAGCCGTTGTCCTGCCCCGTGTCCGCCTGTCCTCTGACGGCGGCATACGGCTCGACGGCAGCGGCAACATAAGGCTGACATGATGGAAAGGACAAGGCACATAAACAGCAAGTCGGACTTCGTGCTGCGCGAGCGTTTCCGTGACGCGGACGGCAACATCGTGGCATTGCCCGATGTGGACTTCACCTTGCGCTACTGGGTGAAGACAGGGCGCATCTACGAGGCATCGCGCAAGGGCGGCACATGGAGCAACTGCGTGGCCGACGGCGATGCCGTGCTGGTGGTGTTCAAAGACCACAAGCTCGGCGAGGGAACGCTTAAACACGAGCTGCATCTTCAATTGGACAATGTCCTTTTTGACGACGGAGTGCAGGACGTGTATTATCCCGACTGCCTGAACATAGAACTTTGGCAGTGGAGCGGTGACACCGAGGGCGTGGTGGAGAGCGACATGATGGCCGCCTACACGAAAGGCAAGGCGTTCACATGGGAAGATTTCACCCCGGAACAGCTTGCCGAACTGAAAGGCGAGAAAGGCGACCCGTTCACATGGGAGGACTTCACCGCCGCGCAGATAGAGATATTGAAGAAACCCGCCACCGCAGCGGCGGCCACGGCTGCCGCTGCGGCCAAGAAAGCGGAAACGGCGGCAGACAATGCCGAGAAACAAGCAAAGGAGCTGAAAACGGCGAGCGACGATGCCATCGGCAAATGTGGCACCGCCACAAAGGAAGCGCAGGATGCAGTCGCGCAAGTGAAGAAAGCCGGGGAAACCGCCGTGAATGCCTGCAACGGGGCGACTGCCGGGGCGCAACAGGCGACAGCGGACGCACAGGCAGCCACGGCACAGGCCGAACAGACCCGTCAGAAACTGGAAGATATGGCCGCACAGGTAGAGGCGGCAGCATCGAACATACCGACCGGACTGCGGGTGGACTGCCCGGAAGAAATCACGCTCGGCAATACGGTGGCAAGATATGTCGAAGCCAAAGTAAAGCCCGACTACGCGCAGCAGAATGTGCTGTACCTGTCGGACGGCGTGGCCTGCGATGTGGAGCCAGACGGCAAGATTGTCGCCAGACGGGCAGGAACAAGCCGGGTGCATGTGATACCGACGGCGGGCGTAAGGTATTACAAGACCGTCGGCATCGCCGTGGTGCCTCCACGCATGAGGATGGCGGGGAACGCCCTGCGGCTTGACAAGGAAGGAAACATTCGTTTAACTTAATAACATCAAGACAATGGCATTAACAACAGAACAGGAACAGAAAATCACCGAGCTGCTCGCCGCATTCGAGAACGGCAAGCGCATCAGCGACCTGCCCGACGCACAAGGCGCGGTGGGCGACATGCAGATTGAGGTGATGGACGAAAGCGGGGAAACCCGGAAAATGATGTTGGGCGAGGCCGTGGAAACAGCGAGCAACCCCATTGCCGGGCGTTACTGGAACGAGGCCAACAGCACACCGACGGCAGCCGGATATTATGGCAGCTTGCAGGCGTTGCGCGACTTGCCTAAGAAACTCGGCCTTGGCCGCTACCTCGTGACCGACGACCGCAAGCGCAGGAAACTCGACCCTGTTGACAGCACGAAGTTCGAGGACGGCAGCCCCGCCGCCTTGGACGGCAGCATGGGGCAGTGCATGTGGTGCTGGAACGCCCACTACTTCACGACATGGAAAGAGGGGAACAACACTATCCTTGCCGTGACCTTCGCCCCGATAGCGGGCAAACCGAGCATTTATGTACCGGCAGGCGGCATCAGTTGGATGGATGCCGCAGTGATGGACAGGACGAACACGAAGCTCTGCTCAGTCATCAGCGACGCTGAACAGTACCGTGGCGGCAACGGCACGGCAATCGCGGCAGGCAAATACACCAAAGCCCCGGCAGCTGACACACCGCAGATGACCATGCTCGGAATGCCTGCCACGGCAATAAGCACGACTAACTTCGGGGCATACGCCCGGAAACGCGGCGAGGGCTGGGAGGCCAACTGGTTCGTAGCCCGTGCGGTGGTGGAGTACCTGTTTGAAATCATCATGGGTACGCGCAACTCGCAGGCGGCATTCAACGGCGAGCTTGACGAGAACGGACTGTATCAGGGTGGTTTCGGCACAGGCGTGACGAACATGCCGGATTGGAGCAATTATAACGGCACATATCCTGTAATCCCGACCAGTGTCGGCCTTGAAGCCGGTGACGGCGTGTGCCTTGTGGACTACTCCTTGCCGGCGACCGCCCCGGCGGAAGGCTCGGAGGAGGAACAGGCGGAGAGTTACCACACTTTCCAAGTGCCGGTGTTCTTCGGGCTTGTCAATGCCGGTTTCGGCAGCCTGTGGAGATGGGTGCGCGGTTTGACCATTTCGCAGACCGCCGGTGAGAAGATGGAGGTGTATGTCGCCCCGTCGATGTATGCCGACTTCACGCCCGACACGGTGGAAGGCAAGGTGAAAGTGTGCGACTGTCCGCTGACACAGTCGTATATCAAGAAGAAGTCATATAACGGGCTGTGCTGTATGCCTACCGAAGTTGGCGGCTCGGCATCGACCTACTTCTGCGACTACTTCTACAACAATGCTGCCAGCCAGACAGGTTTCCGTGTGCGGGCTGCCGGTGGTCACGCGCACCATGGCGCGGGTGCGGGTGCTTCTTACACGATTGCGGGCAACGCGGCTTCGGCTGCGCTTTCGGGCTACTCGTCGCCCCTCTGCTTTTTCACGGAAGACCCGGAAATCGAATAAAACGAAAACGGGGCGAAGCCCAAACGAAAACAATCGTTCTTTGAAATTTTGTGCTTGAAATATCGGTTGAATGTCACGGCGGGAAAATAAAAATCCCGCCGTCAGGCGGGCGAATTTTGGAAGAATTTATGGAGTTATCGGCGATATTATCTACTTTTGTGCTGTCTTTGGTAAGACGGAGACAGGTTGCATGTCCCTCAGTGGTGAGTTTCCGTGTGCGGGCTGCCGGTGGTAACGCGAACAATGGCACGAATGCAGGTGCTTCTTACACGAATGCGAACAACACGGCTTCGACTGCGAATTCGAACTACTCGTCGCCCCTATACTTTGCAGAGACGAACTAAGGCGATAAAGGGATGTGGACCTTGCCGCTTGGCAAAAGATGACCGCGACGGAAAGGGTGCCGGTAGGGCGAAAGCCTCGAAAGCTCCCGAGTAAGCAAAGCAGACCCAAACCCATAGACCCCAAGACCCGAAGACCCGATGAAACGGAAAGGCTTTTTGTTCGAGCAAGTATGCTCGATGGAAAACCTTTTGCTTGCCTCCTACAACGCGGGGCGCGGCAAAAGGAACCGCGAGGAGGTGAAAGAGTTCGAGGAACATTTGGAGGAAAACCTGCGGCAGTTGCAGGCGGAACTCCAGACCCGGACTTACAAGACCTCAAAATACGCCGTATTCGTCAAGTATGAACCCAAGCGGCGCGAAATCTACAAGCTGCCCTACCGCGACCGAGTGGCGCAATGGGCGATAATGCAGATACTCGAACCGCTCTGGACTCCTACTTTCACCGCCGACACCTATGCCTGTATCAAGGGGCGCGGCATCCATTCCCTGTTGCGTAAATTGCGCAAAGACCTCCGGGACGACCCGGAAGGAACACGCTACTGCCTCAAACTGGATGTGCGCAAGTTCTATCCGAGCATCGACCACGACACATTGAAAATGGTCGTGCGGAAGAAAATCAAAGACCCCGACATGCTGTGGCTGCTCGACGGCATCATCGACTCCGCCGATGGCGTACCCATCGGCAATTACATCTCCCAACATTTCGCCAACCTGTACCTGTCGGAACTTGACCACAGGCTTAAAGAGTTCGCCGGTGTGCGGTATTATTACCGCTATGCCGACGACATGGTCGTGTTGTCCGGCAGCAAGCCGTTCCTTCACGGTGTCTTGGTGTATATCAACGACTACCTGAACAACGACCGGCTGCTCGACATGAAGCGGAACTATCAGGTGTTCCCGGTTGACAGCCGGGGCATCGACTTCGTGGGCTATGTCATATACCGTACCCACTGCCTCGCCCGCAAGCGCAACAAGAAAGCCCTGTGCCGCGAGGTGGCGAAGCTGCGCAAGGCAGGGCTGGCGAATGAGGAGATACGCCTGAAGGTGGCCTCGCGGCTCGGCTTCATGGTGCATTGCGACAGTAAACATTTAATAGATATTTTGGGCATGAAAAAATTTAGTGACATCAAACCGAAACAAGGCAAGCTGACAGGCAGCAAGTACCACATCGACACCATCCTTAACAGGGAAATCCATCTGACGGCGTATGAGATTGCGCAGTCGAAGTATGACGGCGAGATGCTGACGCTTCAATATGAGATTTACGAGCCGCTGACGGACGAGCAGGGCACGGTGGTGGATGACGACGGCCAGCCGGTATATGGCTGGGTCAAGCATATCACCTTCACCGGGTCGAAAGCCCTGATGCGGCAGTTGGACGGAGTGGAACTTACGGAGCCTGTTGCCGCCAAGATTATCAAACAACCCATCGGGAACGACGGCAAGCGGTGCTTTTACAGCATAGTCGATCCCGACCAATGACGAAAGAGAATGAACACTGTAAATTATGCTGAAAGAAAGACATTCGTAAAATACGATGATGACCATTTCCTGCTTTACCTGAACGAACAGGAGGCGGAGTTCCAGACACCCGGCGAGGACGGCCAGCCCGGTGAAACCGTGCAAGGCTATTCATACACGGGCGAGGAGGCGGACGGCTCTACCAAGATAGCCGCGAGCGGCGTGACGGACGCGAACCGCCGGGACAAGTTCATAGCCGGGCTTATCGGCCTGTCGTTTGACATCGACGCGCAGATAGCCATCCTCGCCAACGACGGTGACACGGAAGTACATGCCGAGGAGCTGGAGAACTACAAGACATGCCGTGCGCAGTGCAAGGCGGCAGTCGATGAATTGCTTGGCCGTACCATTTAACTACCGCTGAATGGCACGGACGATAGCGGAAATCAAGAAAGATATGGCGGACACGTTCATCAAGGAGCGTGCCGTCATATCCGCTTACGGTCTGGACGGCAAGAAAACCTTTGACCAGCAGTTCAGCCCCGTCAGCATCGAGAATATCCTGTTTTATGTGTTTGCCGTGGCCTTGTGGACATTGGAAAAGTTGTTCGATGCCCACACTGAAGAGGTGGACGACCGTATCGAACAGCTCGAACCGCACACCCTGCGGTGGTATGTGAACAAGGCCAAGGCGTTCATGTTCGGTTACAGGCTGGTCACGGACACCGACTATTACGACACCACGGGAATGTCCGAAACGGACATCGACGCGGCGCGTGTGGTCAAGTACGCCGTGGCCACCGAAAGCAACACGGTGGTATATCTGAAAGTCGCCGGTGAGAAGGAGGGCAACCCCTGCCTTTTGACCGATAGCCAGTTTTCCGCCCTTAACTCCTACATCAACGAAATCAAGGACGCGGGTGTTTCGGTGCAGATACGCAACGAGGAGGCCGATGACATGAAGATGCGGGCTATGGTGTACTATGACCCGACACTATTGTCGTCTGATGGCGTTTCATTGACCGATGGCGGCAAACCTGTGGAGGATGCAGTACGTTCAGTAATCACTAATCTTCCTTTTGACGGCGTGCTGCGCAAGTCAGACCTGCTTGCTGCCATAATAGCCGTTCCGGGTGTTGAAGTAGCCGACATCATCAATCTTGATGTAAAGCCCCATGCGTCGGAGTCATGGACTTCCGTTATTGGGTATAACCGCCCTTACAGCGGCTACTACAAAATAGAGCAGCTGACGCTGATATATGAACAATACAGCAAGATAGAATGATGTTCACGATAGACTACAAACGCCTTGCCTTGCAGCTGCTCCCGTACCATTTGCGGAAACCCCTGCTGTTCGGGCTGCTCCGTGCCGCCCTTTCCCCGTTTGAAAACCTTTACAGCCGTTTCCTCTCGGCAAGGTCGGAACATATCTACCGGCTCACGCACAACGGTCAGGTGTGCTACCTCCGCGCCTGCCTTAATGACCATTTCAAGAGTACCGGCGGCGGTAAGTTTGAAATCATGTCGGTGGTGCGTGAGGGCGAGTGGCTGTACGCCATATCGGAAACAGGGGAGAAAATCCCCCTGACCCTTGGCGAGGACAACGACAGTGACACGGAAAACGTGCCGGTGGTTTACAACGAGCTGATGCTGAACGAGGCGCAGAACGACTTTGTCGTGAGCGTACCGGCAGACATCTATGATACCCAATTGGAGGCGGTGAAAGCCTTGGTGGACAAATATAAACTCATATCAAAACGCGCCATCTACATATCGCAGAGCGCATAATCAGGAAACAGGAATGAAAACAGCATCTTATATCAGTACACAGACGACCACGGGCGGCGTGGGCAAATACCCTCTTTCAACGCAAGCCCTCGACTTCATACAGTCGCAGATATTGCTATTGCAGAACCTGTCGCTCATAGGCGGCAACCGTTATATCCTGAAAGCCCCGGACGGTACGAGTACCGGTTGCGTGGTCATCGACGGGGAAGTGTTCACACTGCCCGCATCACCGGCCATGTCCGACCGCATGAAATATGTCGTGGTCAAGACGGAGAAGCAGGACATCACGGCGGACGGCGAAACCTACAAGGATGCCCGGACAGTCAGGACGGCAGCCCTTTCGCCCACCAAGAGTGAATCGGAGGCATACGAAATCAACCAGTTCAACAATTTTGCCACCAATACCGCGCTGAACGCCCAAATCAAGCAGATGCCGGAAACGGTGCTTAAATACTTGCAGGACGTGATGGAGCAGAAACTGTCCTCGCTGTCCGTGACAGGGCTGACACAATCGCAGCTCGACAATCTGCGCACCCCCTGTCTTGTTTCTTGCGACAAGAGCGTCACGATGTTCGGCAGCACCAGTTACAGCGTTTTTGTCCGAAAGATGGGTACGGCCATACAGCAGGAACTGACATTGCCGGACAATACGAAATATGTCCGTCTGGGCTATGAAGAGGACGGATGGGAAGGAGCGTGGGAGAAAGTGACGGAAAACCTCCATATAGAGGCGAAGATTGTCAGAGGCACGGTATATCTCCGCCACGGCTATCTCCCGGCAGACGCGAGCATCGTGCTGCTGCGCAAGAAGAAACGGTCGAAGTTCAGGCGCACGGGCGGCAGCAACGCATACACGCAGAACAGGGGCAAGCGTGAGAAGCGGCAGCCCAAGACGCAGTATGTGCATTACAAGGGCATCGTCTTATCTATGGGCGAGGCCAACAAATGGTATGTTCCGAAGTGTGTGGAGGTGGCAGACAAGGCCGTTGACGGCAACCTGATAGACCGCGAGCTTTCCACGCTCTGCAATTCGTTGATAAAGGAAGTGTCATCGGAAAGCGGTGTCCGTGTGTTCAAGGTGCAGGGCATGAGGAACAAGGTCGCCGAGGGGAAAGCCAAGGGGCGACAGACGACGGGATATGTGAGCATCGCGATACAGGCGGCGCATTACGCCTCAAACGGCTCGAAAGATGCCGGTGGCGAGATGGTGCGGATGAAGTACAGGATTGCCCGGAAACGGCCTAAATCCGAAGACGGAACATACGGGAAAACCGTATGGTACCGGTCTTTTTCGATGGAATAAAAAAAAGAGGGGCGACAACTCCTCTTTCAAGTCCCTGCGGTCGTAACACAATGTAAGCCATTCGGGGAATCGCCATTAAATAATGGGTCATCAAAGAAAATGCATCTGTTTGGAGGCACTATTGGCCTCACGGGGCATTTTCATCTTGCTAAGGGACGGTTCAAACGATGCAGAACCCTACAACGGGAAAACTCCCGGCTTAATTTTGAGGGTTGAACCTCGGCATTTTGCGAGTCCCAACGGATGGGACAGGGGTCGCATGTCGCCGCAGCTAACAAACCAGTGTTCTTAACGTGAAACTACAAAAACGAGATAAGTTGTGAGATACTTCTAAAACTGATGCAAAGATAAGCATTTGACCGGGAAAAGGCAAATTTGAAAGGAGCAATCGTTACCGGGGTGCATAAAAAAGCCCCCGGCCTGTTAAATAAGCAACGCCAATCACTCCTTTAACAACGACACCTAAGCCGCGCATGACCGGGGGCAATACCCTCTGCTGCGCAGCTTAGGTGTTTTATCGTAAAGAGTAATTGGCAATACAAAAGTAGCAAAAATATGTAGAATGACGGTTTTTGAGATACTCAAATTTAACAGGGAACTGATAAAAAGGCTCTGTCGGATAGGCTTCAAGCCGGAGGACTGCCGCTATATTGACCTGTATGACGAATACGAGCGCATGAAAAGGTCGGGCGATAAGGTGACATATATCGTCCTGCACTTGTCGGACAAATACGGTGTTTGTGAGCGCAAGGTGTACGACATCATTAAGCGTTTCGGGAGCGACTGCACGGCGGATGCAGTGTGATGCAGTCCGCATATTCTTCCGCCTGTTCAAGGGGCGTTAAATTTGCGTTGAAATAATCAATATATGAATGAACAAGTATTTTGAGATGCTGGATAAGATACTCGTATCCGGCAAGACGCAAGACAACAAAAAAGGCAGGATAAAGTACCTCCTTAATGAACATCTGATGTTGACCCCGTCCGACTTGCTCGACATCTTCGAGAGCCGCGACCTTGCCCGGAAAAAGTTGCGCCGTGAATTACAGCTTTTCATGCAGGGTGAGCGCAATGTGGAGAAATACCATGAGGCGGGCATTACTTGGTGGGACTATTGCGGGCGGACGCTCATAAACAGTTATCCCACCTACATGGAAAGGCTGCCGCCACTGATTGAGCAAATCAACAGGGAAAAGCGCAACAGCAAGAATTATGTGCTGTTTTTGGGCGAAACGGGCGTGGAGACCAACCAAGCCCCCTGCATGAGCCTCGTGCAGTTCCAGATAGACGGTGGCGAACTGGTGGTGACAGCCTACCAGCGTAGTTCCGATGCGAACCTTGGCCTGCCGTCTGACATTTACCATTTGTATTTGATGGCGCGGCAGATTGACCTGCCTTTGAAGTCCATATCCATTGATTTCGGCAATGTGCATATCTATGAAACCAACGAGGAAAACACCAGCCGCCTGCTTGCAGGCGAAACAGATGTGAGGTTTGTGTTGAATGTATAAGACATATTCATCTGCGCCTTTGCCATTCATGGGGCAGAAAAGGCGTTTCGTTCGCGACTTCAAGGAGGTGCTGAAGCAGTTTGGCGATGTGGACGTGATTGTTGACCTTTTCGGTGGAAGCGGCTTGCTTGCGCATGTGGCGAAGCGCGAATGCCCGGAGAAAAGGGTTGTTTATAACGATTTTGACGGCTTTTGCGACAGGCTGGCAAATGTGTCCGTAACCAATGAGATATTGCGTCGTTTGCGCCCTATAATGGCCACAGTACCGCCAAACAAACGTGTGCCAAAGGAACAGCGCGACAAGATGCTGTCGATAATATCGGAATATGAGGAAAAAGGCTGTCATGTCGATTATATCACGCTGAGTGCGTCGATACTTTTCAGCGGCAAATGGGTCACGACATACCAAGGACTGACAAAGCAGACGATGTACAACGTGATGAGATTGTCCGATTACGAAGTTGACGGCTATTTGGACGGTCTTGAAGTCGTCCACGCTGATTACAGGGAGGTTTTCGCCGCATTTCCGGACAAGAAAAGGACTTTGTTCCTGATTGACCCGCCTTATTTGTCAACGGAAGTCGGCTCGTATGAATGCTATTGGAAACTGGGCGATTATTTGGACGTGTTGAAGTTGCTTGTAGAAACGAGGTACATTTACTTCACGAGCAACAAGTCGCAAATTGTCGAGCTTTGTTGGTGGCTGAATGACAACGCAGCATCGCTTGGAAACCCGTTCAAGGACGCGGAAATACACAAGCGTTACAATAATTTGAACTACAACGCAGGTTTCACGGACATGATGCTCGTGAAAGGGTAAAAGGAGAACATCAGACGACAATTAAAAGGCGTTTAATGACCGTTGAAATGGTGATTAAACGCCTTTATTTTGCAAGTGCGAAAAAAACGTGGAAATTGTACGTTTCGTTTTGAAAAGTTGTACGTTTCGTTTTCGCGATTATAGATCGTCGTCCTTTACATTCCTGTTGTTGAAGTCAAATTCCAGTTCGTAGGAGTTGCTAAAGTTATCCTCCACCACCACGATGAAATTATGCGCCTCATCACCCGCCGCCGTGTAGTACAGGCGGAATTTTTCGTTCTCCAGCAGGTAGCGGTCGTTAGGCAGGAAGGTGATGCCGTTATCCATTTTGAGCGAGCCTTCCCCCTCGAACTGGAAATAGCGGATGGTATAGAGCGTACCCGAAAAGTCGCCCTCCTTTTTCAGTTCACAGCGGATTTCCACTGTCTGCCCCTTTACTACCTTGTTCGGCACGGGCATGACCTCCACCGTGAAGGGATAGGACTGCTGGATGTCCATGTCATCGTCACATGACACGAGGGTGAATGACATGGCGGCTATCAGGCATAACGCCACTGCCTTGAATATTGATGTTCTCTTGTTTCTGTTGTTCAGTATGTTCATTGTTCTTCGATTTTTAGATGGTTGTTTTTCTGTTTTTTCGTTGTCAGTTGCAGGTACTCGTTCAAGTCCTTGCAACCGTCATAGAGGGAGGAACGGTCGGTGACACGTTCCCCGTATCGCATGGTAAGTGCGGCAAGCGTCCGCCGTCCGGCTTCGTCACGGTCGAGGAAGCAGCCGATGCGCCCGTATCCGTCCAGCAATCCCGCCGCCTTCTCCACGTTGGCGACTGAGTTCAGCACAAGACAGTCAGCGTTACCGGTTACACCAAGCGTCACGGCAGAGAGAAAGTCCATGAAGCCCTCGAACACGAGGCACTCGTCAGCCGGGATGTCATTCGCCTTTACCAGTGATACAGACTTCGGAGGTATGCAACCCTTGAAATATCGGCTTCTGACTTCATAGCCACCTGCCATGTTCGGAAAGCCAACGGCAAAATACCGTTTCCCACGCACACCGTAGTTCAAGCGGCAGCAGTGACGGGATGCGATGGCGTAAGGGATGCCCCGTTCCTCTAAATACTCCGTCAGCAGTGAGCGGAGCAGCGGAGCGACCTCCACATCCTCAAAAACGGATTCGGTCGGCTTCGAGAGATAGACGGGCTTTTCCCATCCGGCAACCGTCATATTGGCGGCTTCCGCTATGAACTTCGC
>OGMW01000556.1_pt1 | contig 39455 bp, 18 predicted proteins | sample 1573281 | NCBI WGS metagenome assembly OGMW01 (sample SAMEA2581907, study PRJEB24529) | metagenome | biome: Human gut stool | place: China | collected 2011 | reverse complement strand
ATAAGGTGAACCCAAAACTATGGATGCAGGACGTGTTGATTAGGGTACAGGAGAAAGAAAGAGAAGAGAAAAACGACTACTCCGATTTACTGCCATTTAATTGGAAAGGATAAACAAGAAAGATTGATAAAGCCAAAAGCCAGACGTACTTCGTCTGGCTTTTGGCTTTATTATAGCTTGGAAAGAAACACGCACGAGGCCGAATGCTTACCGTGGGAAGGTAAAGATAGCGGCACCTTTGCCCAACTATACAGGCACACTAACCAAACGATACAGACATACTTACTCAACTATACAGGCATATTAACCAAACGATACAGGCATACTTGCTCAACTGTACAGGCATATTAATGCAGCTACATCAAAACCTTGAAACAATAATTCCAAGATGTCCGCATAACTATATCGGTATATTAATAAATGATATGAAAGTATCAATGAACGATATAGGCATATTGATATATGCCTCATCAGCCTATCAATACTATAATATACGAATGGACAGACTTGTATCCTTACTTGCCAAACAATAAAAAACAGGCTGACAATAGAATTCTCAATTCTTATTGTCAGCCTATTGTCAGCTTCTATTGTCAGCATGTATTATACTGAAATTCACATCTTTAACTGCCATCCTGACAGATTGACAATAAAAACAGTATAAAAACAACTAGTATAGTTAGTTTTTGGTTAGTAACCGCTTCTCCGAAATGGTTCCCAACTCTTTTCCGTTAATGGTGATATCCGTCGTATTTTCTATCTGTATCATAGATTGATCGGGAGTGTCAATTTCCACATTCTCAATGTTGAGCTTTGCCACTTTATTCACTACAATACCCTCTTTAGCACCTGTAACCACCATATTCTTGATGGAAATATTCTCAATCGGCATTTCGGGAAGTCCGTTCAGATACGCTGCCCGTCCTGCTCCCCTGCAAAATACATCCGAGATATAGATGTTTCTGAAAGCAGGCGTCTCCTCACTCACACTCGGAACCAGTTCACCGGGAGCGCTTTTGGCCGCGTAATACAAGTCGGCAATCAAGGCATCATTAGGAATATCAATCATATTTATATTATTGATATAAATATTCTCCACAACACCACCGCGTCCACGGGTACTTTTAAACCGTAAGCCGACATCCGTACCGATAAAAGAACATTCGGACACATACACGTTTTTCACACCACCAGACATCTCACTGCCAATCACAAATCCGCCATGACCATGTAAAACGGTGTTGTTTCTCACAATCACATTCTCACAAGGTTCGCCCCTTCTGCGGCCATCCTCGTCTTTGCCCGACTTCAGACAGATAGCATCATCCCCCGCATCAAAGAAACAGTTGGCAATCAATACATTCTTGCATGATTCCACATCCAGCGCGTCACCGTTTTGCGAATACCAGGGATTAAATACCTTTACATCATTCAATATCAAAGATTCGCACGACAAGGGATGCAGACACCAGCTCGGAGAGTTTTTGAAGGTCACACCTTCCAGAAGAATCTTTTTGCTCTTCACGATACTTAGCAATACGGGACGCAACCAACTCTTCATATCTTCCCATTCTTCACTCGTGATTTCAGTCCGTTTATCTCCTCTGCCGGCCATGAGAACAGAGGCTTTCAGCGCTCCTTCATTAGGATACCACACCTTTCCGTTCTCATCCACCTTGCCGCCGGAGTTTACCAGATTCTTCCATTGCCTGTCCGTCATCTTATCCTTCTTCACAGGACGCCATCTATCCCCCGCCCCATCAAAAACGCCATAACCGGTGATGGCTATGTTCTCCACATTCATTGCCGAGATAGGCGACTGGCAACGTTTGGCATCCAGTCCTTCAAACGAAGTGGTAATGATCGGATATAACGAAGTATCACTACTAAATACAATCAACGCATTCTTTTCCGCATGCAAATTGACGTTACTTTGCAAAACAATAGGTCCTGTCAGCCACAAGCCTTCCGGAATGACTACCTTGCCACCTCCCTTATCATGCACCGCTTTGATTGCATTATTAATAGCCTCCGTATTCAACGTCACGCCATCACTTTTTGCTCCGAAATCGCAAATGTTCACCTGATAATCGGGAAAAGAAGGTTGCTCTACTTCAGGCATCGAGAAGGGAAGGTCTTTATATACATCCCCCCACTTGTTTCCCTCACATTTAGAATTTGAACAACCCTGTCCTAACACAACAGAGAAAAGGATAATCAGAAGCGTTCTCATTTTTTCTTCAAATAATCTATTCATTTTTTCAGCCTGATTTTAATTACGAATACATGGTTGCATGACGTAACAACTATTTCCATTTTCCTTTAGAAGCAAGATGCTCACTCCTAAAAGGAAAATGGTGATACATAAATATTTATATTAAGGAATCCAACGGGTGTCCCCCACACGATTGATTACAATTGGTGAAGAAGCATCCTTGATTGTCAAATCTCCATTCGCAGGATCGACAAACAAATCGGCAGCACTGACACCCAACTCCGTCGCACGAAGGTTACTACCTCCCAAAGCGTAATCGGTAGTAATATAATTGTCAGAGAAAGTGGTTGTCGTGTTTGCACCAAGAGAGTAAGCCTGTCCACAAGGTGATGCCAACAGGAATTTCTCCATAATCAGCTCTGAACCCACGGCAGCCGGCATATTAATCATCATGCTGTTTATACAGAAATCATAAACAGTCACATTTTTATATTCCAGATGAATAGGCGTACTCATGTCACGCGCCCAGAATAAGTTACCGAAACTTCCCGTACCTGCCGGTAATCCCTGATGATCTCTGCTGAATGTACAATTTCTAAATATCGCTCTGTCCATCGTATCGTTGCCTGCTCCCGAACCTAAATAGATCGTACCATACGTACCTCCGGCACGTGCTCCACATAAATCCAACGTACAATCTTCCATCGAGAAATCCATTATATACTTCCGGTTAGAGCCCTGATGGCGCCAGAAGCCACGATTCAGTCCGGTGAATGTGCAGTTAAAGAAGCTAATATTTTCCAATGTATAAGAATTACCGCAATTAAAGAAGTAATTGTCAAGCACTTCCTGTTTGAATTTGATATTCTCAAATTCAAGACTGGCAATATAAGACCCGGAAGCAATTCTCCACGAACTTGTCAATACAACCTCTGCCATTTCACCTTCGGTGCTACCTACCAGTTTAAAGCCTTTCTTTATCTCAAACGGAGTCACCGTATAAGAAGAACCCGCCGGCAAGAAATATTCCGTTCCCTCCGGAATATCTGCATTATCGTTGTTCGTATTTAGTATTTCAGACAGATTATCATCCCATCCTATTATAATCGTTTCCATAGACGGACCTGCCGTACGGAAAGTTACCTGATTGTACGGTTTGTCATACTTGCGGGGTTTACCCGTATCATACAAATTAGCTGCATACAACGTATTTCTAATCAATCCGTCTATTTCCGCATAACCCTGTGCTATTTCCTCCGCTGTCAAATAACGCGTCACCTCCTCCAGCGTAGTGTCCATACTTGGCTTCACGCTGATACTGTCTACCGGATTCTCCGGATCGACCGCCCAACGGATAACCGCTGTGTTTTCAGTAATCTCTCCTCTGGAGACGTCCTCCACAATCTTAGCATAGTCGGGACGAGGTTCGGTGGTAGCCGAGGCATAAGCCCACTGTGAATTATTGATAGCATTCGCAGCATTGGCACGCACACGAATATAAAAGGTAGTCCCATACGGTATATCGTCCATGAAAATATAAGGCTCTGTTGTTTCCACCGAGGCAAAAAGATTTCTGTAATAGTTATCCAAATGATATTCTACCGTATAAGAAACTGCTTCATTCACTTTATACCACACCAAGGCAATGGAGTTGCTCTTCACTTCCGGTTCTTCCAACACATAACGAGGCTGGAACAGGTCGTCTATCTTATGATATTCATCCTCCTTACAAGCGGTGAAAAGTACACCGGAAAGCAACACGGACATGGTCATTGCCGACCATATATATTTTAATCTCATCATAGTTCTTTCAATTTACTTTTGAATTATTGAATTAAAAACCGTAGTAGTTCTGTATCAATCCGCGATGATCGGTGACTACTTTCGTCGGATAAGGACACAAGTATCTTAATGGATCGGTGGGTTTCACTATCCGGTCATTATTCATGTTGATAAATCCTCTGAAACTCCAGGATATGGCATCGGCTGTCTTATAAGCCTGTGTCTCCCTATCGAGCACCCGCCAACTGATAGCATATTCCTGATCTTCATATCCAGCCGGACGAGCATGCATATATTCATCAATTCCCTGAATATCAAGAATTGTACGACCGGTATTCACCGGATCCGGTATATCTTTATAATAAATATTAGTCGGCACATCATCAATTCCTTCTATGTACTGTCCGTTAGCCACAAGCCCCCAATTTACCATTTCGTTGTATAAATTGTATATCACTTCTCCATACTTGTTCCAACGCGCCAAATCATATTTGCGAATACTTTCGCCTCCGAATTCCCATTTCCGTTCATTCATCAACGCTTCAAAGAAAGTTTCTTCGCTGCCAAGGCTTTCTACATACGATTCCACCTTGTCTGTCCACAACGAAGCGTCAAAAGCCCTTCTTCTTACGCGCTTCAATGCCTCTTTCGCATCTTCGCGAGGTCCGAAACGTTCGTTCACAGCTTCCGCATAAAGCAATAATACATCTGCAAATCTCATTCGAACAGCATTGATACCTGTATTACCCTGGCTGGAAGAACCCATAGGCGCATCCATTTTTAGCTTAGACCATTTTCCTACGCCCATACCGGCAATCCCCATATCCAGTTCCTGATTCAAATCTTCATCATATTTATAAGGAGCACAGGTCACGTCACGACGCAAATCATTCTTATCAAAAGAGAAGATATACGTCCCACAGAACGTTACATAGTTTCTGGCACGCCCATATTCATGGGTTCCCTCCGCTATTGTCACTCCGATATTAAAAGCATAGCGTCCGGTAGTACCTTTCAACATCGGCACGGCGAAAATGATGTCGTCATTGCTGACCGTTGTCCACTTACATTCATTCGCCCATACTTGTTCATAGCTCTGCTTCAGATCGTGTTTTCCTTCATCAATCACCTTACCCAGATATTCAATAGCAATATCATAATAATGCTCGAAATTCTCTCCGCGTTCCATATAGCCGATACTGGACGGAATCTCTTTATCAGGGCGTAAAGTCCATCCGCCACGATTCATAGCCAGCAGCCCGATCAATCCCTGGCAATATTCTCTGGAAGCACGTTCCACACCGTAATCCAGATCGGCAGCATATTTCATACCCGGCTCCACACTGATTAGATCTTCAATCAGAAACTCCAGAATCTCGTTGCGGTCTGTCACTCCTACCTGAAAGTTATCAGTAGACTCTGACGGTTTTGTAACAAATACCACATCTCCAAACGTACGGATCAAATCCAGATAAAGCGTAGCCCGGAGGGTTTTAATCTCTCCGTACATGTGTTTCAACTGTTCGCTGGCTCTGCCTTGCAAATACAAAGGAGAGTTTTCAATTCCCTCAATGATGTCATTAGACACATTAATGGCAGAATAAACAGCATTCCATGTATCGTTCAGAGTGCTCCAATAAGGCTTCACATCAAAACAACCGATGTCCGATCCGGCAGAGTTGACCGTATTATTGCTGAAAGAAGACATCTCTACATCTGTATTCGTATTTAAATTATAGGCAAATGCTCCTCCATATATCTGATCTCTGGTCATTGCCGAATAAACATTAGTAATCAAAGAATTGATTTCATCTTCCGACTCGAAAAGATACTCGGGAGTAAATCCTGCCGGAGGTTCCACATCCAGAAAGTCATTGCAGGAAGACATCGACAGTCCCAGGCAAACAATAGCCGAATATATTAATTTCTTATTCATAGTTCTTCTGTATTAATTGTTAAAATGTCAGTTGCACGCCAAAAGTGTAAGTACGGCTTCTCGGATAAGCATCATGATCGATATTCGGTGTTAATCCGGTAGCGATATTTACTTCAGGATCGTAGCCGGAATAACCTGTGATTGTCCAAAGATTATAGCCCGACATATAAAAACGCACTTTGTTCAATCCGGCTTTACGAGTCCATGCCTGTGGGAGAGTATATCCCAGTGTAAGAGTATTCAGACGCAAGAATGAACCGTCTTCAATAGCATACGACATCGCAATGGGACGTCCGATAGAGGTAGGATTCCACATCGTTGCATTCTCGTTGAACTTCGCCAATGCTTCCGGATTATAACGGATTTCATTTCCCATATCATCAAAATTACGCCAACGCTTGTCGGAAGCAACATCCATACTAAGATTATTGCCACTATTATCATACCAGGTAGTCATCATGATTTTATTTGCATTATACACATCAAAACCATACATGAAGTTAAAAAACATACTCAAATCAAAACCTTTATAGGTAGCGTTCAGTCCGAATCCTCCCGAGAACTTAGGAGTCGTTTCACCAATGACAGTACGGTCGTCATCCGTAATCTGATAAGGATTAGCACTATTCTCATCCACCGGAGTCAACTTCTTGAATTTAGCATTACCCGGACGTGGCGTTCCCGACAACGGGCTGGAGTCCACTACTCCGTCTTTTAGCTTCCATGTTCTGGCTGTAGAATCAAATGACTCGAAATCATTCATTGTATAAAAGCCGTCATTCACAAATCCGTAGATAAGACCGCTGGTTCCGCCTACGCGTGCCCGGTAATCATCGGTATTGAGTAACTGTGTCCCTGCCCATCCGGAAGACAGAATCCATTCATTTTCTCCACTCGACAGTTTATCGATTTTGTTCTTATTATGACCGATATTAAAAGTTGCATTTAAACTAAAATCGTTGGTTTCAATAATATATCCTGTCAATGAAAGTTCAATACCTTTGTTGGAGGTCTGCCCTACGTTGCTCATGAGACTCGTATAACCAGTATAGCCGGGAATATCCGAAGGAACGAGCAAATCTTTTACTGTATTCCAGTAAATATCAAGCGAACCGCTCAATCTTTCTTTGAAGAAACCAAAGTCCACACCCAAGTTTCGAGTGATCGTTGTTTCCCACTTCACATCCGGATTATAAAGATAACTGGTATTGTAGAAACGATAATAGTAACGGGAAATTTCTCCCCATCCCGCCGGACGGTTGCTGCTTACCCCATAATATTTGGCATACAGGTCGGCAGGAATCCGGTCGTTACCGGACGTACCGTAGCTCAACCTCAATTTCAAGTTGGAAACAATCGGGCTGTCTTTCAGAAAATCCTCATTAGACATACGCCAGGCAATAGCAGCTGCCGGGAAAAATCCCCAACGATTGCCGGAAGCAAATTTTGTAGAGCCATCGGCACGCAACGTCAATGTCGCCAGATACTTATCTTCATACCCATAGTTGATGCGACCAAAGAAAGAAGCGATACGCGAAGGAGATCCCGCTGAAGAAGAATTCTCATAAGGTGTACCCAACGCCAAGTTATCAAACGCCTTCTCCGCTGTAGTATTGGCTGGGAAATAACGGGTAGTATATGTCTTGCCTTTTGTAACATTATGTTTCATTTCCTGTCCGATCATTAAGCGGAAGTCATGTACATCATTCAACATGAAGTTGTAATTCAACACATTGCTTAATTGCCATTTGGAATTCTGACTCATTCCCCATTCTACAAACGGCTGATTGTTATGGCTCCGGGCCGTGCTGGTATCTATTCCCCAAAAACGACGATTCTCTGTTGTACTATATTCATAACCAAATTCCGAACGGAAAGTCAGTCCTTTCAAAATATCCCAAGTCAATGCTCCCATCGTATTGAACGTTTTTGAAATTCGTTTCCGGTAGTTTCTCTCCGATTCCTCTATCGGATTAAAACGTACCTCTTCATCGTAGGACTCCGGATCGAAATAGGTATTATCTTCCGGCAAGGTCATGTATTCGTCTAATCCCCTTGTAGGAGCTTGACGGAGTGCAGAAAGCAAGCTCACTCCTTCCGTTCCGGAACCGTCCACCACTTTATGTACCACACGCGTACGATATTCAAAGGTCAGTTTATCAAGAATCTTAGTATTCAACGTCATATTCAGGTTGTTCTGCTTCAGTCCGTTGTTCACCATTACACTTGGCTGATCCTGATGGATAAAAGAGAATTTATATTTCGTTTTCTCCGTACCTCCATTCAGACTGATATCTACATACTTAGCCACCGGATTGGTACCGAACACTTCATCTTGCCAATCCGTACCTTCATCACCCTGATAAATATACAGTTCATTAGCCCTGCCATACCTATCAAAAAAGCCGGTAGGATTAGAACTTCTCTGACGCTCGTATTCATACTGCATCAGTACGAACTCATACGGGTCCATGACATCCAGTTTGTTCGACAAAGTCTTGGTTTGCAGGTAAGCATTTACATTGATGCTCACCCGTCCTTCCATTGGCTTTTTAGTGGTAACAAGAATAACACCGTTCGCACCACGGGCACCATAGATTGCTGTTGAAGCAGCATCTTTCAATACTTCGATAGACTCCACATCAGTGGGAGGAATATCATTCAGGCTTCCAACTTCAAAACCATCCACCAAAATAAGCGGAGTGTTATCCTGCGTAATAGATCCTCCACCACGAACAAGAATCTTTATTTCTGCATCCGGCGAACCGTCTACGGAAGTAATCTGTACACCCGGAAGTTTTCCGACCATGGCTTCAGCCACTGAAGCTGTCGGAACCTTCTCCAATACCTTTCCTGACACACTGGCAATTGCACCGGTCAAATTTCCCCTCTTTTGAGTGCCATAGCCTATCACAACCACATCGTCCAACTGTCCGACTGCTTCTGTCATCTTAATAAGAATACCTGATGTACGCCCTTTCAATGGCTCCTTTATTTCATTCATCCCGACGTAGCGAACCACCAGTACAGCGGTTTTCGCATCGGGAACATTGATAGAAAAATTCCCGTCAAGATCTGTCGTAGCTCCAATGGTTGTTCCTTCTACCATCACTGCAGCTCCGATAACAGGTCCCAAATCATCTGTCACCGTACCGGTCACAACCTGGGCGGAAGTGCCTACCGCCACCAGTAGGAGAGTAAAAATACTTATGATAATTTTATTCATTACAGTATAAGTTTTTAGTTACATATTTAAGTAGACAGCTTTTATTCCACTGTTCCTCCCTGAATTTGGGCATGAACAATGTGCTGTACCAGATTGTGGAGATAAACCTCCAGATTTGAATAGCGGGAATTAAGCGTGAAACCGGAAGCGTCTGCCGAATTCTCTTTATCCAGCCCATACGCATCTTCCCAAATATCAGGTATTCCGTCTCCATCCGTATCTTTCAAGTTTGCAGATGATATACCGTTACCCGATAGCTCCGGCCAGGCACTCACCGCACCCGCAGGTTTTACATCATCCGGAAGATCGATCAGCCCCGGTGAATCTCCCGCATTGGGAGTCACACTACCGATGTAGGTTGCTGTTCCGTTCCGGGTTTCCATGGCAATCCGGTCGTCAATCAGATCACGTCCTTTCGAACATCCTGCATAATCAACGACAAGATCAAAGGCCTGCTGTGCAGAATGAGTGGTTACTCTACCGGTTGCCAAAGGAGTGGTGAGATGCATTTCTGCTTTTACCTGGTCATTAAACGTGTCATCACATCTCGAGTTATCAATTTGCCCATAGATACCTTGCGTCCAATTGTCCGCTGTCACCTCGGCATTGCCTTCTACCACGTTGCCATCTACATAGAACGTACCCCATTTGTGCATCATCGGGAACCATGCATTCGGTGTTCCATCTTCCTCATGACAATAATCGTAAGTGCGGACTCCAATTCCGGCAATCCGATAACGGACATAATTGTTCGGAGTTGCCGGTCCCGGCTTATAATAGTTGTTCACTATGTTCACGTTCATACCTTCACCGCCATAACAACCGTTGCCACCCCAATTGTAGAACACATTGTTACGCATATCCATATATTCGTTCTCCTGTGTTTTAGGACGAGGGCCAAGACGGGGCACACGGCTTCCGTGATGTGCCAATAAATTATGATGATAAGACACATTCGTACCTCCCCAGTTTCCACCGTAACCATGCGTACCTTTGCCGTGTCCTGCTGTACGGAGACTTTCCGAAGCAATACACCATTGAATAGTCAGGTTTTCTCCACCATATACTGACAAGCACTCGTCAACACTCCAACTAATGGAGCAATGGTCTACAATAACGTTGGTATTTTCCATGCCTCCCAGTCCGTCAGGCTCACCGCCACTCTCATTACCGACACGAAAACGCAAATAACGAAGAATGATATTATCCGCTGCCAGAACTACCGGATAGCTGGCAATACAAATTCCTTGTCCGGGGGCTGTTTGCCCGGCAATAGTCAGATTACCATATCGAATCCTCAAATCACTTTTCAGGAAAATCGTACCCGCCACATCGAACACAATGGTACGGGCGTCCCGCTGATTGATGGCATAGCGTAAGGTTCCTTCCTGCTCACCGTCTTCCAAAGTGGTCACATGATACACTTTTCCGCCACGTCCACCGGTAGTGACACGTCCAAAGCCTTCCGCTCCGGGAAATGCCAATACCGTAGCCGCATCGTCACCGATAGTCATATTGGCTTTACCATACTGGAGAATATCAACAGTTTCTTCCAATGTGACATTTTTCACTGTTACTTTAGCTTTTCGGGGAAAGTCCGTTTCATTATCTCCTATTTGCAATACAATCTGTGAAGAGGTAGAAGCTTCCCGATCCCAAGTAATCCAGGATTCTCCTGTTTCAATCGTGTATTCGGCACCGTCAAATTCTCCTAAATCAACGGGAATCGACAGCGTATGGTAACGATAAGGCAGGACAAATTCTTTTGTCGTCAGTTCAAGAAAGGCTTGCGATACTTCTTGAGTCAACTCAACGGTTCTATCAAGTACATAATCACCGGTAGTCTTGAAAACAATTTTTCCTACTCTTTCCAATCCGTTATTCGGTGATATGGAAAAAATGCGTTCATTACTTGTAAAAGCACGTGTTCTTCCCAAAGCATCTTCTTCTACAGGCCGTATCCAAGAAGCGTATTCTTCGTCAATCGATACCCCCCAGTCTACATTAGCCACTACCGTAACAGAGAACTCTCCTCCTCTGAAGGAGAGTTTTTCTTTTGAATAATCAAGTAATATATCCGGGTCTCCTCCTAATTGCTCTACGGCAATTTCTTTTTCAATGGTAGTGTTTCCCGACTCCTGCACGACTTTAATCATGCCTTCGCGTTTCTCTCCTTGCGTATTGTCTGTAAAAAACAGACGCAAGTCGGCACTGCCGTTACCGTTTGAGCGGGAAATGCTCAACCAATCTCCGCCACTTGTCACGGAAGCACTCCATTCACCAGTGGCCGTCACAGAGACAGTATATGATCCTTGTATATTAGAAAGTTTTACACTCTCTTTGGATAGTTCCAATGAATTGGCAATCAATGCTTCATCAGCCTCATCCGAGGAACTACATGCCCCAAATACACAAGATAATAGTAATATGAATATAAATGATTTCATGTATTAATTCTTTATCTGTTTTTTATATTACTCAAGCCAATGCGGATCTCCGATACGTTTCGTATATATCTCCGAACTCTTATCTTTGACAATCAGATTTCCGGTTGCGGCATCTTCGAACAATTCGTCTTTAGTTACCGTAGCAACAGGTACTTCAGTTGTATCAACTCCCCAGTTACTTAGGATAAAATCACTGGTGCGATAGTTATCAGAAAAATCTTTCACCGCTTTTCCGTCAAGATACATCCATCTTCCTTGTCCCGATTCTGTGGTTCCCGAGAAGAGACAATTCTTAACTGTCAATTTCAATACCGTCATTGCACTACCTGTACGCAAATCAAAGAAAGTCATATTGGCAGGACCTAAACGGACGAATGTACTATTCTCTAACGTAATATTCATATTCTCTTTTTGGTTTCTGGTTCCGCCGATTAACGTGTTTCTCAAGCCCTGTGTCGCTGTATGAACCGTAGAATTTCGTATAGTAATATTATAAATCGGATTATTGGTTCCCAGACTTATCATCGAATAATTCCTGTCACCGGCATTGAAGTTCAGTAACCGGCAGTCATCCAATACAAAATGATCCACTATTTGCTGGTCGTCTGTTGAAATCTCGGCATACCACATACTACGTCGCAGGCCGTTTATATCACAACTCTTAACTGTCAGTTCTTTTACATGGAAAGAAAGTTGCGCCAGTCTGAACATATAGTCGTCCGTGACATTAATATCCATGCCTTCGAAACGTAAATAATCCAACTCTCCATTGATAGAAGCATTACCCATGTTCATAACGGTCCGTGTTTCGCCTGTCGAAGGCTCTTGTCCTAGTATTGAAAGCGGCTTCTTTATTTCCAAACGGCCAAGTTCATAGGTAGTTCCTGCTTTCAGGAAAAGTCGTACTTCTGTCACTTCCTCATTATCGAACATTTCATTGCAAAGGTTGCGCAAATTAGTGCCGGGAGCTGCATAAGTATATCCTTCCGGTACAATAATCGGCACCTCCGGAACTACTGTTTCTTCATTCCAGCCTTCAGAAAGTATAGTTACCGTGTAATCTTGAATAATCGGGTGTTCCGTATCATTTAACGGGAAATCAATTAGTGTCGTATCATTAGGATGAATAGGGAAAGAACCGTCCATCGGCTTGGATTGAATGACATTTCCCTGATTGTCCAAATAATCGATACGGACATTTACTGCCTGCCCGATAGTAGAGGTTTCAAAAGTGACAAAATCATCCGTATAGTTTACACCACCAGTGGAGGTAGCTCTGTCGCGTACCAATTCGACCGGTGACTCTATGAAAGAGGCATCCGCCACACGATAGCCCGATATAGGAGCAGAAACAATGGCACGTACCGTCGAATAACTCCTGTCGGACTTTTTATCCGTCGCTCTTAACCGGAGTACACCGGTACGGCTATACATACGGATACTCAAAGGAGTATCGAAAGGCGAACTGTACTCTACCGGAGAGGAGATTTCCACCTTTCTTCTAGCTTCGGGGTCTTGCTCGATAACCAGTTCATTCAAATTGACAGGCGAGGGAATCAACTGTTCAGGAGAAGGAGTAGCCACCACCTTATAAGTGCCATTCTCCAACGGAAAACGATAATGAGAAGTATAATTCGCCACATACTCTCCGCTACCGGCATTATAGATGAAAAGCGGCTTTGTATTAATTCCCACATTCACAAACCATTCATCATCATTCAAAAACAACTCGATCTGCTTCACGACAGAAGTTTCATATCTGTCTTCCGAACAGGCAGACATACCAAACAGGACGGCTAATCCCACTAAAGAATATAGTATATTTTTCTTCATAAAGCTTTCAATTAAAAATTATATTCCTTGATAGTCAATCCTTGATTAATAGCAGTCTTTAATATACGATTACGAGTAAAAGACTCCTGCAAATAACTTTCGTCCAGAACCGGTATGCTGACTACCGTATGTTTAGAAGTTTCAAATGTAATATTCGTATCTAATACACGCTTTGTACGATTCACTTCTTGCCCATCCTTTATATAAATAAGATCTAGTCCGGTAGAATTCTGACCGGTAGTCGGAAAAGAATAAACGGATGCACTGAAACCTGATGCAAGATCTGCACTGACTTCCACATCTTCTTGTATACACTCCCCAGTGTTCACCATATAACCGATGCCAACATTGGTAAATACCATGTTCAGCCTGTCAAATTGAGTAATAGCCGCAATATCTTCTCCGCTTTCGGCTGGTTGAAAAGTAGCTTGCCCCACAATTCTTTTTAATTCCAAGTTTACCCGGCTGACCGTCCGATCTGACATGAACTCGGTCACTTCCGAAAGATAAATTTCTTTTTGAGCCTGTAAATCTTGGTAAAGAATCACTTTAGAAAGACTGTCTGTTCTTTCCAAACGGTCTGCATTAGCCACGGCAAATGTTTGAAGTCTTTCTCCTAAAGGAACGTCCACTTCCAAATTACCGTCATTCAAAGGAAGATTCTCTCCATAAACCAGAGAATCTGACAAATACACATAAATACCAATTTCGGTTATTCCATGAGCAGCAAACGTTTCAAGGCTTGCTCTTGTAAAACGGAAACCAACGGTTTGAACTTCAGGTACATTTGAAGTATCAGAATTCCATTCCTCATCCGAGTTCTGCGAACAAGAGACAAGAAACAGACACAATACAAGAAATGTATTAATTAGATGTTTCATAAATATTAGTTTGTATAGTTTTAAAAATATAATTATAAGTGATAATTCTATTGCCTTTTTATAAAAGGAAAATAAAATTCTAAGGAGGCTTTGCTATCAGGCGCAATAAATTCATGTTTCTCATTTGATTAGATTTTCATTATACATTTATGGTTCTATTCTCACTAAAGTAAATTCTCTAGTCTTTCACGAGTGCAAATTTGAGAAAATAGATGAGAAACAAAGAGTAAGATTTAGTAGAAAAGGAGTAAAAAACGGACTTGGTTCAAATAATACACATTACCTATACAGATACATATAAACGTCCTACTCCCTGAATGTTATCATCTAACATTCAGGGAGTATAAGTACAAAAATAATCCTATTAAACGAAAGTTATCCAGTTACTATTTGTCTTGTGAGTCTATCTTTTCCATCAAACCATTTAGAAATTAATATCCAGTCATCAGGTAGATTCTATCTATATCCCCAATCGTTCTTTCAGCAACCGGTAGCCGGAAAGGCTAACCCGAAGTTTCACTCCATTCTTCAATAATAACTGATAGGTTTCTTTTCCAAAAAGCTCGACCCGGGAAATCTGCGTAACATTCACAATCGTAGAACGATGCACCCGAACAAATGTATCCGGAGAGAGATGAGTTTCAAAATACTTCATAGTCTGCTCTTTCAGGTATTCGCCTGTGGGGGTTATCAGCATCACATAATCTCCACATGCTTGTATGTAAATCAATTCGTCTGCCTTCACAAATGAATCCGGGAGCCGTCTTTCACTGTAATACGATCTACCCATTCCATGGCTGACTCTTTCTGCTGTTCAGCCACATTCACCTGATGTACAGCCAGTTCTTTTTCCATTTCCTGATTTTGTACTTCTTCTTTTGTGACTATCAAGCGGTACCATAGAGTAATGGCAATTAAAACCGGTAGTCCGAACAATAACCGGAAAGGGATTGTCTGCGCAAAAGGAACATAGGACACTCCTACAATTCTCACCATTATGTCACAGACCATAAAACTTCCTGCCAGCCAAAGCAGACTTCCAACGATAATCATAATTACATCCGTCTGGAACAACGAGACAAGACCGACCACAAACCATGCCAGATAGGCGATAGCCGCCAACCAACCGATCGTTACTATTCCATCTACCAAAGCGGGAAGATAATCGTTTCCGGTGTATCCACAGACTAAAGCTACTTGGAATACAACCAGAATCAATGCCAGCACCAGCATCGGAATCCAACGAAAAGGAGATTCTATAATCGGATGTGCTTTCATACGCTAGTCTTTAACCTCCAAGCCTCCGAAAGAAAGTGTTCCCCGAATTACTAATACACTCTCCTTATTTATATTTCCATTCTGCCAACGTTTATCATCACATCCTCCAAAGAAAGCATTGCATTTAAACACGACTTTCCAGTCAGAAGGGACATATATCTCAACTCCTCCCCAACTGCAATCCAAATCTATGTATGTTTCTCCGGGTGCAATATGGGTATGGCGCAAATCAATCGTCGTTCCTCCGAAAGATGTGCGAATGACAGCTCCTTTAAACAATTCGTCAAGCACCACGTGACGGGCAGCTCCCCAAACATTTTCGGCACGCAGAAAACCATCTACTGACTCTGACTGCTGTTGTTCACTTTCAAAGTTCATGCCGGGTTGTCCCTGATGCATCTTCATCCACTTCTGACGGTGCTGCATGGCATGATGGTGCGCCCAGTGCCCCCGCCTGTTCTTGCCGGATTTAAAAAAGAATAAGACACCTGCTGTTATCAGAGCGATAGGCCATACCATTGCCTGCGAATTTTCAGGCAACCATGAAAGCCCTTTAATCAAAAAATACACACCTATCAACAAAAGGATGATTCCACCGATGAAATGGCGGCGAATCATAGAATATATACCTAATATAATAAGGAGTGAATGCCAGGATACGATCATATCGAAGACTTCAGATGTAATCCATCCCATATTACGGGCAAACAGCAGAATCCCGGAAAGGATAAAAAGCGAAGCTATCAGTGTTTTACCGGAAAAGCCTGTAGCAGTGGGAAATTTTTGTTTCTCTTCCATTGTCTCTATTACTAATTGATTAATGGTTCAAAGATACATCATTTCTCACTGCTTCTACAGCCTTTTCTGTTGATTTCCGGTATAAATTCCGATGAATGCCGGATAAAAACCGGTGAAACTGACTATAAAGTATCTTACCTGATAAAGATAATTCTTAATACGATGTTTGCAGATTACTTTTTTCCACCGCTATTTTGTTTTTCAATAATGTCATGCACCAAACTATTCATATACATTTCCAGATTTGTATACTGGCCATATTTATCTATCGTTTTTCCATTGCCATCAGAAGCATCATGAGGATCTAATCCGAATTTTCTCTCCCATGCATCAGGCATACCATCATTATCAGAATCAATCAAGGTACTTCTCTGTAAAAGAACTGGCCATGCGGAAACATTTTCCGAAGTATTTAACGAGAGCAAATCATCCTGACTATCTATCAATCCTGGTTTCGGATATCCTTCACTTTTCCAAATACCTCCTTCTCCATTATGAATATTCAAACCTTTATATCCAGCTGTTCTCGTACGTGTTTCCTTCACAATACGTGCATCCACATCATCTCGATGCAATGAACACCCCGCATAATCCAACACTTGTTTATAAGCATTGAAAGCAGAATGTGTCGTTACCGATGCAAATTCATGAGGTTTGTCCAATCGAATCGAGTCTTTAGTTTTTTGCGTAACTACTTTCTTATAATTATTCGAAAATTGATTGTAAACTCCATATTCCCAATTATTAGCTGTAGCCTTTTGGCTGTTTTTATCATCTGCCCCTCCATCTACAACGTTACCATCAATATAATACTTTCCCCACAGATACCCCCCATTCCTATTTTCTGTTGCATCTATAGCAAAAATCCGTCCACGTTTAGAGCCTGTCACCGTTGCAGGACCAGGTTTATAATAATTGTTCACTATATTAATATTCATCCTTTCACCACCATACGAACTGTTCATACCCCAATTATAGATCACATTATTGCGAAAATCTACATAATCACCATCACATTCTCCATTCTTACGTACCTTAGCTCCTAATCCGAAACGGGGATTCCGGCTATCATGATGGGCTAATAAATTATGGTGATAAGAAGAGTGTTCACCTCCCCAAATTCCTCCATATCCATGAGGACCTTTGGTATGTCCACCTAATCTAAGACTTTCAGAAATAATGCACCACTGCATAGTAAAATCATCATTTTCATAAAAAGAGGCACATTCATCTGTACACCAGCTGATAGAGCAATGGTCTATAATCACATTCCTTGCCCCTTTTCCTCCTAAAGCATCTGCACCGTCAGGATGCACACATTCTTTATTACCCATACGGAAACGTAAAAAACGGAGAATTACATTACTAGCATAATTTGTCACCGGATAACCCGCTATGCAAATACCGTTTCCCGGTGCAGTTTGTCCCGCAATAGTCAAATTCCCTTTCCGTATTTTTAGGTCTTTATGCAGAAATATTGTACCGGACACTTGAAAAATGATAGTACGAGGACCATCCAACTTTTCTATACCATAACGTAAAGTGCCAGGCATCCCATCATCTGCTAAAGAAGTAACAATATACACTTCACCTCCACGTCCGCCTGTAGTCATACGTCCATATCCTTCTGCTCCGGGAAAAGCAGCCAACTCTCCAAAATCAAGAGTGTTACCAATACCAGAAAAGGCAAAAACAGCCTCATTTCCGATCAGAGTTAATAAAACGGTTAAACAACGAAAGATCAAATTCATATTCATATTTTTATTTATGGAATAATACAAAAATACACCAAATTTATTTATTGTACTCCTCCTTTATTCTGTTCCTCAACAATCTTTTGTACCAAGCTATTCATATACATCTCCAGATTTGTATATGTTCCTTCCTCATCTACTGTTTTACCATTTCGGTCAGAAGCATCATTCGGATTCAAACCATACTTTTTTTCCCATTCATCAGGCATACCATCATTATCCGAATCCTTCAGAATAACACCTTGTACCAATTCAGGCCATGCTGAAGATTCTCCAACAGGAATCACATCATCCTGACTATCAATGATACCTTTCTTTGGATACCCCACGCTTTTCCAATCAATACCTTCAACAACTCCCTGACCATTGTGCTCGTTCATTCCCTGATAGTTCGCAGTCCCGGTACGAGTCTCCTGAACAATACGTTCATCCACTCTATCCCTGTGCAAAGAACAACCTGCATAATCCATAACACGCTCAAAAGCCATACGGGCATCATGAGTGGTAACAGTACCTGTTTCTACAGGAGTAGTACGTTTAAGAGCTTTTTTTGTACTTTCATCCAACGTTCCATACTTTTTATCAAACTGATTATAAACTCCGTACTCCCAGTTATCCTTTGTAGCCTTCATACAACGATCGTAATCAGCCGCACCATTAATTTGCCCATCATCCACCACATTTCCTTGGATAAAGAAATCTCCCCAAGTGTCAAAAATGGCCGGATATGATTTCTTATCCGAATCACTCACTTTTTTGTCAATGGCAATAATACGTCCACGTTTAGAAGTGCCAGTAGGAGTGGCAGGCCCCGGCTTATAAAAATTATTCACAATATTTACATGCATGGCTTCTCCACCATAACAAGAGTTTCCACACCAGTTATAAATGACATTATTACGCATATCAACAATTTCATTCTCTTTTGTCGAATTAACTCCAGGACCTAGACGAGGATTACGGCTATCATGATGTGCCAATAGATTATGGTGAAAAGAAGCTTTCATACCTCCCCATATACCACCATAACCATGAGGACCTTTCGTATGCCCACCTAAACGCAGACTTTCAGAAATAAGACACCATTGCAGTGTAAAATTCTCATTTTGATAGAAAGAAACACATTCGTCAGTACACCAACTCATAGAACAATGATCAATCATTATATTTTTATGATACCGACCGCCAAAGGCGTCGGCTCCGTCTGCACTGACATCTTCTTTATTTCCCATTCGAAAACGCATAAAACGGACAATAACATTGTCTGCTTCCAAGAAAACCGGATAACCAGCCAAACAAATACCATCCCCCGGAGCCGTCTGTCCTGCAATGGTCAAATCTCCATTCTTAATCTTTAAATCACCGTTTAAATGAATAGTTCCGGATACCTGGAAAATAATTGTACGTTTTCCGCTTAATTTCTCAATACCATAACGTAAAGTTCCGTTCTGCAACTTGTCCTCCAATGAAGTAACAATATATACATCGCCACCACGCCCACCGGTTGTGTAGCGTCCATGTCCTTCTGCCCCAGGAAAAGCTGGTATCTTTTCATCTTGAGTTTCTCCAGTCCCTTCAGGTTCTTTAGGCAATTCATTTGCGTCACCACCATCAGTACACGCCAGAATTCCAAAAGCAAACAAAATGACCAAACACCATTTACTTAGAATTATATCCATTTTCATACATTATTAGATTAATGGGGACAAAAGTAGACAGGATAAAGAAAAGTCTTGTTCAAATTTTGTTTTTCCAAATCATTAAAATCGATAAAACAAGGCTTTTCAAGCTAGCATGTGTATTTTTTGTTTTAAAACTATTCTAAAAATGCCTGCCGGCTATTAAAAAACAAAAAATACTAGGTGAAAAACAAATATTGCACATATCTATATTCACATTCATATACTTTTGTACCGAGGAATTAACTCTAAATGTGAGTACAGAATCAAAACAATAACCATTAATTAATAAACATGCAAAGAATGTCTAACAAGGTGAAAAACATGCGCAGTTGGCTGCTAATGCTATTTGCAGCGATATCGCTTGGCGTATCAGCGCAAACAATTACCGTAAAAGGTAATGTGAAAGACACAACAGGAGAACCGATCATCGGAGCTTCTGTAGTAGAGAAAGGTAATACTACCAATGGTACAATTACCGATTTAGATGGTAACTATTCTATCAAGGTTCCTTCAAAAGCAACCCTTACAATTTCTTATATCGGAATGAAAACTCAGGATATTGCTGTAAAAGGACAAAGTCAAATTAATGTCACTCTTTCCGATGATACACAAGCATTGGATGAAGTTGTGGTAATTGGTTACGGAACCGTTGCAAAAAAGGATTTGACTGGTTCCGTATCTTCCGTTAGTGCCAAACAGATAGCTGCCATTCCGGTATCTTCTGCATCAGAAGCATTACAGGGAAAAATGGCTGGTGTATCTATCACAACGACTGAAGGTTCTCCTGATGCAGACGTAAAAATCCGCGTACGTGGTGGCGGTTCTCTATCTCAAGATAATTCACCGCTTTATATTGTAGACGGATTTCCCGTATCAAGTATCTCTGATATTGCTCCAACAGATATTCAATCGGTAGATGTATTGAAAGATGCTTCTTCTACTGCTATTTATGGTGCCCGTGGTGCAAACGGTGTTATCATCATTACTACTAAATCTGGTCAGGAAGGTAAGGTGCAGGTAAACTTCGGTGCATCTTACGGTTTGCGCAAAGTGACCAAGATGGTCGATGTACTCAATCCGTATGAGTTTGTGATGTGGCAACAAGAATTAGACCAAAAAAGTTTTAATTATGGCACCTTTGACGATCTGGAGATTTATAAATCATACACAGACACCGACTATCAAGGAGAAATATTTGGTCGCACCGGTAATCAACAACAATACAATATTAGTGTCAGTGGTGGAAACAAAGATACCAAATTCAATATCAGTTATTCACGTAACGACGAAAAAAGTATCATGTTGAACTCAGGTTTTGCCAAAGACAACATCAATGCTAAAATAAATACAAAAATCAACAAATGGCTAACATTTGACTTCAATGCCCGTTTATCCTATCAAAAAGTAAAAGGAACCGGAAGCGGTGCAGACGACAATCAATCAAGTGCAACCACTTCTGTAAATGCACGCTCTGTAGTATTTGCTCCTGTTGAAAAATTAATCAGTGGCGGCAGTGACGATGATGAAAACGTTAATAACGCACGTTACACGCCTATCGAAATATTGAACGCGACTTACAAACGTGTTAGCCGCTTCCAGCAAAACTACAATGCCGGAGTGAACTGGGAACCCGTAAAAGGACTTAAATTCAGAAGCGAATTCGGATATGGATGGAAATACAATAATACTGACCAAGTATGGGGAGTGGAAGCTACAAACAACAGTAAATACGGAAATCCGGGAATGCCCCAAGTGCTATTAACCAAACTTATCAACAAGAACTGGAGAAACGCCAATACTGTAACATATAATAACGATAAAATGTTCAATTTGAACCACAGAATGAATGTCATGTTAGGTCATGAAGTATCCAGCAGTTACGACCACAAAACAACAATGACATCTGTAGGTTTCCCTAAAAACATGTCAATAAAAGAAGTACTTGCTAATATGGGACAAGGTCAGGCACTCCCCACAGATACATACATTGGTATCAAAGACAACTTGCTCTCTTTTTTCGGACGTATCAACTACACCATTAACGATAAATACCTGATGACCTTCACCATGCGTGCAGACGGCTCCAGCAAATTTGCCTCCGGCAATCAATGGGGATACTTCCCATCACTGGCTTTAGCATGGCGTATATCCGACGAAGCTTTCATGAAAAACGCCCAAGAATGGCTTTCCAACTTAAAACTTCGTTTAAGTATCGGTACGGCAGGAAACAATCGGATTCCCTCCGGGTCGCTGGAAACAACTTACTCACTGGCAGGTTCGGGAGACAAACATATCTATTTCAACAATACAAGCAGCGTGGTTCTGCAAAGAGGTAAAAACTTGTCCAACCCGAACTTGAAATGGGAAACAACGCTCACTCGTAATATAGGTTTGGATTTCGGCTTCTGGAACGGACGCCTTTCCGGTAGCTTAGATGCATACTGGAACACGACCAAAGATTTGTTGATGCAAACTACCCTCCCCAAAGGAGCTGGTTATGAGTTTCAATATCAGAATTTCGGTCAAACCTCCAACAAAGGAATTGAGCTTGCTTTAGACGCTATCCTTGTCGACCAAAAAGATTTCGGTCTGAATTTCAACTTCAACATTTCCTATAATCAAGCTAAAATTGACAAACTGCCTACAAATAAAATCTGGCAAAGCAGTGGCTGGGGCGGTAGTCTCATCGCTGGCATCGATGATTTCCTAATTGAAGAAGGTGGAAGACTGGGTGAAGTATACGGTTATAAACTAGATGGTTTCTATACCACAGAAGACTTTACTTGGGATAATGGATGGAAACTTAAGGAAGGACGTGTCAATCCGACGGAATCGGGCATGAAAGTCAATAATTTCGGTCCTGGATCACCCAAACTGAAAGCAAATGCAGATGGTAAAATCGAGAAAGAACGCCTTGGAAATACAATCCCGAAAATAACTGGCGGTTTCGGTATCAATGCACGATATAAGAGCTTTGATTTAAGTGCATTCTTTAACTATTCCTTGGGAAACAAAATTATCAACGCTACCAAACTTGCTTCCGGATTCTATAGTGACACAAAAAAAGATTGGAATCTGAACAATGAATTCAACCTTAGCAAACGTTACACTTGGATTGACCCTGCCAACGGAATGGACATGACTTCCAAAAGCTATATCAACGAATTTGGAAGCGACTATGCCATCAACCGTCTAAATGAAATAAATGCTGGTGCCAGCATATTCAATCCTGCTTCCATCACACAGATTCCACTTTTGGACTGGGCTGTAGAAGACGGTGCCTTCTTGCGTGTCAACAACATTTCCATCGGTTACACATTGCCGAAAGTTTTCGTACAAAAACTACAAATGCAGAATGTGCGTATCTACTTTACAGGATACAACCTCTACTGCTTCACTAAATATTCCGGTGCCGATCCGGAAGTAGACACTTGTCGCAAAACACCTATGACTCCGGGCATAGACTATTCGGCCTATCCTAAAAGCCGTTCATTTGTAGGTGGTATAAATGTTACATTCTAAAACAGATACATATATGAAATCAATTATAAAATACATCATTGGAGGAATGGGGTTACTGAGCATCACCTCTTGCAGCGATTTCTTAGATCAAAGCTCTCCTTCCGAAATCAAAGGCGACATGGTTTTCAACTCGCTTACTTTTACAGAACAAAGTTTGAACAAAGTATATGCAGGGCTTACCCTCGACCATACTTATGGTGCCCGCATCCCTCTGAATTTCGGATTCAATACAGATATTGAACTAGTAGATGCCGACGTTAACAAACCGGCTTCTTTCACCGAATCCAGTGAGCGCGCTTTAGGTAATTACAATGGAGAAAGCATCAGCGGTTCCTGGTCAAAACTGGATGACAACTGGAAAAACTGTTTCGCCATTATTGAAGACGCCAATCTTGTCGTAGAAGGAATCCGTTCTAGCGAGTTGTTCCAAGAAGGAAATCCGGCACGCAACAAGATGGCTAATTTCTTGGGTGAGGCACTCACCATCCGTGCTATGGTCTATTTCGACCTTGTAAAAAACTATGGAGACCTGCCAATGAAATTCGAAACGACCAAGGTAGACGGTTCCAATTTATATGTAACCAAAAGCGACCGAGACGACATCATGGAACAATTGCTGAGCGACTTGGAAGAAGCTGCAAACTATCTCCCTTGGGCAGGCGAATCCGGCTATACGACCGAACATGCCACTGCAGGTTTTGCTCACGGCTTGTTCGCCCGCATCGCCCTTGCCAAAGCCGGCTACAGTATCCGCGAATCCTCCAAACCCGGCTATGAGACACTTGCCGGCTCTGACGGTACATACCCTACCCAACGCCCAGGAGAAGCAGAAAGAAAACTGTTGTATGAACGTGCACTGAAACATCTGACAGCTGTTATTGGAAGCGGTGTACACAAGTTGAATCCTTCGTATGCAGACCAATGGTTCCAAGTAAACCAGCGGAAATTGGACAATACTTATAAAGAAAACCTATACGAAGTAGCACACGGTCTGAATAAATCCGGAGAAATGGGATATACCATTGGCGTGAGAATCAGCGGTGCAAGCAGCTACTACGGTGCTAAAGGAAACTCAAGCGGAAAAGTGAAATTAACCGCTCCGTTCTTCTGGTCATTCGACCACTCTGACCTGCGTCGTGACATCACATGTGCCACTTATGAACTCAAAGAAGAAAACGGGCACATCAAAGAAAATATGCAGAAAAACGCCCCATTCGGTATCTATGTAGCAAAATGGGACATCCGCAAAATGAACGACGAATGGCTGAATGCTGTCCGTGCGAGCGATGCAAAAATTGGATATGGCATCAACTGGATTGCAATGCGTTATTCCGACATACTATTAATGTATGCTGAAGTTATGAACGAACTGTATGGAGCTGATGCAGCCAATCCATTGGGTGGAACTGCCATGACAGCCCGTACCGCACTGACAGAAGTTCACAGCCGCGCGTTCGACAACAAAGCCAATGCACAAGCGTATGTAGCTGCTATCTCATCAGGTGACGATTTCTTCAACGCCATTGTGGATGAACGCGCATGGGAATTTGCCGGAGAATGTGTCCGCAAATATGACTTGATTCGTTGGGGATTACTCTCTAAGAAGATCGACCAATTCAAAGAAGACTACCGCCAACTCACTACCATAGCTCCCAAATACATATTCTATAAGATGAAAGCCGATGATGAATATTCCATCGACATGAGTAGTATTTGCTGGTATGAATATCCCTCCTTTGTCAGCGAAATCAATAACGAATTGGATGTCAAGAATGCCATAAAGAACGCCGCAGATCCCAACTGGAAATACGTTCCGGGCTGGGGAACTTTCCCAAATGGAAAGATAGAGAAAGACGCAACTACAAAGCAAGAAGTGTTCAAAGAGGACGGAAGCACCTCCAACGACTCCAACCTTTCGGGATTAACGGACTATGTTAGCACAGGTCTGAACAAGACCGTAAAAAACAGGCATTTGATTCCACTAGGTAGTAAAACGATTTCAGAATCAAACGGAACATTAGCCAATTCATACGGATTCTAATTGATAAAAACGATTATTATGAAAATTAGTACAAATATACACACGCTATTAAGCATCATTTGCTTAACAGTTATTTCATTTTCGTCTTGCGACAAAAGTAATGACTGGAGTTCGGACGAACGATACAACCGCTTATTCCGCAGCAACAATCTTGCGGTTACTCCCCAAACATTCGAAGCAGAGGTTATTTGGAACGCAACTCCCAACACCGACTACTATATCATAGAGGTAAATAAAAACGAATTTACAAATGACGAACTGCAAGAAGGCTCTATCATCTACGGAGAAGACAAAGGCATTACAAGCAGCCCTTACAGTATCACAGGACTAGAAGAGCAAACGACGTATTACTTGCGTCTGCGTTCCTGTTCCGAATCTGCCCAACCGTCTAAATGGTGCACTTTGGAGGATGGCACTTTCACCACGAAGAGCGAACAAATTATCGAAAGCAGCAGCAACGTGACCAGCAAGAACGCCACCATCCACTGGACTGCAGGAGTGGACGTTACCCACTTCCTCATCGAATCTACCGAAGAGGAGACACGCCGCGACATCACCGCCAACGAGAAGAATGCTGGTCAAGCTACGTTGACAGGACTCAAAGCTGCCACCACTTACAAAGTTTCTATCTATAACAATCAGAAGTTGAGAGGAAACTGTAAATTTGAAACAACAGAAGACTTTCCGGAAGGATACAACATAGCCAACCTGAAAGAGGGCGATGATATTGATGCGGTTCTTGCCGAACAACAAGGAGATGTAGTACTCGTCTTCCCTGCTGGAAGCACTTTCGAACGTACGGAAAAACTCAGCATTCCCGCATCGGTAAATGCAATTATCTTCTGGGGCGCCTCCGGTGGGACACAGCCTAACTTCAAGCCCAAAGAAGTGACAGCCACAGAAAATACGACTTCTATCAAGTTTTATAACATGAACCTCTACAACAACGGTAAGAGTGGCGACTATATGATTAATCAGGATGCCATGACAACGGATGTAAACATCTCTTTCGACAAATGCAACGTATCCAAAACTCGTGGTATATTGCGTGTGCAAGGCGGCGGTGTGGATTGCTCCATCAATAGTATAGAGTTTACTAATACCACCTTCAGTGAAATCGGTTCGTATGGTGTCATCAACACTAAAGACATGACGGGAAATCTGAATTCCATTCATATCAGTAAATGTACATTCAATAATGTAGCAGCTACCGACGGACCGACATTTACACTAACAGCAAAAAATACAATGCATCCTATCACATTCAATATCGATCAATGTACATTCTATGCTTGCGATCAAAAAAGTGGAAAACACTTCATTGATGCAAACAAAGTGGAACTACATGATATCAGAATCACAAATTGCTTATTCGCCAACTGTGGTAGCAGCGATGCCAAAAACAAACTATGTAGCATAAAGGGTATCGTTAAAGAGACCTCCGACAACTGGTATACCACCGATTGCGCATGGCACAGTGAGGCACAAGCGATGTGCACCGAATATAGCAAAACATCTGCCGAACTCTTTGAAGATCCTGAAAACGGTAATTTCAAAATTAAAGACGCTTTATTCAAGAACCGTGCAGGCGACCCTCAATGGTTCAGTGAATAATATAGTTTTTACCTAAAAAACATATAAAAAAGATAGGGCGAATGTATATTTGAATATATACACTCGCCCTACTTTTTTATATACATTCCCAAGCAAATGAACGTTTACAAACAAAGCATATAAAATACACTTTGAGTTTGGAATATATGAATTGAGAAGTTCATAGGAATAGTCTCTCAAATCATTTATATCCTAAAATAGAATAACAAAAAGATTATTATTACGTATTACCGGCCTATTTTTTCCTTATACTCAGTTGGTGTCATACCCACTTGTGCCTTAAAACATTTGCTAAAATAACGCGGGTCGTTGATTCCGACCATATATGAAATCTGCGTCATATTAAACTCTCCGGTTTCAATCAGTTGCGTAGCACGCTTGATGCGTATTTCTTTGATAAACTCAATAGGTGCCAGTCCTGTCAATGTCTTCAGCTTCTTGAAGAACACGGAACGACTGACAGCCAGTTCACGTACCAAATCATCCACTACGAGGTCTCCATTATCCATGTTCTGCTCCATCAATTCCACCAGTTTATCCATAAACTTACGGTCATTTGGAGACATATCAGGAATGGTCGGTTGCTGTTGTGACTGTAATTGCGTTTGCTCTTCTTCTCGCTCCGACACTATCTTTTTTTCCTCTTCAGCCATAGCCTTTGTCGACGCAGGCAACTCGCCGGAAGTAACGGACATATTGATATGCATCAGGCTATCCCGATAGAAACTTTGCAGTTTCTTACGCTGCATCAACAGATTTTCCACACGGGCTTGCAGATAGGTAGCACTGAAAGGTTTCGTGATATAATCATCCGCACCATATTCCAATCCTTCCAGTTTACTTTCAATCGTAGTCTTGGCAGTAAGCAGGATAATAGGTATATGGCTGGTTGTCATATCCGCACGCAGTTCACGCGTCATTTCGATACCGTCTTTCTCGGGCATCATCACGTCACTGATAATAATATCCGGAAGATACTTCAATGCTTTATTCGCTCCTTCCCTACCATCGGCAGCTTCCACTACCCTGTACATCGGAGTAAATATACTACGCAAGAATTCACGTAACTCCTGATTATCTTCGACTAATAACATCAGTTCTTTGGAGTTTTCTTCTTTCGCAGCATCTTCCTCATAAACGGCTTCAATTTTCTCCGAATCATCGGGTATCAGCGTTTCAGACTGAATGGAAGAGTTGGCTATATCCACCACTTGCCCCATCCTTACCGGAGCTTCCGCATCTTCCAGGATAAACTCGGTTTCCTTATCATAATGTTCTTTCCCTTTCAGGAAATCGACTTTGAAACAACTTCCCTCTCCCAAACGACTATCCACGGAAATTGTAGCCTTGTGCATCTCCACAAGCTCTTTCACCAATGAAAGTCCGATACCCGTACTAGCCTGATTGAACAGATTCTTGTCCACCAGATTCTCAAAACGGACAAACAAGGACTTCTTTTTATTTTCCGCGATACCAATTCCCTGGTCTTGTACACCGATAGAAACTGTATTCTCATCTTCACGAATAAACATCGTTATCATCTTGCCATTCGGCGTATACTTAAATGCATTGGAAAGCAGGTTGAATACAATCTTTTCCAGCTTATCGGCGTCCACCCAAAGATAAAGATGCTCCTTTTCCGTCTGAAACAGGAAATCAATCCGATGCTCTTCGGCCACAGCTTCAAAATTATCCATCACCTTGCGCACGAAAGGAACGATGTCCACACGCTGTACTTGCATCTTCATCTTCTTGTTCTGAATCTTACGGAAGTCCAATATCTGATTGACAAGACGAAGCATACGGCTGGTGTTCCGTTCAACCACCACCAACTGTTCGCGGGCATCAGCCGGCAATCTATCATTCTTCAAGACCTGCTCTACCGGACCTGCTATCAACGTAAGCGGAGTACGCAACTCATGGGATATATTCGTAAAGAAGCGCAGTTTTATATCCGAAATCTGCTGTTCGACCGACACTTCATGCTTCAACCGGTAAATGGTGAACAGGATATAAACGGCCACAAGAATAATAATCAGAATAAAAAGTATATAAAGCACGTATGCTATCGGCGTTTCCCAGAAAGAAGGCAGAATGACAATATCCAAGATACGTTCGTTATCCACCCACACACCATCGCTATTAGTAGAACGGACGCGAAGCACATACTCTCCTTTCGGAAGATTTGTATAAGTCACGCTACGCTGTTTATCGGCAAAGGTCCACTGTTTTTCAAATCCATCGAGAATATAAGCATACTGTATATTTTGCGGATTAGTATAATCGAGTGCCGCGAAATGAACGGAGAAAATATTCTCTTGATGCGAAAGAACCAATTTATCAGCGTCGTCAATATCCACTTTCAACAATGAGTTGCCGCCGGGGGTAATGTCCTCATTAGCCACTGTCAGTTTGGAGAATACGATAGGCGGGATATAGCTGCTCTTACGAATAGAGTCAGGATTAAATATAAAGACTCCGCCGCTGGCACCGAAAAGCATGCTTCCTTTAGCAGTTAATGCCGAAGCAGCTTCACTAAAACGTACGGGGAAAGTGATACTACGCTCGTCATAACTTTCAAAACGTTCTTCAGAGGGGATGAACTTACAAATTCCATTCTCTGTACTAATCCATAGATTCTGCTTACTATCTTCACGGATGGAAAGCAGGACATCGGAAGGAAGACCATCCAATACGGAATATGACTTGAACTCTCCGTGACCGTCTTTACTGATAGATACCAGTTTGTTGAGTCCGCCGCCGAAAGTAGCCAGGTAAAGTTCCTTTTTCTTGGTGGAGATAATCCAATGGACATCATTATTACTCAAACTTTGCGTATCATTCGGCATACGGGAGAAATGATAGAACTTCACATCCTCCGGTTTCTTAAAGTTCTCATCAAAAGCAACGGCACCCGTAGTTGTTCCTACCCACAAGCGTCCGTTGTTATCGGAAGTGATGAAACGAGCTTTGTAACAAGGATCAATGGGATAACCTTTCAGATTGTTCCGGTGATTGATAAACAATGTCTTTCCAGCTTCATTCTCCGTGATATAATTGATACCTCCGGCAAAAGTTGCCAGCCAGATACGACCATAATGATCTTCATAGACGCAATATACATTATTATCGCTCAAACTGTACATATCATCTTCACGATGAAGATAACGGGTCAGCTTATAAGACATTCCGTTGGAAGAAATCGGCTCGGCACGAACAAGGCCGTCTCCTTTTGTCGCAATCCAGATGATTCCTTTTGAATCCTGAATAACAAAATAAACGGTTCCCAGCATGGGAGTACCGGTGGTAGAGATCGTGCCGCTTTCGGTGAGGTATCCTTTATAAGTTTTGCCGACATCATACATACGAAGTATGCCGTCTTTCAAGCCAACCCACAAATTTCCCAGTTTATCTTCACACAGGGCACGTACCTCATTATGCAACGATTCGTGTTCATGAGGCATAGGGGTCATCATCGCAAAGGGTACATTTCGATAAGTCACTTTCTCCAATCCTTTAGAATGGGTACAAAGCCACAGATTACCTTGTTTGTCGGAAAAGGCCGAGTGAATCTTATTGGAAAAACGCCAGTCACGGCTGCCCAGTCCGTTATAGAAAGGAACCAAGCATTTTTTTTGAGGATCGAAGTAAGAGAAACCTCCTCCGTAAGGATGTACCCAAAGATAACCGTTTACGTCTTCATGGATATGAAAAGCCGGACGGGAACGTTCGGGATTGCTGTATTCTATAGGAATTTGCTCACGGGTCACCACTCCGGTCGAGGGATTAAAATGAGCTACAACACCCGGTTCTTCCTGTTCGAACCACACTTCCGAAGAACGGTCTACATAAGCAGAAAGGATCGGCTTTGCGGGTAACGCCTTACAAGCCAGGAACGAGTAATGTACGTTTGTTTTTGTTCGCAGGTTGTAAGTAAAGAAGCCATCCGAATCGGTAGTAATAACGGATACGTCCGGTGCAATGGGATGAATGGAGGTTATCTGTCCTTTTGTGGGAAGCTCGATCAACGTAAACTCTCCGCTTTCTTTCTGATAAGACCAGATGCGACCATGATCCGAGGCGAAGCAAATATCTTTATCACGTTCCTGCACAGCATAGAAAGCCTGATTCATTCCGCCAAACTTTCCTTTTGTCTCCGTAAAATAAGAATCCGGCTCTTTCTTTCCGGGATGGATCATACCGAGGCCATTATCCGTCAACAACCAGTCATTGCCGGCTTTATCCTGATGAACTTTGAATACATGTAAAGAAGGAAACAGTTCTGTCTTGCTGGAATAAATATCCCATGTCAAGCGATTATTCTCATCCGGATGCGTCAGGATGCGGATAGCTCCATCGTTTTCCGTTAGCAGCCAGACGGTTCCGTTCGGCATCACTTCAATGGTATGCACATTGAAAGCACTCCCCTCTTCTCCGGCAGCAGGCACTTGCTCGAATGTCTCTGTCTTCGGGTCGAAACGATGGACACGGTTGTCATAAGTCAGCAACCACAGAAAGCCGTAACAATCTTCATACATACGGTCTACACGGTTATTGGTCAGACTGATGTAGTTTCCCTGACGAGCCTTGTATGTTTTGAAAGTATAACCGTTGAAACGGTTGATACCATCCCAGGTGGCAAACCAAAGGTTGTCTTTGTGATCCTGTAAGATGTTCATCACCGTATTTTGGGATAGTCCATCTTCAGTAGAATAGTGGGTGAAAAAACAGTGCTGTTGCGCGTATGTTGAGAACGCAATAGCTAACAAAAGAATTACTGAAATTAAGGTTTTCTTCATCATATCACTCGGTTCTGTGGCGTAAAGATAGAAAAATACTTGTAGTATCATGCAATCTTTAGTGGCTATTTAACAGAATCGGGCCAACATGACTTATGTCTCTATTTTTTTTAAAATATTAGGCAATGCGGCTATCATGTAAAAAGGAAGGTTGATAAGTTTGAAATGTTTTCCTTCATTAGTAGTAACTTCGTCTATAGCATAATTCCCCGACCAGATTCGAACTGCCAAATCATGCTCCGTTTCATTCATAAACTGATGAATGGATTTTAAGTGGGCGTTGTGTCCGTTTTTCACTTCAATTGGAATGATTTTCCCGCCATATATGTATACAAAGTCCACTTCTGCAGAACTCCCCCTTTTAGCCCGTACCCAAAACTTTTGCTTCTTACCTACTTCGTTGGAAAGAGCTTTTAATTCCTGCGCAACGATTTGTTCGGCAGCCATACCTCTCCATGTATCCGTCAAATCTTTACTAAGAAGATATTCTTTTTGTATTTCAGCCGCATAATTTACTAGTCCTGTATCCAGCCAGATCAATTTAGGAGCGCGTTTCAAATCTGTGGTAGCTGGCATTATCGTATGAGTGGTAGGATATACCAACTCCAGCAACAATGCTTTTTCCAGAGTACGGAAAGCCTCGCCCGTTTCACGGGCTTTGTAAGCGGACTGTGCAAATCCTCCTAAAGTGACAGCTTGCCCTGCATATCCCCAACCTTCTTCCAGTATGTAACGAATCACCGCAGCTTGCGTGTTTGTCTCCGCATACTTTTCCACATCATTCTTGTAGGCATTTAGCAGTTGATTGTAAGTATCGGACAAGGATACAACATCTCGGTTAGCAGCATACCTCGCTACAATTTCGGGCATCCCGCCTATCAGTGCATAACTATTAAAAAGTAGCATTAATTGTTGATGGAAAGCCTCCGGCAAACGTGCTTCCAAAATCCAATCTACAAACCGTCCCTCTCCTATTGCCTGAAGAAACTCAATAAAGGAACACGGATGCAAAGCCATATACTCCACCCGTCCTACAGGCAACGAGATGTGTTTGTCCAACATATTTTCCAGAAGAGAACCTGCTGCAATAACATACAACTCCGGCAATTCCTCGTAAAAGTACCGCAACAATGCAACAGCTTGTGGCGACGACTGTATCTCGTCGATAAAAAGCAGGGTTCGTCCCGGCCTCTGCGGCTTATTATCATACAAAAACAATAAAGGCAGCAGCATCTTTACATCATCAGTAGACTCAAACAAATCCTTTGCCTCTTTCTTTTCAAGATTTAAAGACAGGAAATTATCAAATTCTTTGCCAAACTGCTCAACAATAGTGGTCTTCCCTACTTGGCGGGCTCCTCTCAATATCAGAGGTTTTCTATTATTTTTCTCTGCCCACTCATGCAACTGATTCTGTATCCTTCGTTCAAACATATCGTAATTTGTTTATTTACAGTTACAAATATACAAATTTGTTTCATTGCAGGGGTGAATTTACTCATTTTTTGTTTCATTGCAGAGGTGAATTAGCTTAATTTTTGTTCCATTGTAGGGGCATATTGACTATCAGTTGTACCAGATCGATAAAGTTGTACCAGCTCAATAAAGCAGTGTACCAGTTGAGCATATGCAGTTCCGCCCTTTCAGGGCTTATGTTTGGTGTATACCTATCACGTAGGGCAATGCCCTACGCTATATAATAGAAGGCTTTCAGCCTATTAAACTACTTCCGAAACTTGAGTAAACAATCATATCTGTTCGTCAGATCAACGCTTTACCGTTATCAGTTTATTTCCGTTCTCTATCGGATTCCATCCGTCTTCTCCTGCCAAAACTGCATTTATCTCATATCCTTTCAGATTCTTCAATTGTTGGGAGAAAGCAGCGCGCGCTTTCGGATGGGCTCCTTCGCCCCGACTTTCATATTCGGCATAAAAGACAGTTTTCTCGTTTTCCTTCTTGCCCCAGTTGTTCCAGCCAATGGGAAGAATATGCTTACCCAGTTCGCAACGGATGAATACAGCTTGTGCATACGGACGCCAAGGACGGGACAGATACACTTTTGTGGCTTCCGGTTCCGCAGTCAGTTTGCAATCATAAAATACATAGCCATATTTTTTACCTTTATCGGTAGAGGGAGCGGTGACATAACCATCCCGTTTGCTATGAATGTGGCAACGGTTGAAAACAGCCGTAGACCAACCGAAGATAAAATCTACCGTTCCTTCGATGTAACAGTCTTCGTAATATTGGCGGCTTTGCTTGCTGTATGTATAGAGGGTGTCCTGAAAACCTAGAAAACGACAGTTCTTAAAATAGACACGATCGGCAGACACAAAGCAGGCAACTGCTTGTCCTACGGGACCTGATGAGTTCCCGAATGTGATATTCTCCGCATAAAAATCGGGGGCATAGATGTAACAGCTGGACGAACCGGAAGTTCCCATGTTCTCGCCGAATACATTTTTCTTGTTTGCAAAACCGTCATAAGTCAGTATCGCACCGTCTTCTCCAATCAAAGAGATATTAATCTTGGATTCAGGGATGATGAGTTTCTCTTTATAAGTTCCTTTACGAATCAGGATAGTGGTACGGACGTCTTTGCGAAAATCGGGAACAGCATTGATAGCTTCCTGCACGGTAAAGAAATCACCGCTACCGTCTTGGGCCACTACATAATCGAATTGACGGATATATTTCGCCAGTTCCGGAATTTCCTTGCCGATGGCATCCACTGCCAGTCCGGCAATTGTTCGTGCTCCGTATACGTTTAAGTGAGTATTGTCTTCACGACCTTTCGGGAAAGCCGGCACCTGATTGGGTTCGACAAACATGAATAGTTTCTTTGATTCTACTGGTCCAAGTCCCTGCACCAGGTCATGAGTAATCTTGTTCATATCGATGAAAGTCACTCCCAGTTCTTTTGCCACATTGCGGGGAGCATCCAGATAGGCGCCATGCGTATCGAATAAAACAGTTCCTTCTTTCGGTTGTTCCTTTTCCCCTGGTGTGCGGCGGACATCTTTTGCGATGGCATCATCCTTCGGTTGTACGAAATTTCGACGGACGATAGAGTTGAACAATACCGGTATTCCACCTTTGGCGCGGGTTTCATTCACATACCGACGAAGATTTTCATCAAAAGTACTGCCCGGATCGGTGTGACGGGTAGAGTCTGCTTTCTCATCATTATGGCCGAACTGGATAAAGACATAATCTCCTTTTTTCACTTTAGAAATTACTTTTTCCCAACGTCCTTCGCTAATAAAGCTCTTGGAACTTCGACCGTTGGCGGCATGATTGTCTATCCGTATGTCTTCGGAGAAGAATCCGGGAAGTACCATTCCCCAACCACGTTCGGGATTTCCTCCGTCTATTTTCTTGTTAGCCATTGTCGAATCACCTATCATAAAGATAGTGATGACCGGTTTGTCTGCACGAAATGCAGAAAAAAGAATAAGAGCCGTTGCAAGTAGCCCTACCATTTTAACCCTAAGTGTTTTCATATTCTTCATCCTCTCCTACGAGTTTTATTTTTTGTTTTTATCTGCCACCTGCAACGTTTTGCTTGTATCTTACTTGCAATCAACTGATTGCAGCGTTGCAGATACTGTTGCAGATACCGTTGCAGATGTTTATCTGCAACACCTTATATAATCCTGTTTTGCACGCAGGCAAATTCAGTTTCCACGCATAGGAACTACAGTTTCCCCGGGAAGAAACGCTAGTTTCCACGTAGAGAAACGACAGTTCCCACATAGGGAAACTGCAGTTTCCTGCCTTGGAACAGGAGTTTTAAGCTAGGGAAAGCAAAGAGCCAAGCCCGGAAACAAAAATTTCAAGCTGCATAAACAGTCGGAAAACCTACGTATTTTTATTTATAGGGATACCAATTACTGCTTTCCTTAAAGATATTTTGCGGAGTATACTTCATTGCCTCCTTATTTGTCAACTGTTTAGCCCATGCCACACGCCCGGAAGTATCTGCACCCGCACCCGTATTTCCGAATTCGGCATAACGGGCTGTCTTTTCGTTCTCCGGATTCTTCCAATTGTGCCATCCTTCGGGACGGATATGATTGCCAAACTCACAATTGATAAAGACCGTTGCCGCATAAGGACGCCACGGACGACCCAAATATACTTTTTTCACTCCCGGAGCGGCCGTCAACTTACAGTTTTTAAATACATAACCGAATTCTTCACTTTGAGGAGTGGAAGCGGCAGTGATATACGAATCACGTTTACTATGCAGTTCGCAATATTCGAATAGAGCGGTGGAAGGACCAAAAATAAAATCGGTAGTTCCCTCGATATAGCAATTCGTGAATAAGAGACGGGCTCCTTCGGTGCCTGTATAAATAGTATCCTGATTTCCCAAGAAACGACAGTTGACAAACATCAGTCTGTCACCTTCGGTGTGAAGAGCTACCGCTTGCCCCAGTGGAGCCGCATTATTTTCAATCGTCAGGTCTTTGAAAGTGATGTCATTTCCCTCCACTTTTACCGTATAGGTGCGGAAAGTACCCATCTTATTGATATTGGCATGGTCATCATAAGTGATAATCGTTTTTTCTGCGCTTTCGCCCACTAATTGCACATTCTTTACCCAGGAAGGAATGACTAGTTTTTCTTTGTATATACCATTCTTGATATAGATCGTCACCGTATAATCCATAAAAGCGCGGACAGCTTCCACGGCTTCCTGAATGTTACGATACTCCCCTGTCCCGTCGCGTGCCACGACTAATGTGTCTTTGCGTTGCTGTTGTTGTGCATAAACAGATGTTGCTCCCACACCCAGTAGAAGCAAACACATCATTCCTTTAAAAATACTCCTTTTCATTGTCGGAAATTACTTTTGTAAACGTTCGTATTCCAAACTAGCCATAATAAAAGGTCCTACGGCTTTAGGATCGTTATTGCGGATAGTTTCATTGATATAATAATCATAATCGCCGGAACGATATACCTTTCCTCCCAATCCTGCCACTGCACAAGCCTTGGTGATGGTTACCAATCCGTTCTTGTCCACTTCGATAAAATTATCCAGGAATCCTTTGTAGCCTTTCAATGCCACATCCAGATAAGACTTATCAATATATCCCAAACGAACCGCCTTAAAGAGTGAATAAATAAACATAGCAGAACAGGAAGATTCTACGTAATTACCTTTATCACCACTCCGGTCCATCACCTGATACCATCCTCCGGTCTTCGGGTCCTGAAGTTTCTTCACCTGCACAGCTACATTATTCAATATATCAAGCAGGGAATCTCTTCCGGCTTCATGCTGCGGAATAAATTCGAGCACATCCACCAATGCCATCGCATACCATCCCATTGCACGTCCCCATGTATGTTTCGACTGTCCGGTCACCGGGTCCGCCCAACGTTGAGTGCGGCTTACATCGCACGCATGACGATAAAGACCATTTTTAGGATCGTACGTATGACGGGCACAAGTGACAAACTGGTTGATTACATCTGCATAGTCCTGCGGAAGATTATTACGGAATGCATATTCCGCGTAGAAAGGAGCTCCCATGTAAATTCCGTCCAGCCACATTTGGTGGGGATAAATCTTTTTATGCCAAAAACCACCGTCCTCATTGCGCGGTTGTCCTTCAAACTGGCTATAAAGCAAGTCGAGCGCTTTCTTATATTTAGGATTCTTGGTCTGCTCATAGATACGGAAAAGGATTTTTCCGGAGTTGATGCGGTCGAGACTGTAATCGGTTAATTTATAAGCGGTAATGCTTCCGTCTTCGTGCACCATTGTATCCGTATACGCGATGGCGTAATCGCGAATTTTCTTGTCGCCATAAGCGTCGTACACATCGAGCATGGCTCCCAGTTCAAGTCCGTGACAATAATCCCACTTCAGTTTCGGCTGAAAGTCGAGCTGCCAGGATTCGGGGTAACGGATCATTTCCGATTCAGTCAGTCGCACAGACCAGGGAAGTTTGCTGTCTACCTGTTGTGCCGATACAGAAGCGGTCATTGTAACCAATAAAGCCACTATAAAAAAATTATAAAAAGGAGTTCGTCTCATGGTTTGTTATTTTAAGGATTCAACATAGTCTTTTTTCACGGTACGAAAGTAGTGTTTTTCCTCCAAACCCAGTGGGATTTTTTAGTCAAGTAGGTGCATTTTTTGTTTTTCGTGCACGGAAACGACTAATTTTGTGCACGCAAACGTCAAAAATGTCCATTTTTGATGCAATATCTCATAAATTAAGAGTTTCGTTTTGGAAGAAAGCAAAAAAGGTCTTACTTTTGGCACGGTTTACAACTAATACCCTCTGGGGAAACACAGGTAATTTATCATTAAAACAGAGAAAAAATAGAACAGAATGGAAGAAGTATTTAAGTACATTATCGGTCTTGGAGCGGCAGTAATGATGCCAATCATTTTCACGATTTTAGGAGTATGTATCGGTATTAAACTTCCCAAAGCGCTGAAGAGCGGTTTGTTGGTTGGTGTCGGTTTCGTTGGTTTATCAGTAGTGACGGCATTGCTCACCAGCAGTCTGGGTCCGGCATTAAGTAAAATGGTTGAAATCTACGGATTGGAATTGGGAATTTTCGACATGGGTTGGCCTTCTGCTGCGGCGGTAGCTTACAACACTTCAGTCGGTGCTTTCATTATCCCTGTTTGCTTGGGAGTTAACTTATTAATGTTGCTTACCAAAACAACCCGTACCGTTAATATCGACCTTTGGAACTATTGGCACTTCGCATTTATCGGTGCTATCGTCTACTTCGCTTCCGACAATATCTATTGGGGATTCTTCGCTGCCATCATCTGTTACATCATTACACTGGTAATGGCTGATATGACTGCTCCTGCTTTCCAGAAGTTCTATGATAAAATGGACGGTATCTCTATTCCTCAACCGTTCTGCCAAAGTTTCGTTCCGTTTGCTATTGTAATCAATAAACTATTGGATAAAATTCCGGGATTCGACAAGCTGAATATCGATTCTGAAGGCATGAAAAAGAAATTCGGATTGATGGGTGAACCGCTGTTCTTGGGTATCGTAATCGGTTGCGGTATCGGCGCATTGGGTTGTGCCAGCTGGAAAGAAGTATTGGATAATATTCCGGGCATTTTAGGACTGGGTATCAAGATGGGTGCGGTGATGGAATTGATTCCACGTATCACCAGCCTCTTTATCGAAGGTTTGAAACCGATCTCTGACGCTACCCGCGAACTGATTGCTAAGAAATATAAGAATAACACCGGTTTGAGCATCGGTATGAGCCCTGCACTGGTTATCGGTCACCCGACTACCCTGGTGGTATCTCTGCTGTTGATCCCTGTCACTATCTTCCTGGCTGTTATCCTTCCGGGCAACCGTTTCTTACCGCTGGCTTCTCTGGCAGGTATGTTCTACCTGTTCCCGATGATTCTGCCTATTACAAAAGGTAACGTAGTGAAATCATTTATTATCGGCCTGGTAGCATTGATTGTAGGTCTGTATTTCGTAACAGGACTGGCAGGCTTCTTCACACTGGCTGCTAAAGATGTATACGAAGCAACAGGTGACCCGACAGTAAACATCCCCGCCGGTTTTGAAGGCGGCGCACTTGACTTTGCTTCCAGTCTCTTCTGCTGGGGTATCTTCCACCTTACTTACAGTC
>OGMW01000551.1_pt1 | contig 39638 bp, 56 predicted proteins | sample 1573281 | NCBI WGS metagenome assembly OGMW01 (sample SAMEA2581907, study PRJEB24529) | metagenome | biome: Human gut stool | place: China | collected 2011 | reverse complement strand
TTAAACATATGCATCAACCTTTCCTTTCATTAGACAGTGGGGATATTTTAGACTGGAAGACAATCAAAAAGATATAGAAAATATAATTTCTTTACCGTTAACTGTCAAAAATAATTATTTAACATGGATTAATAAACACGGAACTTTAATTTATACCAATATGTTTTATACAGTACTTCCTGATAGAACTAATTTTAAATTTTGTACTAATACTACAGGTGGCTATATGTGGGGTAGTATAGGCTTCATGTAAACAGTGGGGATTAACGGATAATGATAAAGGTGGTGTTGGATGGGCTGATTTTATTTTTCCTATAAATTTTACTACTACATTTATGGCAATAGCATCCCCAGACACGCTCGACAATTTAACTAATACATGTTTTGCTGTTCGTATTTTAAATACGAACAAAGCAAGTATTGATTCTACATCTGCAAACTATGTCGGAAAATATTATGTTATAAGTATAGGAAAATAATTAAAAACCAATATATAAATAAGATACCCATGTAGTTAAAGATACATTGTTTTCAGCTCTAAATATTGCTTTACTTGAGTTTCTATTAATTGCTTGGTCATCCCATTTAATAGGGATAAATAAGCCTTGTGTCATTAGACCTGTAAAACATATTAATCCCCATTTTCCCCAACTTATAGGCATTGTTGCTTCCACTTTATTATTTCCTTCTTGTATATAACAACTTCCCCACTGTATAATTGCGTCCCCAAATAATTTTCCTAAGCAAATATATCCATTTTGGGCAATGTTATATCGAATTCCTAGTGTTTCTAACCAACTATTAATCTGTTCTTGAGCATACTCTAATATTTTATTTTTTACATTCGTTTGTGTAGCACTAGCTATACCAAAAATACTAGCAATACTTTCTTTGCACCATCCTTGTACGCTATTTTTTACGCTTTCCATTGTAGCAGTAGCAGAGCCAAACAATCGTTTAATTAAATTAGTATGTGCATTTTCATCATTGTTATGCTCATCTAACATTTCAATGGTAACTGTATTCCCTACATCAACCATACCACTAGCATTATCAGTATCTCCAATACCAACATTAATCATTAATCTAGTATATGGTTGTATTCTTGTCTCATCATCAATCCATCCTGGATAATTTCCTGCATTTGTATATCCTACAAGTTTTTCTGTACCACTATCACCATTTTTGGCAAAAAGACCAATTTCCCTATGATAAAAACCTACTTTCACACCTTCATTATTATAAGTAAAAGTATATCGGAACGTACCATTTCCTTTATCTTCAAAAGAAGCTAAAGTTACTTCTTTTTTAGGACTTATCACATCTGTGTAATCTCGAATATTACCTTCAGATACACCATCTCCAAGTTTTACTTTGGTTACTATAAATCTATCGGCTGTTTGACCACTAGCAGCTCTTGCTAACATTTCAAGCCCTGCACTCGTCATTGTTATATTTGGAAATTTAGCCATATTATCCCTCCTAAATATTAAATTTCTATTTGGTCCACAACATCAAATAATCCATAAATAACATTATCAGTATCAACATTTATATTAGTATCTTCAATAACATTATCAGCACCTATTTCTATTTGTTCAGCAATATTAGATATTCCATAAATAACAATAGGAGCAGTTATTGGGTCTATACTATAATCTTCTTCTACTCCTATTTCTATTTGTTCTATGTTGTTTACAGCACCACTTACATATATACTAGAGCTAACATTTTGCAAAGCAAAATATTTTACTCCTAGATGTGCTGGCTTATATATTTCTATAGCCTTTTGCAAACCAGCCCAATCAAAAAGGCTACCATTATTAAAGCAAACATCAAAGCAATAATCTTGTATATGTTCAATAATAGTAGCTGATTTATCATTTAGATATCGATTTGTTAATGTACATAAAAATTGAGGTGTAACGGATACTGGTTTTGCTAAATATAATTTTATACGATTTCTTCTTTCAGCATAATCACCGCTAGTATCTTGTATATTTAGCTCTTTTTCCCATAAATCTAAGCCCCATGTTGCCGTATCGACATAAAATTGATTTAAAATATCCTTTAATTTATCTCGTACAGCATCTATTTCAATACCTTGCGTATCTAAAATACTTTGCATTATTTTACTTTCTTGATAATACCAATCAGTAAAAGTAAGCATTTCTTTGCCTTTTTTACTTTTCACTTAGTTCCACCTCACCAATAACAGCAACTTGTTCAGTGGTAATGGGTATATTTATACTATCATCATTTACTTGCAAATCAGAATAATCTAATACACCATTTGTATTTATTAATATACCTCCAATCTTAGAAATATATATTGTATTAGAATTAAAAGCATTTTCTTTTATATATTCTTCCATATTGCTTTCAAATAATGTCTTAACTTTTTCTAATGTAGTTACTTCTTTATCAATAACTATATTAGCTTTTATATTTATAGTTACAGGTATAGCACTAACTACAGTAACAAGAGCACCAATCGGAGAACGTCTATAGCCATTATTGTCATATCCACTTATATATTCAGTAACAGTTTTTACAAGTTCTTCTGTAGCAGGCTTATTATCACCGCCCAATATTACAACTTTTACTGTGCCATTGCCATTCCATAAAGGGATAACATGTACAGCTACTACACCAGGTACAGATAACGCCCATTGTTTATAATTTTGTTCATTTCCACTAGTACCTGGTGTCCGTACATAATCTAAAGTTCTGCTTCTTAAATTATCATCTAATTCAATATCTGTTCCACCTAGCGTTTGTTCTTCATTAGTTACAGATGTTATATTACTATTACTTTCCATAACAACAATAATCTTATTTGCTGTTACATTACCAATACTTCCAGCAGTCATAGCTTGTATAGATGCATACACATATCCTTCTTCGGAAATTACTACATCTTCAGTCGTAAGAAATTCTACAGATTGTATATCTAATACTGTATCAGCTTCTGTAGCAACTTTTAATCCTTTAGGTATCTTTGCACCTATATTACCAACTATTTTTATTTTTCCTGTTGCATATGTTGCTTCTTTTCTAAATAATCCATGTTCATCGCTTCTATAATCTAAAAAAATTCCTTCTGCCGTTTGAATAAAACCTTGTTTAAGAATTTTTTTTGCCATCATGGCTATAAATACCATTTCAATGGAAACTGGGGATATACTGTCATATATATAACTACCTTCTGTTTTATCCCATTCATTAGAAATACGAGAAAGCATACGATTACGTATAGCTTCCTCGGTTGTCATTTCTCCATTTAAATAATCAATATCACTTTCACTCACTGTCTCACCACCGTTCTTGATATAGTAATATTTTCACCGATAATATTTTTTACAGAACAAGAAAATATTATTCCGTCATCAATCCATGTAAAGTTAAAATCATCTACACTTGCGGTTCGTTTATCTGCGAGTAAACAATCTTTTACCATACGTTTTATTTCAGATTCAATTACTTTTTTAGGATAACTTTTACCTAATAAAGTATCTATTTCTTCTCCATAATTATCGCTATAAATAAGATATTTATAGCGTTCAGAAGATAAGGCTTTTACACACCATTCAGCCCAAGCTTGTGAACCAGTAACAGTTTTTTGCCTGCCAGTAGGACTTAATATAAATTCATGTTTTTCAAAATCAAATTGTACTGTTTTTCCATAATTAATTTTATCAGAAGCCATTTCATCAACGTATGTTGATGAAGTTACTCCAACAGTTGGAAATAAATCTGGCATAATTAAGCACCACCTGTAAACGGAACTATAACACAATCTATACACCAATATTGTCCACCATTAATAGGAGTTACTTTTACCCTATCTCCAATATGTAATGGCAATATGGGAGTAGGAGTTATAACTGGATGACTATGACTTTCATATTGTGCATCTCCACTACCACCACTTACTTTTTTTGTATCGGTCATATGTGGTTCAGATAATGTACAAGCACGATTTACATATATATTAGTCAATTCAAAAGGAAATCCGTCTATAATTACACCTTTAGCCGTAACTGTGCCAATTTGTGATGTAATCCACTGCCCTGTAAATCCTTCATTAACTCTTTTTTGAGCTTGTTCATCAATAAGTGCAGCTAATTCTTTAAAAGGATTTTTCGCTTCGATAATATCTCCTCCTTATATACTCAAGTGAAGCAAGCTCCATTTGCATTGTTCCGGGACTGTTGCAATTATGTTTTACACTAATTACATATAATCCATCATCCCAACCTTGTACAATTACCTTATCTCCCTTGCGAATAGTATTTATATCTATTGCCTCAACTGTAACTGTTTCTTGAATACCAGTTAAAGTATTTGCAGCTTTTTGTTGTATAGCATTAGTATCCAATCCTTTTTTATACGGAATAACTTTTTGTATTGTCCCGTATTTATCAGTATCAGCATTTGTTTCAAACTCTATTGGGGCTGTAGAACCTTTTTCTTCTTTGCCTAATACTTTTACTTTAGTAACTGCACCATTAAGTGTTTGCTTTTGTCTAACACTTTGTAAATTAACAGCAAATTCAAAAACCCATGGGTCTGCATTAGAACCTATTTCAAATAATTCTAGCCCATCTGGTTGCATACGCACAGTAAACAGCTTACCAGATTTTTCAGCGGTTTCCTTTAGTTGGTCCTGAATAATATTCCATAAAGATTTAGCCCTTACAACATCTTGTGCAAGGGCTTGTTTTGTATCTGTAATATTTAATATTGGTATATTCCATTCACTACATATTTGTTTTATACGGTCGCTGGCTGTTGTTCCTTCTTTAAATAAAAATTGGTCCTCGGATTTAGATAAATATATCGTTCGGTCGTAAATTATTAAATTCCAATTTCTACGTGCATTATTATCAATTTCAACATCCCAAACTACACCTGGATGAAGTAAATAAGAATATTTATCTTCACCAAATTTTGTACCACTAACACGAATTTCCATTCCCGGAGTAATTATTGGAAGTCCTGTAAATTGGTCATCTGGAACAGCAAGTTTTACTTTTCCACAATAAGCAACTTCATCAAGTCTATCTTCTAAAGTTAGACTTTGTATACATTCTCTTAAAAAATATTTATTTTGTAATATTACATCATATCGGCATACACTAGGTTTTACAATCAAGGTAAAATCACCTGCTTTGTTATTTGTCCTGCATTAGCTTCTAAAATTTTTGTCCAACTTTCACCATTTCCATAATGCTGTTTGGCAATTTTCCAGAGACTTTCTTCTGTACCAAATAAGTCATCATCAGTATTTATTTTCACAAGTTTTGGACGTTCTTTTATAGCTACTCTTTTACTTTGTTGTTCTTCACTTTCTGTACGAACAGCAATATTTTTCCATTCTCTAAAAGTAACATCAAAGTAAATATCACCCGGTTCTCCACCACGTTCTTCAGAAGCATATCGTGTAAGTAGTACATTCATATTTATATCTTGTGCTCCAGTTATTATTAAATGTAAAGGGTCAGCCAATCCTTTTACTGGGTCGCTAAAACGACTTTTCCAATTATTCATAACGGCATTAGCACTTTCTGGTGTAGGAAGGTCTGGATACATACAATAAGTAGGAACATATTCTTTTGGAAAAAAAGAAGAAAATGAGATTTCCTGTAGTTTATCTCCAGTAGTAAAATCTATTTCCCCTAAATTAAGAATATTAACGGTTTGTATTTTTCTTTGCCATTGCATTTTAATTTCTTGAGGATTAACGGGTAATTGCAATATTGTACTTGTAACTTGGTCAATGATAAAAAATGTTATAGGATTAACCCATGTATTGCCCACTAACGCTTGATTTAACAAATTTCCTGCAACTTCTGCAAATTTACTGCCTTTTTGTAATCCATCTAATATAGTAGTTGCTGTTGTTCCTTTATTTAAATAACCAAACATTTACTCAACCCCTATTTTGATATGCTTGTTTTACTTCCGCAAGTATTTTCCAACCAATAGTACTTGCCATTTCTTCATCAGTTTTATTATTTCCAATATTAATGTTTATACCATTAAAAGAAAATGCACTATTAGAATTATTAGATTTATTATAGTTAGTATTACCACTAGATAAAGCATGAGCCATAGCTGGCATATAATTATTAGTAGTAACATTAGTAAATAAATTACTATTTATACCCAACATTTCACCAGCTTGTTTCCAAAGAGATAAACCTCTTGAACGTTTTGAAGAATGTAACGGAATTATTACTTCAGCATTATTCTCTTCAGCAACACGAATTATCTGGTCTTGATTTAAAAATCCACCATTAGCATAGCCTTTAATACCAAGTTTTTTAGCTCCCCAATCTATAGTATCTCGTAATGGAGCTGGTAAAGCGTTCCATGTAGAAGTTTTTAAATCAGATAACCCTGCATTTGCTCTTGCTACAGCTTCATCAATAGCTTGCCCGACTCTATCAGGAATTTGAGCAAACCAACTTGTAACGTCAGTAACTATCGTAGAACACCATTCACTAATTGAATTAGACATTTCGCTAAAGCCCTCACTAATAGTATTAGTAGTTTGTAAAATACTTTCCTCAGCTGATAATAAACCATAACGCATACGTTCAAGGTTCATAGAAGCATTTTCACCAAGAGAATTCCAACCTTCTGCACCTAATTCTTTTAATCTATTGATTTTTTCTCCAGCACTTTCTAATATTTCACCCATCATAGCAGATTGTGCTTTTGCTGTTTCTAATTGCATATTAAACATTTGGATTTGATTTTCACCATATTGATTAATTGTTTGGTCAATAAAATCCCAAATAGTAGTTTCATTTGAAGATGTATTATTTTTAGATTGATATGTTTCTGTTGGATAATTAAAGTCAGGTATACTTACATCTGTATTTTGTATTTTAGGTGTTGTTTGATTATACATATAAGGATTATAAATGTTACTGCCATTATTACTTTCTTTTGTATTAAATTCATTTCTGAAAAAATCAACAATAGCTTCACCAATTCCAGAACCACCTACATAACCAGCAACACTACCACCAACCGCACCAATAGCAGTACCTATACCTGGACCTAAAAAAAATGTTCCTATTCCTGCCCCAACTTTTCCACCAGCCCAAGCACCGCTTAAACCTCCTGCTTCTGTAGCAATAGCTTTTGTTTTATCCTCAGATGTTAGAATATTAAATCCAGCGACTAAATTACTAATTAATGGGATTTTTTTTAATACTTTTGAAGATGTACTTGTTCCACTGCTATAAGCGTTCCCAAGCCAATAAGAACCTGTTTTAATGTTTTTACCAAAATCAACAGTATTTTTGACTATTTTAAAAATACCGCTCAATGGCAAAACTGAAGCCATAAATGCTGAACCCAGCCCTAAAGCGATTGCACTGCTAAAATTACCCTCTATTGCAGAATTAAAAGCTGCTTTTATCATTCCAGTAAGTGCGCCAACAAATGCTTTTATCCCAATTTCTGCAAGTTTAGTCATCACCTTACCAAATTGTTCGCCACCAGAACCACTAGCCCACTCATCCATTTTTATCATCATTTGGTCGAGCAAGAAAACCATTTTATCGCCCCACTGCATTTGCTGAAATTTTTCATCGCTCGCTAGATTATCCATAAATGCAACTATTTCATCATTTATTTCAATGACATTACTTTTTACATTTTCTAATGTATCCGCATTAGAAAAAAAGTCTGTAAAAGCTGTAGCTACTACTCTAATTGCAGGCTCTAATGGAGCAAGTGCTTCGATTTGAAATGTTTCAAAAGCACCTCGTAATTGTTCTATATCACCTTTAGCATTATTAAGTTTTTCTAAAGCGACACTAGAGGCGGTAAATTTTTTCATTTCTTTTTCCATTGCAATGAAAGCTTTTGCGCCTTGTTCCATAATAACTTTAGCAAGCCCTTTACCTTCTACACCAAACATATCATATAGTGCCATATCTAATTCAGCAGGATTTAATTTTCCTAAATTTTTTTGCATTATATCAGCTATTTCAGCCATACTTTTTAATTTTCCCTCAGCTGTATAAAATACACTATTTCCATTGCTATCAAGAAAATTAAATTTGCTAAATGTTTCAGCGGCAGGCTTAGTATGAGGCTGTAAATTATTAAGCATATTTCTAAGACCTGTACCAGCTTTCTCACCTTTTTGACCATATTGAGCAAATGTAGCCAAAGCTACATTAACATCATCAATACTCATACCTACACCGTGAGCGTCAGCTGCTACTTGTGAAAAAGCATATTTCATTTCATGAACGTCTGTTGCAGAGGCATTCGCTGCACCTGCTAATAAATCAGCAACGTGTGTAGCGTCTTTTGTTCCAAATACATTCATGGCAGTACTCATAACCTCCGCTGCTTCTGTAAGAGATAAATCTCCAGCAGCTGCTAAATCTAAAGCAGCTTGTGAAGCTTCACCTAACACAGATTTTGTATCTACGCCAGCTTTTAATAATTCAGTCATTCCTTGTGCTGCTTCTAAAGCACTATATTTTGTACTTTTTCCTAAATCTAAAGCACGTTGTCTTACAGCTTCTATTTCTGCACCTTGCATTCCAGTAAGAGCTTTAATATTACTTATTTCAGCTGTAAAGTCCATAGATTTTTGAGCGCTGTTGGTAATTAATCCACCAATACCAACAGCACCAGCACCAACTCCTAAAACTGCCAGAGGAGATATTAAAGCATTATTTATTTTATCTAATCCGGAAATTGTTTTATCTTTTAACTTTATAGTTATATCCCATGTTTTAGCTGTAAGCTTTTGCAACCTTCCTTCAACTTTACTAGTTGTACGCTCAGTTTCATCTTTAGGTTTTATTCTAGGCTCGACAGTTTTTTTAGCAATTTTTTCTAATAATTCATTAGTTTTATTCAATCTATCCTCAATAGCTGAAATGTCTAATGTTATTCTTGGTTCAACTTTAGTATTAGAAAACTTATCCATAACTGCTTGAGTTTTTGCCATACGTTCCTCAAAATTCAGAACACTTTCATCTATTTTTTTTAGTCTAGCTGTAAGCCTATCTTGCATAGATAAAACTAGCTTTAATCTGTAAAATTCTTGATTATCTGCCATTTTTTTGCTCCTTTATTTTTTTTATTTCTTCGGCTTCAACTTCTAACTCTACTTCAATAGACGCAATTAAAAATTGACGTTCCATGAATGGCATATTAAAAAACTCTGATGGTCGAATATTTCTTCTAATACTTAATGCATGGGCTACAGATAAAATATTATTCCCAGATTTTATAAGTTTTTTATATCATCAATACTAACGTTATATCCGCTAATCTCTAATACAACATCTCCAAGTAAAGAAATTTCACCTCCAAGCAAAATACGTTTTAAAACCTCCTCGCCACTAGAAGCTTTAAATTTATTCAATAATTCTGGAGCTCCCCAATTAGGTTTTACTGTAGAAGCCATTATTAGTCCCATATTAAATCCTTCAGAATCTAATACTCGTTCTGTTTTATTTCTTTTTTCAACTATACGAGTATTACGCTCACGAACTCTAGAAACCTGCTTACCTGTTAATGCTTTTAAAGTAACTGGAATACCTAATCGTTCTAATGGGACAATCATAGTTGGCTTATCATCAGCATTACTATTAAGTAATGCTGTAATAATATCACTTTCAGACATATCTTTATTTATTTTTTCTTTTACTTCTTCATCTACATCAAAGTTTTGTTCATTTTCTTCTAATTCTGCTGTACTAAATAATTTTTTATCCATTTTTATTCTCCTTAATATTTTAATCAGCTTCAAGCGGGTCAACTAGTTCGTAACCTTCAAAAGTAAATGGCCAGCTTTCTTTAATTTCAGCTCCAGCTTCCCAATTTGCCACATCAATACTATCAAACATAACGTTTTTTAATCTAATGCGTTCATATCCCCATGCTTCTGGGTCTTTTAATGCAAAAATTAATTCTGTTCGATACGAAGGATTATTACTATTTATAACTACCCCTATTTGTTGCATTAATTCATCAGTAACTTTGTAACCTTCAATAGACCCAGTACCTTTTAATGTCAGCACTTTATGTCTAATCCAACGGTCACCGCTTAATTTTAATTCTGCCTTATTTATATCTACCTTTGCTGTAGCTTTATTATATTGGCTTAACCAATTTCCTTCGTGATGAATATATCCATAGGTACCATTTACTACTCGCATTGCGTCTGTATTCATTAGGTATCACTCCTTATTCACAAACAAAATCACTAAATATTTTCTCTATTACATCAGTGATATGTGCAGACCATTTTAAAAATACCTGGTCAGCTTCTGGCTTAATAGTCGCATTTGCGCCATGATATGTTGGATTTAATTCCACTGTCCAAGTGCCTTGTTCAATAATTCCACCTTGAGCGCAAACCTCCATATATTGTTTACAAGCACCGATTAAAGCAAGTTGCCCTTCTGTAGTGTTATTTATTTTACCAATGTAATTATTTTCTGCTGTTTGCTGTAAATCAGTGTCAATAGCGTCCATAGTTCTAATACTACGAATTTTTTTAAACGCATTATTTTGGTCTTGTCTTAATGTAATTAAAGAATTAATTCCCTGTAAAACCTTAACAATTCGACCATCATTAATGAGCAAAAATACACCATTTGTAATTGCTGTTTCTTGTTCGCTTCTTGTCCAGCGTCTAGTAACATCATCAAATGGTGTAGCTGCATAAGTTGTACTTTCAGTCATATTTTGTCCAGCAATTAACCCAGCAATATATGGTGCTAAATCTGCACTAGAATATGTTACATCATCAAGGATTACTCCAGTACCAATATTAATAACTCCCTCATGATTAAATCCAGCAGAACGCTGAACAGCTTTTTCTACTGCGTCATCAGCAACATCATCTTCGGAAGACCCGCCCATAACACACGTGATTTTTTTACCTTGTGTTCGCATTCGTATAACCCAAGACGCTATACTTGTTTGAATAGCTTCATCTGTAACACCGTCTAAAGAAAGAATATTAAATTCTTGTGTCTCTAATACATCAAGTAATTTTATATAATCCGTGTTAGCGATTCCAGTAATACCGCTATTCCCACCAGTTAATGCTTGCGAAGTAATATTTTTAATATCTTTACCACTAATGTCAGGGCTTCCTTCCACTTTACTAGCCAAGATATAAACATTTGCCGTATTTACTGTGTCAATTAATTCTGCCCATGTAGCAAAACTATATGTGTATAATAAAGCTGTATTTTCATATAATTTCATGTCAAATGTACCTTCATTAGCTAATGAAGGTACAATCGTTAATTTGAAATTATTTCCTCTTTCTCCTACATACTTTGCAGTTATTTTCACTACATCTGTATCTGTTTCATTTTGTAAAGTCAAACTTGCTTCTTTAGCTGTGCTATCTGCCAATCTATAAGCAAGTATTTTTTTTGCTCCACCTAATGTACACATTTTAAGTGTTTTATAAAAAGTTGAACCATTAGTATCTTCTAATGCTCCAAATTCATTTAAAATATCTGTTTCTGTAACTATTGTGGTAAAATCATTAACTTTTCCCCAATGTGCTTTAATTGGTAAAACAACAGTCCCTCTATCGCCACTTTCAACCGCTGCAAGTCCAGCCGATTTAAAATTCATATAAAAGCCCGGTAATTTAGGCAAATTTGTTGCTTCCCATGTTCCACCAGCCATATATCAACACTCCTATTTATTTTATTGGTTTATTTAAAAAATTATTGATTAAATTTCTCATTTCCTCAACTCCGTAAACCTGTATAGGCTTACCATGAATAGCTCCGTCAATGACTTCTGGATTACATCCAAAAACTTTACGAGATACTGCTTTTAAATCTGCAATAGAATATTTAATAATCGGAGCTACAACTTGCTTTGTTGTTTGTTTTGTTATTTGTTTTGTTACTTCCTCTGCCACTATTTCCACCTTCTTTCAATTTCAGATAAATTAATTTTGCCATCAAAGTATGTTTCCATTATCAAAGGTGCTTCATCATGTGGACGTTTTACTTTGCGTGCTAAAGATAATTTAATTTGACCTTGTTTCAATGCGTCTGTATAAAAATGTCCTGATACATCTTTTACAGTTATATACCAACGGTTTTTGATATCTAAAGGAATTTTTATTGCCGTTTTGATATCTTCAATTAGTTTCATTGCAATATTTAATTCTTCTACTGCATTTCGTCCAAAAATATGACAAGTTATATTCTTTATAACCTCAAAGCCTAATGCACCACATTCTTCAACATCCATGCCATCAAATCGCCATAATACAGATGGACGCTTATATCCTGTTGGCAGGATACCACTATAACAATCTGCAACTTGTTCGCTTAGCTTTTCCTTACTCCATTCAGCAAGAGCCGTTAACCAATTATCATTGATTATTGGACCTTGTAAAGTGGCAGGTTGTAGAGCTAATACATAGAAATTTACACACCTTGTAAGTGCGTCCCATTCTTTATCGACAGTATCATCACTCATACCGTCAGCAATACAAGTTATAGTATCTGTATCATTTGTTCCTAGTAATTGCTTATCTAAGGCATTACTAATTTTTTTTGCCAATTTATCAACTTCTACATAACTAGATTGTTCACAATATGGCCATACTTCTATTCTTGCCCTATATCCTGCCCATGCTGTATTGTCAGTTTCAGTCATCTCTCTAACTATAAGATATGGCTTTTGTGTGTCTGGTGTTGCTGTATGTGGTTCAAAGATACGTTCTTCAACTTCTGGAATAGCTTCAATTAAAGCATTTCTTATTGCTTCACGCATTATTTATTCCTCCCATAGTTTTTTTATTGTCATATCTAACTGTTTTTTTCCGTATTCTGCTGCCGGAATAATCGCAGGATATGGTTTTGTTCCAGGATGATGGATAGGATTTTTCTTTATTGGATGTGGTAACCCATTCCACATAAAAGCTTTTTTATGTTTTAAATGTATATCATGAGGAGGAGTCCCTGTTTCCAAATAATGACCATATTTAACACCATGAGAAACAGTCATTTCTATATCATCACCTAATAATTGAGTATCATGATTAATGCTCTGTCTTGCATGAGCTGTACGGTCTTGCCATGGAGCAACCGATTTAGCTTTAGCTTCCATATCAGCAGAAATAATTTTACACAATAAATATGTTGCTGTTTTTTTACGTCTTAAATTTTCTCTAACACCATCACAAAACATTTTCTGCCTCCTATGAAATAACTTCTAGACCACCATCTACACTAGTAAGAACACCTTGAATATAACGTGGAATAACAGATATTACTCTGAAACGTTGTCCATAAACTTCAAATTCATCTGTTATATTTGGTGTACATTTTATATCTACATTATCTGTAGCCAGAAAAGCATATGTGGAATCTGTTTGTTTAACACCTGCTACAGTATTAGATACATTAACTTGAAACGCTTTAGATTTTTGATTAAAAATGCGTATTAAAAAAGGACCAAGCACAGATTTTTCTATGCTTCGTCCTCCACCTTTAGGAACTTTGATAGTTCGATTTATTATTATTTTTGTTGGATTTTCTGCAATCGTTCTTGCGATATCCTTTTTGCGTTCTTCAATAAAATTTTTCATAATACATTCGGTGCCTTTATTTTAAAAATTCTGCTACCAGAAAGACTATTACCTTTCTCTGCCATTTCTTCGTACATTTTAGCCATTTCTAAGCAGTAACTAAGATAATCACTTGCCGTTGACCTCTCGTATGTTTCCTGACCGATACTATATTTTGTTATCTGCCCAACTTCCATTGGTGCAGTAGTAGCTTTTAATCGCCACCCTTGCGCCGCAGCTAAATAAATATTATCTACACTTTGTAATAATTCCTCAATTTCACCATCAGTAAAATTAGTATCAGTATCGCTACCACCAACTGGAATAATTTCATGTAGATATTTTCTTAATCTAGCTTTTAATTCATCTGTGATAACCATAATTCACCTCAATTAGGCGATTGTCAATTCTTGCACGTTTTCCTCTACTGCTGCAAATACACCACGATAAGTATAACCTATCATTTGTTGTTCAATCATGCGTGTAAGGTCGCCTCCATTACTTTCAATACGTAAATCTTGCTTTAACAATTCTTTAAAGCCATGTTTTGGACGAATTAAATAAATTTTATTTGCTGGACAGCCATTATATACATAAGATTTTTTACCGACTGTTTCTTCCCAACCATCATAGTAAATAATTGTATTAATTCCGGTAATAGCTGGATAATTTGTACCCCCAATTTGATAACCACCACGTAAAGCCATTTCAATATCAATTTTATTAGCTGCACTAGCTAACATAACTGTAGGTGTGCGTTTCTTATTAATAGCGTCTTTCATACCATTTTTAATTGTTTCATATAGACGCACCCAAGCAACGTCTCCAGCAGTTCCTGCATACGCTGTTTTATTACTGGATTTATAACCAAAATCTAAAATAGGGCTAAGATGTATATGATTTAATAAAGCATTAAAACTTTCACCCATAGCCTTATTTAACATTTCTACCTGAAAAGACTGATTAAAGTCTTTAATTTGTTTTGTATATTCAAAACCAGTGGCATAAGTAACAATACGTGCTGTTGGTCCATATTCTGCTTCGATTGTACCAAACTTAATCTCACTACCTTCAACGGTCTGCAAAAATACACAAGCACCACGCATAGCCCATTTAGCGTCTAAAATCTCTGGTAAATTAGGGTCAGAAATTGTATCATAAATTGGATGATATAAAGTTTGTACTGTTTCTCTACCTAATTCTACATCAAGAACTACTTTTCTAAGTAATTCTTTAGAAACATTTGTTCCACCATAAGAAATCATTTCTCCTAATGGTTTGCTAAAACTTAATGTTTCCATTTCTCCATTAATAATTTTTTTATTTACATAATCTAATTTGCCATTAAATATAAATGGAATTTTACTTTCACCTGTATATTTTCTACGAGCTTCTAATAATGTATCCTGAGATACTACTTTTAACATCTATATTCCTCCTAAACTAAGCACCGGCAACTGGAATTACATTTTGCGGATAAAGAATAAATTGAATAATATTATTGCTGTCTTTAGCATAACTAACTCTACCAATAAAAAAAGCACCAGATACTTTATCATCATCAGTGAATTTTTTGGTCGCTGGGTCAAAATAAAGTTCGGAGCCTTTTTCAAATGTTTTGGATGTATCTATTTGTCCTGTAATATATTCTGCTTGTTCTATTTGTAAAGCAATTAATGTACCATTGGTATTACTATCTTTATCTACTGTTTGAAGTGCAACTCCAAAAAATCCATCAACTACACAAAATTCTCCAGCTTGAACTCCATTACTTGCCGGAACAGTAACGTCTACAGATTTACCATCACTTATTTTTATTTGTGTTATTGGTAATACTGTACTTGGTATAGGTTGTCCTTTATAAGCCATTATTTTAACCTCCTAAAATTAAATAGATACTTTTTTAGTAACAAAGAAAGAATTATTGCTATTGTCTCCATTAATTGGTGGTACAATATCAATTTTTGTATTAGCTAATAAAGCTTGTACAGATTTATCTGCTAAAATACTATCAATTTCGCCAGCAATTGTAGCTTCATCAGTACTATCTGTGTGAAGCATTTTTTTTACTACATTTTGAGCCATTTCTCCACTTACTTTTTCACTTATAACTTTATCAATAATTTTTTCTTTATTTTTATTATTAGATTGCTTTAATAATTCTGCTGCACTTTTAATATCATTTAACAGCTCATCTCCTGTTTTACCAAACATTTCACCGCAAGCTTGTTCAATTTTATTAGGTTCTTCATTGTTACTAATACCAATTTCACCACAAGCTTGTTTTAAATCATCTTTAGTAATTGTTCCAACATCAAGTAATGCTTTTAATTTATTATTCATATTTTTTATCTCCATTTCTCCCACAGGTTCCCATGTTTCTTTTCGCTTAACCTCTACAGGCTCACCTAAAATGATTGTATTATCTGGTCCTTTAGAATAACTTACTTTATAATATTTATCCTCATTTCCTTTATTGTTATAGTTATTGCAATAAATAATAAAATAATCATCATATACATTAACTATACTTATATAAATATCATCATTTGTATTAAATTTTTCATATGCAGCACTTCTCAAAACCTCTCTTAAAGCTTCATGAGAAGTATCTGCTGGTTGAGCTATAACGTCCATTTCTCCATTAATAGCTACAAGTGAAGTAGGCATTCCTGCACGATTTAAAGGCGTCCAGTCTATAGATAAACCTTTATAATCAGTAACATCTGTTTCACCGGTAATTGTATTTTGTTCTAATTGCGGATAACCAAAAATAGATACCTGATTTATTGCTTTTCCTCGTATCCATCGTTTTAAATCAGTTGCAGATTTATCAATAAGTCCTCTAAAATAAGCAACGTTATTTTCCATTTTTGCACCTATCCAATGAGTAACAGGTGTTGGAAACTCTGTTGCAACATTTTCAGCTTTTTGATGTCCTAAAAATCCAGGTAATCCTGTGCTGTTTACTTCCCCAACAATAGAATTTAGTGCATTACTTGTGTAATTCCACCCTCTTGTACTTTTACCAGCAGGAACAGACATGACAACCTCTAAGGGGTCAGTATCATCACCTTTTAATGCGTCAATATCTGCCCAATTTGCTATTGGAATATCTTCGACATTCATTTCACCAGTAATTTTTGCTGTTAACATAATACCGTTTCTTTTTATACTCATAGTTTCACCCCCTTTCATTATTCAAACATTTTATAATGCGTCTGATACCATTCTTCTATCTCTGGTTGTGATTGTGGATTTTTTAACCAAGCTTTTAATTTATCTACCACAACTGTTGTATTTTCTGGTGCTGGTTGCAACGTACATATACAATTTGGATGCGCAGGATATATTGGACAAGACATTGCCTCGTATATTCCATTTCCATTTGGTCCACCAGTAGCATTAGTGTCGCAAATATCTTTACGTGGATGACTAGAACTTATAACCCATTTTACATATTTAACTACAGGAGTAGCTTTTGCAGAAGCAATAACACCTTCACCATAAGCTGCTGTAAGTTCAGTTCGTGCAAGTCTCAACGCATTATAATCAAGATTTGTAGGAATACGACTCCCCATTCTTTTCATCATATTAGGATAGTTAGCTGATATACTTGTTTTGCCTTTTTTTACATAACTTTCTAGACTACGTGCTACAGTAACCACATCTTCACCAACTCCAGCACGAACAATATCTGACATTATTTTTTTATTATGTTGACCAACATTCCATATACGTTCAGATAATTTCAATCCGTCTTTATGTGAACGCGCAAAACTTATTTGTACAGCTCGCTTGCGATTAAATTCCATAGATTTTATAAATGGTACAATATCAACACCAGCTTTTTTTAATACATCTGTAGATACTTGCTTTGTAAAATACATTCCGTTTTCTGCGCCATCTTCCACTACAGATTTTATTACTTTTGCCAAATCCTCATTAAATTGGTCTATATCTTTTGCTATCGCTTCTAACAAATATTTAAGATTTTTATTTTTTCCTCGCTTAAATTCTTTAATAATCCTATTTATGGACGCTATATATAATTCAGCTATCGTTTCGTCAGTTTGTTGTAACATTAATAAATATTTTTTTCTAGCTTCTAATGCCCATTTATAATAATCACCACTCGCTGATTTAATCCCATCTAGCTCGCTCATACCTCATTGCCTCCGGTTAATATATTATCAATATTCTTTAATTGCTTATTTTGTTGATATGCTTCTTCTATCGGCTTGTTGAGCATTTTTGTATCTTCAATTCTAGACTGTTCTTGTTCCCATGTTTCCATAGTATCAATATATTTAGCTAGGTAATCTACAGCCGACTGAATACTAATAATATTACTATCTAAGGCATTACTTAATGCTTGTGTTATTACATATAAAGTTTGTGCGTCTGATTGTTCATCTTTATCCATTACTGCGTCCCATTCAATTTTTACATTGTAGGACTTATAATTTCTGCCAGATATAGAGCTAATCATGGACAAAGCCATTCTTGCAAACATTTTCCATGATGTTTCCACCTGTTCCCTTTTTCGCTCTATTCTGCGAGTAAGAATTGGACCTTGTTCTTTTGTGCTGGCTTGAGAACTAGAAATATGAACCCCAAAAGCAAATTCTGGTACTTCAGAAGTATCAATAATACAATAAAATAAAAATTGCAATAAAGTTGAAGTATCTCCAATCGCAGATGTACACTCTATAAAGCTTGCGTCATCTTCATCCTGCATTAGCAAGATTTGTTTTCCGCTTATATCTAATCTAATATCTTTCTGTTGTTTCATATCATTAAAAGCATTAGGAAAATTATCTCTTAAAAATTTTTCAACATCTTTTAATTTAAATTTAAGTTTAGGCGTTGAGTGCATTTTACTTCCGGTTATTGCGTGAATCATTACATCATGGTAAGCCTTTAAAAATGGTTCTATTGGTTCAAGTTCTGAATAACCGTGTAGTTCTGTTTCATCTGGCTCGTTCTTAAAATGAATAATAGGAATAAACCCCCAAGGATTTGATTCTGTTTTACTCTCAAGCCCTTTTGGTGCATTTCCTTCAATCATTGTAATAATTTTACTTGCTGTTAATTTTTGGCGAAAAATATATTCTTGTTTATTACCTTTTTCATCAATCCATTTATTTCTTGATAATAGAGTAATAGCAGAATATTCTCCTGTTATAGGGTCATATTCTATTCCACCTGTTGGAATTAATTCTGGCGGTATAAGAATATAATCTAGCATTGTACCTCTGCTATTTTCTGGATATAGTTTGGAATTAGATTTCTTATTTATTAATCGAATAAAAACTTCACCGTCAATCAAATTTTTCTGATGAGTACGTTGCATTTTACTTTGTAAGTTTTTTATAAATAAATCTAATTCCTCTTGTGCTGACTCATCTTCACATATAAAGTTTGGAGTTCCCATGAACCCAGCTAATGTATTTATAATTGGCTTAGCAAAACCAGCACCTAATTTATATCTCTCATCACGATTGTAATAAAGGTCTCTTGCTTTTTTATAATCAACGTGACCTTCTATCCCCAATGAATACGGGGCAGAATACATATTATTTACATTAAAAAACCAATTTCTAATACGTAACTTGCTTATTTCTCCAGTGGCTTTATTAAGCCATTTTCTAATTACCATATAATTTTGCCCCTCCTAAAAGTGCAGCAATATTTGGGTCAATATTATTTCTAACCTTAGCAAATGCAAGAATTAAAGCGTCTGCACGGTCTGGACTTCTACGAATACGTTTTTTATAAGTCTTTTTATCTTCTAAAATAATACGACCTCGTCTATCTATTGAATATTTACGAGTACTTAATTGTGCTGATAATTCATCATCATTTGGGATTTCAATATCACCATCTAGTAGTCGTTGCTTTAAATTACACCATTGTTCAGTAGCCCAATTTGCATAATGCTCTTTGTCTATTGGACTACCACCATTATGACAAGCTATTACATCTATGTTTAATCGTTGCTCTCTTATAGTTTCCCTAAGCATATCTGTAACACCACCGCCAACACCATCATCATCAATACGAATAGTCGCATATGGTTTGTTATAATCTCTCATTAAATTTTTAGTAATATTTAATAACTTACCTGCTGTTACTGTTGTATCTTGCTTTGTATAGTGAAACAATCCCAGTGTTTTTCCAGCAATTCTAGGTACAAATATCGTTTCATCATCACCAAAACGAGCAATATCTGCTCCAATATGAAGCATTGAATCGTAGTTTATATCTAAATCTCTCATCATTGCAGCCTCAACAATTTCTAATGGAATTAATCCATCTGGTTCTGATTTTGGAAATTCACCAAGTACACGAACTCTAACAACATCACTGTCCATACCATATTGACGAATAAGTCTTTGACAATAAGCGCTGGCTACACGGTCAGTATCCATACAATTAACTTTTATTGTGTAATATAAATCTCTATCCTCATGAAAAGCACGTTTGAATACTCCAATATTTTGAGTCGGATTGCCACATAAAAGTAATTTAGCGTCTTTTGTAGTCAATGCACCTTCAATCGTTTCATAAATCGGGTCCATTACACCACTTGCTTCATCAATAACAAAAAGCAGGTGTTCCTCATGGAACCCTGCCATATTTTCTGGCTTGCTGGCGGTTCTTGCTGTAGCAAACCATCTCTCCGGATATATTTTGTTTTGAACCTTTGTTTTTTGCCAATCAAAAAGTCCATCTAATAATTCAGAACGTTTTAGCCATTTACTAATCTCTGGCCAAAGAATATCTAATAATTGTTGTTGCGTTGGAGCTGTACATGGCACTTTAGGAAATGGTCGCGTAAACATAAACCATAAAATAGCCCAACTTTCTAATGCAGTTTTCCCTACACCATGACCAGAACGAACAGCCACACGAGGATGATTAGCTATTGCCCTTAGACATTCTATTTGCCATTTATCTGGCTGTGCTTTTAAAACATTTTGCACAAATGGTACAGGGTCATCAATATACTGACGCATGGATTTTGCCAATTCATCAATATTTTTATTGTGTTTTGTCATTTTTCCCCTCCCATACTTTTTCTAATACTTCTGTTAATAATTCTGCTGCATTTGATTGTTGTTCTGTTTCCTCTTTATCCGTATGAATAACTTTTTCAGCATATCCTCTGTTTTTCCCTAATGTTCTAAGGACAGATAACGACACTTTCCAATTTCCTTTTTTTATCTCTGAAAAAATAACACCTTCAGCCAAATCTAAAACTGTTTCTCTCGCTTCTTGCTGTGCCTGTTGTAATCTTTTAGACTTTTTAACTCTATAAGATAATGCTTGTCTTGTAATCTTAATGCCATACATTTGCTCTAAATAAGTAACTGCATGAGTTAATATCCCTGCACTTTTCTGCAAAGCTTTTTCAGCCTGTTCCGTTGTAACCTTCCTAACGCGTTCTATACGCGTTTTTTTATTTTCTATATTCATTTCATTATCCTATAGTAAAATTGTCAAATTACGTCAAAATAAGGCTAAATAAACATACTATCAGAAGTATGCTCCTTTGCCTTATCTAATAAGTAATTACAACCAGTTAATCTGCACGGAACATCACATTTACTCATATTTGTTTTATATTGTAATTTTTTCTTTAGAATATCTTTTTCTGTAATATGTCCAACAATTTCATATGGTTTATGGCAACAATACATTACATTGCCTTGTTCATCGAGTGCAATTTGAGCGAAATTGGATATACATTCTCTAGGAATATATCCAATTCTATTAAATTTATAATTTATAACTACACGCTTATCGCGACATTGTATTCGTTCTAATTTATCTAATATTGGAGCTACATTGTTTTTATTCTTATAATATTGAGCTTGCGTACTTTCTACAGGTCTAAATATGATGTAATCTACATCTAAATCTTTATGTGCATAATAAAAATCAAGGTCAGCATAATCTTTTACTACACATTGGATTTCTAATTTTGTAGGAATGTTATTTTCTTTTTGCCATACTCGATAGGCTTGTATATTTTTAATAACTTGTGTATATCTATCTACACCCCTAATAACTTTATACTGCTTAGGATTACTAGCGTCTAAAGATACTTTTAAATATTTAGGAGCAATCTTCTTCAAAATATTAAAATTCGTATTTACTCCATACGGTATATGGTTTTCTTCTAAATAAGTTGTTATTTTTTCAAAATCTGGATTCAGCGTTGGCTCACCACCACCTGTTAAAATAATACTTTTAACATTAAACTGTAATAATATTTGTACATACTCAATAAATTTATCATATGCCATATATCTAGGCTTACGACTTAATTTATCCCAACGTCCATATGTACAATAATTACAATTATTATTACAAAAATTAGTTAAAAATATATCTGCTGTAATAGGCAATTTGTAAAAAACATTCTTCATGTTGAAGATTAATTTATTATCATCAATCATTTTTTCACCTTCTTATATTTTTCATTTATTATTTTAGGAGTACATAAATTCCAATTAATTTTGTGATGTATTCTTTTATGACTGGTATTCATCATTGCCACCTTAACAGCTTGAGGACTAAAAATGACACTTGAAAACGGCTTGTTATATCCGCCCTTTTCCAGATACACCTCTGTCATACCTCCAGTAGTTTGCTGTGTAGCTGCTTGAATAATACATATTTTTGTATAAGTAAAGAATAATTTCCCTTTGTTTCCTAAATGTGTATATGTCGATACATCTTCGTTCTGCTTACCACTCCACCAAAAGCGATTATCAGTACGACAAAAGAAAGTATTCATACACTTTCTAGCAAGTCCTTTTTTATAAAATCTTCCGTCAATGCCTCCAATATAGTCACCAGCTTGAGCAATGGCAACTGATAATGCTCCTGAGGTATCTAGAAATTTAATTATTACCTCAAATACATTATCAAGATTTTTAATTTTACGGACCTTGAGTTTATCTTTTTTCCCTTTTGAAATATATCGAGCGTCAAAAGAAGTATAATCATCGTCAAGTTCTAAAAAATATGTTAGTCCTAATTTTTTTGCTATATCAAAACAAGCATTGCGGGCATAAACAATAGCTCGCATATCTTCATTATCGTTTATACCCGTGTCGATTTTAGCAGCTATAGCACGCTTATCGAATACGATAACTCTGTCTTTAAATTTCTTTTTATACTCCGGTAATGTAACATCTAAATCATCACATATGATATACCAATTACCTGTGTAATTGCCTTTCTTTAAAGCTCTAAGTGTTTTTATATTGTTAGGTCTGCCGTTAGATAAAATAAATACTGCAAAATCATCACGCATTTTCTTCCTCGCTCTCTACTAGGGATTTTAAATCCTCACTTAGCTGAACATAACCATTACGAATAGCGTTATTATAGTCAATAATAACAAGTGCAGATTCTTCCATAAGTTCTTGAATTTCGGCTGGTGCATGAGCATAATATTCAGCAATATTTTTATAATTAAAAGCATAATGGCGCGTAGCTGCTTTACGTAGAAAAGCTTTTATTTCTTCTGGAATATCTACTTGTTCTATTTTCTCTAGTAGGGAATTGGTTTTATCCTCATCAACTAAAGCTTCAAGTGCAGGACATTCACCTGTTATTTCATATTGTGGAATTTGGATATTTGTACTGTATTTATTATCATCTGCTAAATCTAAGTTAACATCTGGAATATTATCCATAAATCCAAATAAAGACATATCAAAGTCAAGTATATCTGCAAATTCTTGATTTAATAAATCCATATCCCAATCAGCTAATTCAGCAGTTTTATTATCTGCAAGACGAAAAGCTTTTATTTGCTCTGGTGTTAAATCTGAACAAATAATACATGGAACATTTTCCATTTCTAATTTTTTAGCTGCTTTATATCTAGTGTGTCCGCATACAATTACATTGTTATTATCCAGGATAATTGGATTTTTAAAACCAAATTCTTTAATGCTATTTGCTACATATTCAACAGCATCATCATTAAATCGTGGATTATTTTCATAAGGATTTAATTCAGATATATTCTTATAAACTATCTGTAATTCTTTCATTTTTTCTCCTCCAAAAGAAAAAGCACAAGCTATAATGCCTGTGCTTTATTATTGATTTAATCTCGTATGCAATTTTTGATGTTATTAGTATAACACGAAAAACATAAAAAAAGAGCAACAAAAAGGCGCCTATTTGAGTACAAAAACACGCACTAAAATGATAACTAAAAGTCTACAAAAAGTCTACTAAACGCGCACTAAAATAATCACTATTAAAATTATGTATTTATCCACAATTATTGTGGATAAGCTGATTTATATGAATAAATCTAACTGTTCATGTATAGCAGTTAGACCGAATAACATTCTTGATAATCTTCTAACAGCTTTATTTCTACATTTTTTAGCCCACTGTTCGGATATATAATTCCGTTGAGCTATCTCACGCCATGTTTTATTATCTAAATAAAATGATATAACAATTCTTTTTTCTTCATCTTCAAGACCTTCGATGGAGCGGTCTACTTTTTTTATTATTCTATTTATAATTTCTAAACGATTTTGTAATTCTACAATCTTAGCTTTATACTGTGCTTTTTTTGCTGTATATGCCTCAACCGTTGTTAATTCACTATTACCTCCAGCAGTAATATCATCACCGTATTTAGCTATAGGAGCGACCGCCTCTAATTGCATAGTCTGTTGTAATACTTCAATATCTTCGGTTAAATTTTTAACCGATATTTTGAATTGATTATAATTTTTTAAGTAATAAACTGTTTTCCCAATGTAATCAACGTTTTTATTCATAATTACCTCCATTGCAAATACGACAGCAAAAGGAGCGAATATATCGCCCCTTTAATTAATATTTTCATCCTGCTAATATAAGTGAAATTGCTACTATGATAAATATTATTATTGTTGTTCCAAAAACTTTACGACCTCGTTTTTCATCATTTTGTTTTATAATTTCATATTCAGTTGGTGGTCTTTTAAACATTTATATTCTCCTTAATCCCATAAAGATATATTATTTACTGACTGTAAATATCCAGCTTCAATTAGAATATCTTTTATACTTTTACCAAAACAATAATAAGAATGCTTATTAGCAATTTCTATAATTGCTGCTTGTCTTGCTTCTTCCGCAGTTAAATATTTTTTATCATCTTTACCAGGTGCATATCCAAAACCCAAGCCTGATGAAGAATTATGCATACAATCTATACCGTATCTATAAAATTTATCGTTTGGGTCGTATGCTATTTTTATTATTATTTCTAATTTATATTTTTTATCTATATTTAAAGTCTCTCTATTACAAAATTCATCTAGATATATACCACAATCATTAGTTGCCTTGATGTTATCCATTACAAAATCCCCCTTTATTTATAAGTTTTATTACTTTCTAAATCTTTAACCACTATACGCTCCATAACCTCAAAACCAAATTCTTTAAATATTGCTCTTGTGGCTTTTAAAGCCACTTTTAATCGTACTAATCTTTTTTGTTCGTTTTCTTTTTCAATTTTAGTTATAGCATTATATGGAACGGTGTCCATATAATGCTCATGATTGCGTTTTTCCATTGTTTCCTCCATTATTAACAAGTTTAACTTTTCGTTTATTCCAAACATTAAATACTTTAAATGGTATACCTGTAACTATTAGTAATATAAAAATCCCTAATACTACTAAAACTAAGCCTCCAATTAATCCAGATACCACAGCTACACAATATGCAAATAATTCAAATGGTGTCATTTTGTACTCTCCTTTAAATTTTTAATAACTTTATTTGAGAAATCTTTTATAAATCTATGCTTTAATGTGCAATTATCTTTATTGCATGGTTTCTTATTTATCCAACACATATACCCTGTATCGGCTTCATAATATCGTTTATCACATTGCATAGTCGTTCACACTCTCTGTATTTTTTAACGCTTATAAACTTTCTAAATCACCGTGTAATTCTTTCATTTCTTTATAATATTTAATTTTGTGCTGTTCATATATTTTTTCAAATAAATCTTTATTATCAAATACGTTGCCAATTATTTTTATTTCATTATAAAAAAATTCAACTGATAATATTGCTCCGGTATTATAACCAAATACAAATTGATTATCTTCAAAAACAGCAACAGCACGAGAAGGTTCGTCCCATTCTGGTTTAACTTCTTCCACAATATCTCCTTCAAAAACCTCATTTCCGTTTACATCTTTAAGCCATATTGCTTGCCCCACTGTTTCTGGATTAACTTCATGTGTTATTATTGCTCCAGGATTTTCTCCATCAAATATATAATGCCTTATTTTTTCATCTTTCGTATTTTTAAATAAGACTTTTCTGACATATCCACCATAACACCAATTATTTGTATTTATATCTTTACCTCTAAATAATATTTCCCTCATCTTAATCTCCTATTCTTCACCTGGTTGAAAATAACACCATTTCACAAAATCCCCTATTTCACATAAAGGGTCTTCACCCCTTTCGTGAAAATATGGATATAAACAATATCCATCTTCTGTAGCTATCATATTTCCTATATAAAATCCATGAGAATATGACTCTTTGCTTTCTACAATTACTATTCTATTAGGTAATGGTAACACTTCGTTAGCATCGTACCATTTACTTAGTTTTGCATTAACATAATTATCCATGATAAGACCTCATTTCTGTCCTTTATCTATTTTTATTTTCTTTTTCCAATTTCTCCGAAAGTCTTATTAAAAGTGCAGCAGCCTGATATATTTCAGCTTGGATATTTTCTTTACCACCTAATTTAGCTTTCGTTTTGTTAGGTAAATATGTTTCGTTTATGGCTTGGGCTATTTCTCCGACCTCTTCTTGAATAAGTCCTAACCACTGATGAGGTGTTAGCTCACTTTCATCGCCCCACTGTTTCTTCTGCTTTTTTACCTCACCCATAATCCTATTTTTTATTTCTGTTAATGTGTACATTGGTTGTGGTATAATCTCATAACCTTCACCAAACATAACAAGCATTAACCACATCACGCCTGCTACATTCCATTTTTCTTCTTTTTCAGAATAATATTCAGTTTCTGGTATTCCAATTTTTTTATCTTCTATTATTCTACATTTGACCATACCAATATCATTATAAGTTTTAACCCAAAATGGTTTATTAAACTCTATTCCGTTTTCTTCCATAAATTGTTGTATTATATGTTTATTTTTCATTCCTCAAAACCTCGTTCTTCTAGTTTTCTATTAAATTGTTTTCTGAATTCTAATACTACCCAGTCAAATTCAAGCATTTCTTCTTCAGCAAATCTTTCTAAATTTCTAAGTACATGACCAGCTTCTATACTTACCTTTTCTTCACATTCTTTTAAAAAATCGTTATCATTCATGACATATCACTCAAATAAATTATTTTTTTCCTGAAGTTGTTTTATTATATATGGGTCTGTTTCTGTATCAATAGTTGTACTAAGTGGTGTAATTATAACTATTACTCTAGGTTGTAAACTATTTACTTCTACAATCTTACTACCATCAAAATTTTTTATTATTCTATCGTCAGAAAGTACCCATTTTGTGTATAACGTTTTTTTATGGTTTATTGTTTTATATTCATCAGATATGATATCTGATGTTGATTGTAACAATCCTAATAAATCTGGATAATGAGCTTTACTTTCTAAGTAATATAGACAGCACATAGATACACCCATACTAAAATGTCTTAATTTTTCTTGTACTTTTAATACTTGTAACGCTTTTCTACAAGAACTTTCATACTTTCGATAAGCCTCACTTGGTAAAAGGACTGAACGTCCTTTTACCATAACTGGGCTATTCTTTTTTGTTACAGGATTTCCATATAAAACAAATGCAAAAGGTGTTTTATTCATTGGTATCTCCTATTAATTCTTTATAATCTCTACATTTACATAAAAATTTATTTTTATATTTATAATCTCTTGGTATAGGCAAATGATGTTGAATCCCTAAATTTTCTACTATTCCATTTGGAATATAACTATCTATAAAAAAACATCCATCATTACATGACCATGCAGGGCATTTAGTACATTCTGTTTCATTATTATTAAAGTCATCACATATTTTAGAAATACTAATATAGTAATTCATCATTGTTTCAAAATAATTTTTAGTAATAACATGAACATCATCATTAAATAGTATGTTTCCTATTTCTTCACAAGATATTTCTTCACCTGAATCATTAGTGAAATAAAGTTCTTCATCATCTTGTGAAATACTAAATTTTTTTAAATTATCTATATTAAATATTTCTTGTTTTTCTCCAAAATCAACATAAAATTCTTCTTCAAAATGAACTCCATTTTCTTGCATAAAAGTTTTAATTGCGTTTATATTTTTCATTTTGATACCCCTTATATAAATGTACATAATAATTTTTATACATAGCAGCTTGTACTTTACTTTTAAAGCAATTTCCTATCATCAAAACAGCATAATCAAATGTTGTTTCTTCCCATGTATCTTCAACGATATCTCCGTCTATGTCTATGCGATAATAAATATCATTTTGTACTGGTATCCAAGAGTTATATCGTCTTATATTCATTACTACATAATCAATAGGTATACCATCTGGAAAATCATCATGTGTTAATATATTATCTACTTTTACTTTAATTTGATTACCTGTATAAGTATTATCTCTATAATCAAATTCGGACAATACTAATATATCGCCAACTCTAAACATACGGTCATTTTTGCGAATTTCAAAATTTTTAATTCCGTTTATAATATCCTGGAAAAATTTTGGCTTTATTTTTAATTCATGTATCATTTTAAATGCTCCTAATTAAAGTCTAAATTTAATTGTTTAGCGTGATTCAACATAATTTCATCTACATTTGCTTTTTTAGCATTTCCTACTATTTGCTGATAATCTATAAAACTTTTAATTTTATTCAAATCTGGATAATACTGCATTAATTTTCCATAACTTAAAGTAGTTAGCTGGTTAAGTTCCATTATGAAATTAAATACAACTTTATTTGATTTTATAACATTATCTATACTATTACGTGGTTTTTTATATTTAGCTAAAATACTTGCCCTTGAACGTTCATAATTATACTTATATGCACAGTGTTCAGAACAATACTCTTTTTTTATATAATCAGTCCAAAACTCTCTATGACAATACTTACACTCTTTCCACATAATAAAACCAACCTTTCAAAAATTATTATTGATGTTATATTTATTTAATTATGTTTATAATAATCTTTTTTGAAGTTTATTCCTTTGTAAATTTTTAATATCTTAGCACTTCCAAAAAGAATATCTAGTACATTAAGTTTGCTCTCGTTTGTAGTAATCCAAACACCACCAACGAAACATTGTAATTCATAATATCCATCTATTCCTTTACATATTTTGCAAAATTCTGTTTTATCGTTATATTTAACTTTAAAAGCTCCATTATAAGGAAGTCCTATTCTATTCATACAACTCTGAATAGCTCTTTGTATTAAATCTTTATTACGCATTTTATCCTAAAACTCCACTCATAATTAAATCTGAAATATTTTCATCTTTAATTCTTTTATCTTTACAAGTAGCTATTAAAGCTTTTGCTTTTAAAAATATTTTAAGTTGTTCATCACGAAGAACAATTACAAATCTTTTTTTATTAGAATAACTTTCTATTTCACGTGATATATATTCTGATGATTTCTTTCCAAGAACTTTTTCAACTAGCGCATTAAAGTAAGGTTTTTCGTATGGCACAGAAGTTCCTTGCTGTAAATATCCAATACTACTATTTCTTTTTGTAGATACAAAAATTACTTCAGTCATTTTATTACTCCTTTAAGTCATTTATATTCATTACTTTTCTTTGGCTAGGTGAATTAAAAGCAATGTAATAATTTGTGGACTTTAAACGGTCAATCAGCCTACCAGAATAAGTATTTTCTAATTCTTGCTTATTAAAATTTGTTGTAATTATTATGGTTTTCTTACGATTATATCGTTCAGTTATTATGCTATGGACCTTTTGTAATACCCACGGAGCAGAAGTATCTTCTCCACCTAAATCATCTATTACTAACAAACTTGTATTTCTTAATCTGTTTTCAAATGTTACCCATTCATCGACATTTTTAGCTTTCATTGAATATAGATTGTCCATTAATGAACTCATTGGGATAAATAAACCGTATCCACCACGATTTATATATTCTTTTAAAACACATACTGCTAACGTAGTTTTTAAAGTACCATAACAACCAGCTAATATAAGACCTACACCATTATTTACATACTCATCTATTTTTTTCGTATAGGTATAGATTAATTTTGCATTTTCTCTAATATCTCCATCTATTTTCAATGTATTAAAAGATACATCTGCATATCGTTCATGTATTCCTGCATTAATTAATTGCTTTTCATTAATCCCAACCACTTTTTTCGTTGGCGAATTTTCTTCTTGCCTCTTCGGTTGTTTCTGTTTTATTCGTTGAATATACTCTTTTACGTCCAACTGTTTTTCCTTGTCGAACCATTGTGGCTGCTTTTTTTTCGTTGCTAGTATCATTTTTAAAGCCTTCTTTCTCCCACCGCATTAATATTTTTCCAATATAATTAACTGACCGCCCATTACATAGTGCAGCTTCTTTTATTGCCTCAAGAACCCAGTTTTTACCATAACTGTCAAGATAATCAGCTAATTTATTGCCTTCAACTTCACCGTTAATTGGATGAATATTGTTCGAGAATAAATCAACTATTTCCTTAAAATCATCATCTAAAAATCTTTGATGTTTTTCTTTAGCAGCAGCTATATTATTAATATTATTATCTATATTATTATTAATATTATTATTGTGTACTAAATCCGTACACGTACCTGTACTATTTTCGTTCACGTCCTGTACTAAATCCGTACACGTACCTGTACTATTTTCGTTCACGTCTGTTTTTATCAATCCATCTTCATTAAAGATTTTTGGATTTATTTTATATATATTAGGTATTCCATTATAATTAGTTTCTTTTATAACTAAATTTTTCTTAATTAATTTATTAAGAACATCTGTTGCGGTGGCTCGTCTGCCTCCAATCCAATCAGCAAGATAACTAATAGAACCACTAAAATTTTTTTGTTTACTTTGAGAAAAGCCATAGATGATAGCAAATATTTGCAATTCATTTCCCTTTAATTGCAACTGGTTTATCATCCAGCCATATGTTATATAGTAATTATCATCTTTGACTTTTCCCATTTTCACACCTCATTTCTTAGCTCGCACTAATTAGCGGGCTTTCTAATTTATTTACATCTTCAAGTTTGCTTATGTCTATAACCTCTGCTCTAACAGGAACAGTAGGTTTTTTATCTTTAGATTTTTGTTTTGCTGTTTCTTTAGGTTTAGGCTCTTCTTTTGTTTGTTCCACGACATTTCCTTCAGCATCAAATAGTGCCACCTGCGCTCTTTTACCTTTCAAATAATCAAGCGTAGCATAAATTAAATCGTCTAATTTCTTACTGCCTTCTTCGCTAAGACATTTATCACCACTATATTCATCAGAAGGGTTCATTCTTTTTGGAGTGTTAATTATTATTGGATTATCATCTTCACCAGTATAGAATTTTAGATGTATGCTACAGCCAATAGTATCATCTTTGGCATGATAAATAGTAACACCATAACATTCAACTTTTTTAGAAATCTCTTTTTCCGTTTCAGGTGTTAAGCCCATCATAGCCAATGCCGTTTTTTTTAAACCTGTAATAGCTGTATAAAATTCTGGAGTTGCTTTTTGTTTAAAATCTCGTTTTACACTATCTCCATTATCTGTAAAATCCATTCTTATTTTATCTTTAATAAGTTTTACACTATTAATACAATAACGTTCTTCTGTAGACATTATTTATACATCCTCTCTAAAAATCTTATAAAAAAAATTACTGCGAGTTGAAGGTTTAGGAACACATTCCCATGTGTTCGTTGGCATAATATAATTACCTGTTTTTATTACATTTTCATCTGCTATATATACAGGAATACCTGTAATAGCTTCTATTTCTTGTCTAAATTCGTCTGCATCTGAATTTTGTTTAGATAAATGCAATAAATAGATTTCTTTTAAACAAGTTAAATCATTTTTACTAAGCCATGTTTTTAAATTTTCCAAAGAAAAATGGCTTTTTACTAACCTGTTATATCTGCTCTTATCTATCTGCCCATTTTTAAGCTTTTCGTCTAAGATTTCGTAGCTATGATTACATTCAATCATTAGCTGTGAAACCCTATGAACATTAAATTCAATATTATAAGTATCGGTTGCAAACATTAAAATATCTTTATTATCTCTTAAAACAAATCCAAGTGGCTCGATTGCGTCGTGGTTAGTTTTAAATGGCATTATAGTTATATCACCAATAAAAAATACCTTTTCACTTTCGATAAAATGCACGTATGGGCTTTTCTCCGCCCCACAGGAAATCGCTGTTCCTTTGCTGGTATAAATATCTATACCCAACTTTAAAAACTCGTGTATCGCCCTGCTATGGTCTTTATGTTCATGTGTTAACAAAACTGCCTTTACATCATCAATAGTTGTCCCTAGACAGTGTCTTATATCTTTCATCGGCAGACCACACTCTATTAAAAGTGTGGTCTTATTACTTTCTATCTTGTATAGATTTCCAGCACTTCCACTGGCATAACAAGAAATAAACATTATATTTCACTCCTATTAGAATGGTGGTTCTTCTTCATCCGCTTCCTGTTCATCAAAGGCAGGTTGTTCAACTTTAATTTTTTTTGGTTCTTCTTTTTTTACAGATTTAGTTTGTACTGTTTCTTTTGGCTTAGTTTCAGCTTTATTGATTTTTTCTAATACCGCTGATTTTGGTTCTTGTTTTGGCATTTCCAGTGTCTTAGACGCCATTTTTTCTTTTATTTCCTGTACCGGTTTTGCTTCTTCTGTAATATCTTTTTCGTGTGTATCATAAATTTCTTCTTGTGTTTGTAATCCCATACTTAACTCTGGAGCAGTAGTACGAATAAGCCATGCAGCAGCTCTATATCTAAGCATTAAATCTGGTATTGTCTGCCATTTACTACCTTTTTTAGCAAACCAGCCTTCTGCTTTTGCTAAGCCAATAGTAACAAGTGGACCTTCAATTTTATCACCAGTTGCAATTTCGGTTGTATAAGCAATACAACCGTAGTCATCTGTGTTTTTATCTCCTACATATTTATATTTTATGCTTGTATATTTTCCACATTGATTGAATACAGAAATAAGAAATTTACTACTCCAAGATGGATTGCCATATACTACATATAAATTCTGCATTACCATAAGCGGGTCTGCTTTTAATCTTTGAGCCATGTTAATAGCTATAGCACAATTACCTAAATTTTTTCTAAAACTTTCTGGAATTAATGTTGTTTCGGAAAACATTTTTGCCATATTCCAAAGAAGCTGGTAGCTATCCTTGGAAGTAAATCCAGGCATTGTATTTTGTTCTTTTAGCATTATTGTGTTTGTCATTTTGAATATCTCCTTTTAAAATCTTTTTAGTATTGGTTCTTTAATTCTCAAAAAATCATGATGAGCAACAATAAGATTAAACATTTGGCTATTATTAGTTTTTAATATCTCACTTACACACTCCGCATTATCTATCCACATTGGGACATCTAATTTATAATGCTGTGCTAAAGTATTACAAATATCTAAACCAATAATGATTTTTTCTCCATTTGACATACTCTTACCATATGTTGAACCTTGTTTAGTCATGGCTTCACAAGTATCGTCTATAAGACCGTTTACTTGTTGACTAAACAACTTAAATCTAGTTATTTTAAACTTGCTATTAATTTTATCTGTGAGCATATTTACTTTATTTTTAGTGAATATTTGGGCGAGGTTTAATTTAAATTCTAAATTATTAAATTCTTCACCTAATCGTTTTTGTTCTGCTTTTAAATCATCAATACGATTTTTAAACACAGATAATTGTTTTATTTTAGCTAATTTCTCTGCTCTTACAACAATATCTAAATCAAGCTGTTCAAGCTCCGATTGATATTGTTTTAAAGAATTAGCACAATTATCTTGAACCGAAATTAATTCTTTTTTTAGATTTACTTTTTCTCGATATAGATTTCGATATTCCTCATCTTCGGAATAACCATATCCTGCCTCAGTAATATTCTTTTGTTTATCTATAATTTGTAAATCTAATTCCTGGATATTTTTATTTAGATTGTCGATGTTTTCTCCTAGTGTGGCTATTGTATTTTCATTATCTTGTAATTTATGTTCTAATTCTTGTTTCTTATGAGCTAAATTTGTACCTGCTTCTGTACAAGCTTTTAAATTATCAGCTTTAGTTTTATTAAATTTTTCTATTGCTTCATTTATTTTCTCTTGCGGTAATGCTTGCCCACAAGTAGGACAAATATTATCACCACTAAAAATCTTCTTTTTTTCCACTTTCCAAGCGTTTCGACAATCCTCTATTTGTTGTGAAATACTTGCTATTTTATTATTAAGTATTTCACGCTCATTTTTTTCATTTTCTAGATTTTGTTTTTCCTTCTGTAGTTCTATTTCTTTAGCAGATTTTTGTTTTTGTAATTCTAATACATCAGCATTGTTAGTTGCGTCATATTGCTGTTTTATCTGCTCTATTTTTGTATCAATTTTAGCAATTTGTCTTTCAAGGTGAGCTACTGCGTACCCACCTTTGATTGTAGTTAATTTATTTTCAAGAGTATTTTTCTTTTTGCGGAAATCCTTCAATTCTATCTCAATAACTTCTTCGTTAATCTCTTCATTGGCGTCGTCCAGCATTTTTTGATTCTCGTCAATTCGTGTTGGAATTTTATTTAATTGGCTATTTAATTTAGTCTTACGCTGGGTAATTAATGTTATAAAATCATTAACATTTTTACCTTCTAACATAGACGGTAAATCTTTTAATCGGTCATCAGAATTAATTACATCTTCGTCTGTAATATCCCCACAGACTTCAAGCAATAATTCACGTTGCTTTTTCCATGCCATATTACAAAAATAAGTGGCACTAGATAACATTTTTAAGATTTCAATAGAACCGATATGTTGTTCAATGTAAGCATTGTAATCTTTCTGACTTCTTGCCACATCATCAACAAAATAAGATGTAGTATGTCCGTCGAACTCTGCTACAGGCTTACCATGATTTTTAGTCCATTTTTCTTGGTATATCTTAGATAGTGTTACCTGTGTACCATTATCTAGTTCTAAAGTAGCAGCTACTTTATGTTCTATACCATTATCCAATTGAGGATTGCCTGTATTATCTTTTAATTTAATATCGTCATCGATTTTTTTATCTGTACTAGATTTACCTACTAGCACCCAAAAATAAGCGTCTACTAATGTAGTTTTACCTACACCATTTTTACCAAAAATGCTTTTATCTTCACCATTTGGCTCAAAAGTAAATTCTTTAATAGCTTTAAAATTATTTAACTCTAATCTTATTAACTTCACTGCTTACGCCTCCTGTTTTTAAAATGTTATTTTGAAATTCTACTAATTCAGATAATCGAAATCTCAATGATGTTGCTGGAAGTTTTATTTTTCCCTGTAACTGTCTATCCTGATTAAAAATTGATACTCTTACCATGTTAGTTCCTTCTTTCCAAACCAAATGTTAGGCTAGTTACTTGTACATATTTTTTAAATGGATTTTTGGGATTTTCTAACGGATATAAAAATACATCCATTTCAAAAACAAAATCTTTTATTTTAAATTTAAAATGTGTAGTACCTTCTTTTAATGGAAATATATTTTTACTTGTCAAAAATTGTTTTAACCCATATTCATAAACGATTTTTGACATAAATTTAATAGCGTGCATTTTTTTATTAACAAAATCTCTTGTTAATATGCGTACACATTTTTCAAGATTGTCCGTAAAATTTTTATAATTCATAATATTGTTTATCAATAAATTAAATTCATCATTTTTAGCATAGGTACAGTACAAAAAAATCATCCTTTCAAAAATTGTATTAATGTGGTATAATACAGTTACTTTCAAAAATTTAAATTGATGTTATCCAAAAAATCCGTGCTGTTCCCGTCAGTGCGGATTTTTTTTATTGGTCTAAACAACCTAATTCCTACACAAGCACCAGATAGTAACTGTATTTGTTTCATACAATCCAAAAAGTTATTTATTTCTTTTTGGTCAATTACATCATCACAAGCAATAATATCTAGTTCATTTAAGACATCAATTACATTTTTAATACATACTCGTAATTGTAATGTTCGTGACGAAATACCTTTCATATTTATAGCCGGCAATGCCAGTTCTTTACCTGTTTTTGTTTGCCTTAAATACTCATATCCTAACTCTGGATTTACATATACTTTAGTCATTTTAGCTACAATATCATCAGGAATATTTTTTTGACCTGACTCATAATAATTTAGTTGACGCTCACATATATTTAATAACTCCGAAGCATTTTTAACTGATAATCCTGCTTCTAGTCGTGCAAAATAACACATCTTTGCGAACTCTTTATTCATACTATTAGACCTCTATTTCATGAGATAATATATTTGTAATTAACGTTCTTTTCTTTTACGTCCTCTGCGGGGCGTATTTTCTTTTATCTTCTCCAATAAATATGATGTTTTAAAATCTGTTATACCGTCTGACTTATCCTCTAACCACTTTTCTAATTGGGGACGATTAATTTTTAAATGAGAACCCACCCAACAACATGGCAAGTCATAACTTCCACTTTTAGTTAAAGCACCTGCAACTCTAAAAAATTGCACTGGTAATCCAAACAATTTGGTTGCCTCATCTGGAGTTAAAAGAATTTTTCTCCAAATTGGTATATTGATTTCTAATTCCATAATTAACCCACATCCTCATATTCTCTATAAAAACAAATTCCTTTATATACCCATGAACCAAGCTCTCTAGCAAAAGTTATAAATGCTGGCTCCCACTTTCCTGTTTTGGGATTAGCTCCATGTTTATATGGTTCTCCGCATTGTAAATACATTGCGTCATAAGCTACTGGAAAAATACAATCCCTAAACTCTTCAACAATCTGTTCGTCTACTATATCACCCACTCTAGCCCATGAAGAAAAACTTTGGTGTGTCTCATCATATTCTTTTTTGGTTAAATATCTAGGTTTAAAATTTGTTTTATCTTTAATATTACTTTTTACAAGTTCTTTCTTTTCTTCAAAAAATTCTTTTACTATATTTTTATCTTCGTCTATTACTGTTATCTTTTCTCCTGCATGGTATTTTGCATAAGATTGCCCTAACTCTAAAGCTGACTGAAGTCCAACTGTTTGAATGCCAAATGTTCTATCATCACCGAAATATATTTTATAGACTCTTTCTATATTTTCTATTGGCTGATAAGTCCATGTTAAATTATCAATTTCAACAATTCTAAATACTTGTTTTTCTTTTTTTAGATTATTCTTAAAGGCTTCATCAGCTGTTTTATATATCTTGCCACCCAATCCTACACGATAGCCGACAACTTTTTCTTTAGTTTCTACTATTTGTTTTTCTCTATCATTTACTTTTTTATTATTTAAGTAATAAATTGTTCCAGGTGTTTCATCATAATTTCCATCATAATCTTCACTATAAACTTCTTGATAAGAAACAACTTCATAATTATTTTTCTTATAATCTTCAGCCGAAATTACTCTATCTACTATAATTTCTTCAACAGTAGCTGAATAAAATTTTCTATTAAATCTATATTTTTCAATAAAAGCTTTTGCTTTTTCTAAAGAGTCCCATACTGTAGTATTTCCATCAATCTCATCATAATCATGACCATATTTAAAAAAACTTCTGTCTACTTTATAAAATTTATTGCTTTTAAATCTCTTAGTTAACATGTTTATTCTCCTTTTCTTTTTTCTATCGTTTCTATTTTCTTTACTGCTCCGTTAAAAACCTCAAAAATCTTAATAGCTTTTTTTCTTATTGTAGAAATTTTTTCAGCTATTTTTATAGCTTCTGTCCTTGACTCTACAGCAAATACATATTCTTCTATTTCATAATAAGTTTTCATATTTTTTATTTCCTTTCTTATATTTAAATGATGTATCTATTTTGGTTGCCACCCAATTTATTTTGGCTATAAGTTACATCTTGTTTCTTTTAAGGAACTTTCAAAGCAAAAAAAATTCATTTGCGTCTATTTTATATAATTTACATATCTTTCTAACTTCATCTAACTTAAAATCTGTTCCTTTAAAACGATTTATTTTTTTTGATAATGTTGTTCTAGATATTCCTAATTCTTTAGCAATTACGTCAAATTTAATATCATTTGCAATGAAATATGATTTTAATTTTAAATATCTCATTTTTACCTCCACTTTTATTTTTTGTTTCTTTTTGGGAACAATTTAAATATACATCATTTTTGTTCCTAAGTCAATACATTTTTTAATAAAAAATTAAAAAAGTTGTATAAAAGGAACAAAAATGATATAATTTGTTAAAGGAGTTGTTAAAAAATGAATGAAAATATAAACAACATTACAGGTAAAAGGTTAAAAGAATTACGTGAATCTGCTGGACTAACAATGCAAGAAGAGGCTGATGTTTTAAATAAAACATTTAATCTACAAATAACTCGTGGCATGATGAGTCGTTGGGAAAGTGGAAAAGCACAACCAAGTAATATATTTTTATCTGCATATGCAAGGTATCACAATATGGATTTAAACTACATTATTGGTTTAACTGATGTAAAAAAAAATCTAGAAGAGAAATACACTTTAGAAGCAGTATCTATTGAAAACAATATAAATGAACGTGAATCAAATTTATTAGAAAAATTTAGAGCCTTACCGGAAGCAAGAAAATTAAAAATTGAAGCACGTATTGAAGCTGAATACGATATTGTTATGGAAAATGAACAAGAATCTAGACAAAAAGCATAGCTAATATGCTTGAAAGAAATTTCAAATTATTAGGTATAAAGAAAGGAACAAAATATGAATGATACTTCAATATATAAACCGTTATCATTAAAAGAAGTATTTGCTTTAGATTACTTTTATAACAGACCTATTGATACAACATTGCCAGATTATAAATTATCAGAGATTGGCAGTGATTATAAAAGTACATTAAAAAAGTTAATAACTAATGGATATTTAAGAAAATCAACTTTATATGAAGAATTGGAATTCTTAACTATACCAGAGTTAAAAAATATTTTAAAATCAAAACAACTTAAAGTATCTGGTAATAAACCGGTATTATTAGAACGATTATTTTCTAATTTTGAAACAAGCGAATTAAAACCATACAGCTCATCATCATTTTATATACTAACTGAACAAGGTGAAAATACATTATTACAAAATGAAATTTATTTAATTAATAGAAATTATTTTGATTTTTCTATAGCTATTATTGAAGAATATAGAAACTTACTAAAACAACAAAATCCTAATATAACAACTAAAGAAATTTTATATACTATATGTAATCATAAAATTAAAAGCGCTTTTCAAAATAAGGATTTTTCTATCACAGGTTTATGGGGACTTTTATCAAATGAAGCTATATATATGTCGAAAAATGGAGATAGTAAAGAAGCCCTTCAACGATTTATTCAATTTATAGCATTACATTTATCTGGGTGTAGCGAATTAAAGAAAAATTGCCCTAATATTACAGATTATAAAAGAAATTATTTTACTGATTTTTATGTATCTGGAATACACAAAAATGCCATAGCGTCAAATATTCTTTATACAAATTTTGATACATTTATATTAGCTGTGTTAGACGAATTTCTTCCTAAATTACCATTTTCTTATTACAAAGCTGAAACAATAGCTTATATTATAAAAACATACTTAAATGGGAAAATCGATTTATGTCCAGATAGTAGTTATGTTGATAGTATTCCAATAGAAGGTT